>OQVZ01000937.1_pt1 | contig 10991 bp, 9 predicted proteins | sample 1691571 | NCBI WGS metagenome assembly OQVZ01 (sample SAMN03418261, study PRJEB22391) | human gut metagenome | biome: human-gut; feature: organic feature; material: feces | host: Homo sapiens | place: Tanzania | collected 2013-01
TTTCACTCAGAACCTGCGTCATCTCATCCTTTACATTGCTGCTGCCAGTCCTTCCTTCGCCATCTCGGCAGGGACATAATAATACGGCTCCCAGTCAAGTCTGAGCGGGAGTATAACTCTTATATATGTTCTGTCCTTCAACATGTTTATTATGCGAATTTACAAACAATTTCACTGAATTTACTATATCTTTGCCGAGATTAAACGGCCGGTCATATGACCTGCAGCCATAAAGACGGACAGAAAATGAAAGAGGAAAACATGCAGGTATTACCTGAAGATTTGCTTAAAATTCTAAGCATCAACACATCAGCCACACAGGAAGATTTGGCAACCGACGACTGGGACAGCGACTACAATTGCAGTTACAGCGCCGACGGACTCAAACTGCTCGACGCCGAAAACTTTCCTGATGAAGTCAATGTCCGCGAAGGAACGCGGATAATCTGCGACAATGTTTTCTCTTTCCAGCCATACATGGCTGAAGACCGCCCTATAGGCAGTGAAATCCCTGAAGAAGAAAGAGTTTCATTTCTGGACAAGATTCATCTGCCTGATTCATTGGAACATATCGGCGAAGCTGCATTCAAGGAGTGCGGCTGGGTAAAAAGATTCGGCCTTCCGAAATCTCTCCTTACCATCAGGGACGAAGCATTCTATGGCTGCTGGGAACTCGAACAGATAGGTTTCCCGGCGTCTCTCAAATCCATCGGAGAACGCGCATTCTTCGAGTGCTTCTCTCTTGAGAAAGTGAGGATAAACAAGGGACTCAAACTGATAGGTGCCGAAGCATTCTCATTCTGCGAATCCCTTAAGGAAATCACTCTGCCGGAAGGACTTATTGCCATCGGGCCGGACGCCTTCTACGGATGTACCAAACTCAGGAAGATTTTCATTCCGAAAGGAACCTCAGACATCTACAAGGAAATCTTCCCCGAGAAACAGCACCGCTATCTCAAGGAGGTTTAACGTAACCGGTATTGCGAATACCGCAGTTCCTGCCATTCTCTCTAAAAGTCATAAGTAACCTGCATTTTAAGTTCAGCTTTTGCCGGACGCCATTTGGTCTGTCCCGGACTCAGCCAAGGGGTATCAGTATATCCAGTTCTTATATACGCCTTTATGGCATCATTCTTTCCGAGACGGAATTTGAGCCGTGCCACTAATGACAACGAGTAACCCCTCCCGTAATACGCAGGAACATTGAAAGACCCCGGCGCATCACGTTCGTAGCAATACAGACGGCCATCCCAGCTGTCGGCGGCAAACATTGTCCCACGCAAGAAAACGGCTCCGATTCTTCCGGAATAACTTTCCTCGACATAGCCCAGTCCGGACAACTTGTCCGTCAACGCCGCATTGGCCCGGACTACCGTATTCCACTTCCCTGCATTGACCTTCAAATCAGCACGCAAATCCAGCCGGTTCGCGTTCCCGTAAGACTTCCAACGTTCTGTGGCCCTCAAATCCAGACCCACAGCCTCAGAGAGACGGAAAGGGCTGGACAACAACACCTTGACCCGCCTCCTGTCCTTTTCCGGGACAAAAGAATAGTCCACACTCAGCACATACGACTTCAATGAAATTCCGGCAGCAGCCCCATATTCTCCGCCCTTGCCGGAAAACGCGCGGACAGGAGCCGCAAAAGACAGGTCATACTCAGAAGGAATATATCTGCCTGCCAATGCCATTTTCCACTCCCCTGCCGGGAACATGAAGCCCCCTGTCAATGCCGGTCTGACACTGCTGATATCCATGGCGGCCTCTCCGAAAATCTCGATTCCGCGGACACAGAACCGGGCATCCGCCGAGACTCTTGTCAATGGAATTACGACGTTGTCCCCGACACGAAACACCTCCTTCCCGGCATTGGCCTTTCCCGCCGATTCAATGTCTTTCAAGTTGCAAAGTGCTGTAAATGAAACTTGTCCATGTCTGGAAAACCATGAGACATTGACTCCCGGAAGCAAATCCAGCCGCAGTTTCGAGCCGTTTTCACACCAGTCACGGAACCCGGGTGAGCCCAAGAACACAGATATTCCGAAACGTCCGTAATCCAGTTCCGCAGCGACTCCCCTGAGACTGGATGATGATGACGACATTGACGGAGATATACCTGTAGGCCTTTTCCAGAAGGACCGGGGTCCGGAAACCCCTGTCATGGCGAATCCGCTCCACATGGCAAGCCCCTGACCGAATCTGAGGGAATAGTCACCTACGACAAGACGGGACAGATGCCCCTTCCCGAAATAAGCACCATGTACGGTATATGCGGACGGCCACGGGACATCGTCAGAATATGTCCTTTTCAATGACAGTCCTGCCGACCATCGTCCTTCTGCCCCTGTCCTGAACTTTTCATAATGGGACCATGAATAATCAGGAGACTTCCCGTCGAAAGGTATTGACAGTTTGTTCGATTCATTGACAGTCAATGAATTTCGCACAGGAGCCCGGTAATCCGACGACTTCCCCGGCAAGGAGCGCGACTCCAATGATATGAACCATCTAAGCGCTTCCGCCGTCTCTTTTCCGAAACCATCAACAGCCCCCAGTTCCGATATTGACAAGACATCCCCACTTCGCGCCCTGTAATCCAACAGAGATACAATCTGGTACATTGACATGAGCCCGGACGCCTCCAGCACATTTCTTCCGACAAGATTTATCGGAACAGGATGTTCTGCGAGGTCCCACCATTTTTCCATTTCCTCTTCCGGGATCTGCTCCAGTTCCGACACTCCGGACAAATAGGCTGCAGCTTCCGGAACGGAAGACACGACATTGGCAGGCAGAGACATTGACCGTCCCTTCCCGTCTCCGACTATTTCGCGCTGTCCTTGTGAAAACGCCCGCGACTGCAGGCACATTGACATTGACAGCAAGACTATAACACAAATTCGTATTCCCATACGGCCATTTTTTGTGGCCGTTCTGCCCGAAGTCCTGCTTTACGCCGCAATATAGGAATTATTTTTCTTTGTTGGAATTTTTATAGTAATTTTGTGTTTCTGAATAAAAAGCAACATGAGCAAGATTACTTTATTCGACAAAACCTTCAGGCCATTCATTCCCTACGAGAAACTTGAAAAGGCCATTGACAAGGTTGCAGACCACATAAATGCCGACTTCAGCGACTCCAAGGAGCCTGTCGTCCTGCTCTGCATCTTGAACGGTTCGATAATGTTCACTGCCGAACTGATGAAAAGGCTGTCATTCGACTGCCAACTCGTTTCCATGAAACTGTCTTCTTACTGCGGTACAGAAAGCACCGGAAATGTCAAGCAGGTCATGGGCATGACCGGAGACATCAAAGGCAAGCACGTGATAATCGTCGAAGATATCGTAGATACTGGCAACACAATCGTGGACTTGACCCGTATCGTAAAGGAGAAAGGCGCTCTGGACTGCAAAGTCTGCACAATGCTTCTCAAGCCTGAAGTCTATAAGAAAGATGTCAAGCTCGACTACGTGGCAATGGAGATTCCTAACAAGTTCATCGTGGGCTTCGGTCTGGATTACAATGAACTTGGCAGAAACTATAAGGACATTTATATCCTCGACGAGGATTAATCGCCCGGCACAGGCAAGGTCAATGTAACTGCATGTCTTCCAAAGGCTTGCAGTTTATAAAAAATGTGCACAGAAATCGAAGTATAACTCAGGATGCGCTTGCATCCGGCAAATTACAGTAAAACTACAAATGAAGTATTACATTCTTTTCGGGCCTCCGGGAGCAGGTAAAGGCACCCAGGCTAGCGCAATGGTAGAAAAATACAATCTCTGCCACCTTTCCACAGGCGAGCTGCTCCGCAAGGAGATTGCAGAGGGAACTGAACTTGGCAAAAAGGCTAAAGCCCTTATCGACGCAGGTTCACTGGTTCCTGATGAGGTTGTAGAGGGCATGATCGACAATGCTTTCAAGACTATCAAGGGCGTTTCAGGTTTTCTTCTCGACGGTTTCCCAAGAACTATCGCCCAGGCTGAGGTTCTTGACAAGATGCTTGCAGCAGGAAACGAGGCAGTGACATCTGTCATTTCCATCATGATTCCTGACGAGATGATCAAGGAGCGCATCCGCCACAGAGCTTCTATCGAGGGTCGTGCCGATGATGCCAAGGAAGAGACCATCAACAATAGAATCAAGACATATCACGAGAAGACAGAGCCGCTTATCGAGTTCTACAAGAAGGCCGGCAAATACGAGGAAATCGACGGTACAGGCACTATCGACGCTGTACGCGAAACAATCTTCTCAGTAATGGACAAGTTCTAGTATCTTAACCATACTACGTTTTGAGGCTGCCTGAACAATCAGACAGCCTCAATTGTATTACTTCATTTCCAGTTCATCCACGATGACGTCAGCGGCAGAAAGTGCCCACGACGGGAAATTGTCGTCACGATGGAACTTGCCTCCGTCGGCGAAATCCAGAAGCACGGACAGGTCAAACTTCTCGGCTTCCACAGCGGCACAGAAACGCGTGGCATCGTATGCATTGCACTTCTGCTCGATGTGGGACGGAACCATCATGAGAGGCTTGCCGAGATACATGGCCTCACAGATGGACTCAAAACCAGCCGTAGATGCATAGGCATGACAGCCGGCCATCTGACGGAGAAACTCCTTGTCATCCAGATAATAGAAACGGAGAGTGTCATCCACGATTTTGACAGGTGCCTCATCAGCATTGTCCCAGAAAAACCGGAGTGACACATCAGGATGGGCGCGATGCCAGGCATTGACCTCCTCCGCGAAACCGGCATTGAGCATGTATCCCAAGATATAGCCGCCATCCCTGAACTCTGGACTTTCGCGATACGCCAGAACCTCAGGCCGAAGCAGAGGCGGAACAACCTTTATCCTGCCGTCATCCGGCATTGGCCTGAACGACAGGGCCAGCAGCTTCGATGCGCCGTTGGCAATCGCACGCGAAAAGAGATTCAGCCCGAGATGCCCCTCGTATCCGAACTCGGGGATATGCATATCCTTATGGAGGAAAAGGAACTGATGCCCCACGCAGACCATCGGAATCTTCTCGTCGGTCAATTTGTATGCAACCGTGCCGAGCAATTCGTAAAAATTCACGATGACATCAGCACCGCTGTCCTTGATATTGGACCTGATCAATGATATTGAAGGTATGAACTTCGGAGAAATCGCAATATTGAAAAGAACCGATTTCAATGCATCCGGGCGCTTGTCGCTGGCCGCGGAAACGAAATTCACTGATTCAAAATAAGTTATCGGGGCACTTACGCCTTGCGTAAAAAATGCAGGAAGAATCCTGGATTCGCTCTTTCCGACAAGCATTCCGACCACCTGATGACCTCTGGAAACCAGAAGCCTTTCCATCGTCATAGCCTGTGTAAGGTGTCCTCTGCCCTCTCCTTGTATTATAAACAAGTACTTCATTATCCCGAAATTAAATAGTAACTAGATCTGATATCTGGCGATGCGCCAGTTGCCGTCATAATCCTCTACAAGCGCGGTCAACGACTCCACCCAATCCCCGGAATTCAGGTAATGGATACCACCCTTGAGCATCTTGTCCTCAGGATGATGGATATGACCGCAGATAATGCCGTCGCACCCCTTGGCCTTGGCAAACGAAGCCAAATCCGACTCGAAACCGGAAATCGCGGAAACAGCCTGCTTGACCTTGTGCTTGACGACTGCGGAAAGAGAATAATACTCCTTTCCCCGCTTCTGGCGGGCCTTGTTCCAGACATTATTGAACTTCAGCAGAAGATTATAGGCAACATCGCCGAGTTTTGCAAGGAAAGTCAGCCTCGAAGTGATACTGTCGAAGGCATGTCCATGGATAACCACATAAGAATGATTCTTCTCCTTGATGATGAATTCATGAACAAGGCTGATATTGGCCATTTTTGACGGGACCAGCGGATCCAGGAAATCATCGTGGTTCCCGGTAACATAAATCACCTCCGTATTATGCTTTTCCATCATCTTCATTATCACATGGAAGAAAGCTGAATGCACAATCGTCCACTTGTCATTGGAATTCTTGAGCTGCCAGCCGTCGATTATGTCTCCATCCATTATAAGCCGATCGCAGTCAACGGAACTGAGAAATTCTGTAACTTCTCTGACTTTGGAATGTGGTGCACCGATGTGGACATCTGAAATGACCACTGTCCTATAATGAGGTCTCTCCATTTTCAATGTATTATTTTCCCTTGGTAAACTCTGTAACCTTCTGGTCGTCAGTAACCGGACAGACAAGCACATTGCCGTCCTTGGCAGCCACGACATAACCGTCCAGACCATCTACCACAATCATGCCCGGATTTCCGGAATGCACGATGCAATTCTTGCAGCCGAACATCCTGACATCGCTTCCGACAGTCCTGTTTCCGTTCTCATCAGCCGGAACATGATTGCCTACGGAACTCCAGCTTCCGAGATCAGACCACTCCAGGTCCGAAGCTATCACATATATGGACGGTGATTTTTCCATCACTGCATAGTCGATGGATATCTTCTCGCACTGAGGGAACAGCTCGGCCAGAACAGCCTTCTCGTCTTCCCTGCCGAAAGCCTGCGAAATCCTGTCCATCATCGATACGATCTGAGGGCAGTACTGCCTCATCTGGGAAACAATCGTCTTCACAGACCAGACAAAGATACCTGCATTCCAGAAATAATTGCCGGCGGCAAGATACTGCTCAGCAATATCCCTCTTCGGCTTCTCCTTGAAGGCATTGACCTTCACGATCTTATCCTCCTCTACAGAAGACGAGCAGATATAGCCGTATCCGGTTTCCGGTCTGTCCGGATGGATTCCGACAGTGACGATGCAGTCATTTTCAGCGGTAAAGTTCAATGCCTTCCTGATCACATCCGCAAACTGTCCGGTCCTCAGGACCAGCGCATCAGACGGTGTAACAACTATATTGGCGTCCGGATCCTTACGCATTATCTTCCAACAAGCATAAGCGATGCACGGAGCCGTATTTCTCGGAACAGGTTCCGCAAGAATCTGATCAGCAGGTATCTGTGGCAACTGTTCCCTGACGACATCCACATACCTTTCAGAGGTCACCACCCATATTCTGGACGAATCGCACACCGGCAAGAATCTTTCTACAGTAAGCTGTATGAGAGATTTACCAACACCGAGAAGGTCAATGAACTGCTTCGGCGTTTCCGGCGTACTGACAGGCCAGAGCCTAGTACCGATACCACCTGCCATTATGACTACGTGTGTATTCATATCTTTCAATTTTAAAAACTACTTTCTCAAATTTAGCAACAATATATTGATTTAAGAACGCGTGTTACAGAATTTTCACAAAAGAAGCTATCTGATTTCAAGAACATTGTCACAATATTTCACCACATTGTCACGATGAGTAATGAAAATTATGGTCTTCCCGACAGCTGAAGAAGAGAGGTTCCTGAGAAGCCTTTCCTCGGTTTCGTTGTCAAGCGAAGAGCTGAATTCATCCAGCAGCAGAATGCTTCCGGAGCGCAGGAGACCACGGGCGATCGCAATACGCTGGGCCTGCCCCTCACTCAAGCCCGTGCCGAACTCACCGCACACAGTATCAAGGCCTTCCGGAAGTTCGCGGACAAAATCAGCCGCAGCCACGTCGAGAGCATCCCATAGCATCTGTTCTGTCGCATCCGGATTGCCCATAAGCAGATTCTCGCGCACCGACCCGCTGAAGAGAGTATTTCCCTGAGGGACATAGATGAAATTGGTTCTTGTCAATGCCGATACTTCGATTCCGTCTTTCACTCCTTCACCACACCCCGAATAAATGCGTACAGTGCCGGAAACAGGCTTCAGCAACGACAGCATAAGCCTTATCAATGTACTCTTTCCGGCTCCTGTCTCCCCTATGACGGCAGTACTCGAACCCGGCACGAAATCATGCGAAAATGCATTGAATACAAACCTGTCGCCGTCAGGATATCTGAAAGTGAGATTGTCAATGCTGATTCCTGCAGGAGCCTCCACCAAGATCTGAGCACCTTCTTCCTCCTTCTCTCCCCCGTCTATTTCCATCAGGCGGTCTGCGGCTACAGTAGCATTGACAAAAGAAGAAATCTGCCGCGCGATCCGCATTGACGGCCCCTGAATCTGTCCCACAAGCTGAAGAAAGGCAGTCAAGATGCCGAATGTCACTGTGCCGGAATATATTCCGAAAACGCCCCAAAGCAGGGCTATGGAATAACCGATTCCGAAAGCAGCACTCACGGCCGACGAAGAAAAGACGCTGAACCCTGTACGTTTCCTGACAGTGCCCATTTCCACGGCCTGCAGCCTGTCCAGACGGTCTCCCACAGCATCGCCCTGCAACATTGACTGGACGACTGTCCTGTGCTGGAGGCTTTCCTGTATATGGCTCTGGACGACACTTTCCGTATCCCTGATTTCCCTGGAGAGTTTCCGCATCCTCCTGAAAAAGATTTTGCTCAATGCAAAAAAGAACGGGGCCACGGCGAGAATCACTACGGCGAGACGGAGATCCAGCATTGACAAGAAGATGAAGGCCGCAATCAATTGCAGCATGGATGAGACCAATGCCGGGAAGTCCTGGCAGACGACGCTTGCAACAATCTCCGCATCAGTGAAAAGGCGGCTCACTGTATCTCCGCTGTGATGGCTGTCCTTTCCTGTCCATTGGGATTTCAGAAGCCCGTCAAACAGATGTTGACGCATATTGAAGACTGTCCTGTAAAATGAAATGCTCTCCACATGAGCCTTCAGAGCATTGACAAGGACCCTCAGAATGACTGACAGGAACAGCAGTATGCCGTACATGACAAGATGCTGCCTGTCATGAGTGATGGTGGCCACATCCACAAGGGATTTGCTGAGCCATATGAAAAACAGGTTCAGGCCAATGCTGACTGAGCACAGGAAAATATTCGCGACTATATACCATCGGGCACAGGCGGAATTGCGCCAAAGCCATTCAACATTCTTCATAGCAAGGTGTTTCAATGACAAATATCGATCAATGACAGACATCAATCCAGACAAAGATAGTATAAAAATAAAAAAAGGCCTTACTTTTGATAAGGACCTTTTTAAATCGTTGAGTAATGACGCCTCACGCGCAAAAACTCACACTAACCACATAATTAATAACACTAAAACTAATAACCAACGAGTTGTATGTGAGAGAACCTCATCATCAACTCGAATGCAAAGTTACTGCTTTTTACTTTTGTGACAAATATTTTCTTACATTTTTTCGATAAATTTTCACATGTATTTTCTAATTATTTGGTTTTCCGCGACTTAAAACGTAACTAAAATTTTCAAAAAAAATTTGCAAATTTAAAAACAAACTCCTAAAACGTTTACAGAGGTATCGTGTCGGACGAAAAACTTAAATTTTTGAACAGTACTTACAATTTGTTGTTTTATAACATCGAATTTTTACAAATCGTAAGTTATACCCCTACAAGTTTTACAGTCTTTCATTTCGAAACAAAAATTGTAACACAAACGAAACATATAGGATAGGTTTGCGTACCGGCAATCCTAAAAAGACATGATTTTTTCGTAACTTCGTATTGAAAAGAGGTACAAAAATAATAAAAGATATGTGTGAAAACAGATTAATCTCAGCACGTTCCCTTAGGGAATACAGTTATGTGTTATGGAAGGCTGTAAAAATAAGGGTATAATGTTTTTATTTGTATAAAGTTTTTGCTCTTTTGAAAATTCTTTTATATTTGCAGAGGAACGGGGTTGTGTGCTTTTTAATATTTGTGGTTTATTAAGTAGCAGAAATAAAAAAGCAAGAGCCTCCTAAATGTGAAATATACGGCGCGAGAGTAGAAGACATTCAATTGATGATAAATTTAATTCGGCATACAATTTAGTTGTTAAATAGGTTGTTGCGAATTGCCTATTTAATAACGGTAAACAAATATTCGCGTATAACTTTTGTATGTTATGAAAAAATTTTTATCCGTTGCTACATTTCTTTTTGTAGCAATCATTGCGAGCGCCTCGTTAAGTCCTACAGGCCCTGACGGAGGCGAGTATTTCATCACATCTGGTTGTATTAAATGTGGCACATGCGTAGGGGCATGTCCTGTTGGAGCAATCTATGAAATGGACAATCAGTACCAGATAGATTGGAGACTCTGCGTGTCGTGCGGTGCTTGTGCCGATGAATGTCCGGTCGGCGCTATCTGGTATGGAAGTGCAACAGCACCCAAAGAATAGTAATTACGGAATCTAGCACACGCTTATGTGTCGTTTTTTGACAGTCTTACTCTGTCTATGTCTGACGATAGACGTCGCCTTAGGCCAGACTGAGGGATCTGCCAATACAAATCAGGCAGGACTTAATGTAAAGGTGACAGAGGCAAGGAACGATTTGCCAGTTCAGATGGCGACCGTCTATATCGTACCCCAAGGGGATACGGTGGCGGTCGCCTTTGCTTTTACGGATAAGAAGGGCTCGGCTCAGCTGTTCCCTGTTCCCGCTGGAAGGTATGCTCTGAATGTTCAGATGCTCGGATACAAGCCGAACAAGGAGGAGGTCTTGTTGGAAGCGCGGAGGATGTCAAGTGTTTCAGTCTGTTTGGAAGAAGATATCAGAGAACTGGAAGGAGCCACCATAACGGCAATGGGCGACCTTGTCACCGCGAAGGGAGATACGCTGATATATAATGCTACATCATTCCAGACGTCTAGCAACGCCAATTTGGGTGATTTGCTGAAGAAGATGCCTGGGATTGAGGTTGGAAAGGGCCTGGTCAAAGTAAACGGGGAACCGGTATCCACAATAACGGTTGAAGGAAAGACCTTTTTTTCGGACGATGTCTCAAAGGCCCTTGAAAATCTTCCCGCTTTCATCGTGAATAAAATACACGTCATTGATGAGGACGGCCGAGACAGAATCGGTCTGTCAAGGAAAAGGAAGAGGATGGACGTGAAACTGAAAGACGAGTTTCGTAACGGATGGTTCGGGCAGGCGTCCGCCAGGGGGGGCCC
>OQVZ01000938.1_pt1 | contig 10990 bp, 9 predicted proteins | sample 1691571 | NCBI WGS metagenome assembly OQVZ01 (sample SAMN03418261, study PRJEB22391) | human gut metagenome | biome: human-gut; feature: organic feature; material: feces | host: Homo sapiens | place: Tanzania | collected 2013-01
GCAAGAAAATTATGTGTTCATACTTCACAAAAATTTTCTAAGCTTTCAGAATGACGTTGATATAAGTACTCAATTTGATTCAAATAATACGGTGCATTTGTAAAAACATTAAAAATACCTCAATTGTAACGAAATGTAAAAATGAATTTAAAATTGCTGAAATTCAACTATAATGCTCTTTATGATATGATATGATATGATGTGATGGGTGAAGTAAATTCTTCTTTCGGGAAATTTTTAATAGAAGTATAGGGGATATCAAATATTAAAAGTTAAACGAAAGGGGATATTAATTATGGGTAATTTATCAATCACAGGACAATCAACACAAGCACCGAAAAAGGCAGCACCAAAGAAAGTAACACCAAAAAAAGTTGATGTAAATATCAATTTTAATTCATTACCAAAATCATTGAATAATGCAAGTGTAAGAAAATTTTATGACAAAGACAACAGCGGTTATATTGAATCTAGTAACAAAAACGGCGTAAATGAATATGCATTAATTGCAGATTATGCAAAATCTAAAAAAGTAGATTTGATGAAACATACTATCAAAACTGAAAATTGTTCATTTGATAATAAAAATCAAGAATTTACTTTCTTCTGTAATAAATACAGTGTATTTGCTTCAAAATATAGTTTCAGCGGTAACTCAAAGGATAGAGTCGAAAACGATACATTGTACAATGATAAAAAACAACCGGTATTTATTCAGCATTTGGAATGGAGCAAGCCGAATAAAAATGGCGAAAGCTATATAAAAAGTGGTAATTATAAATTGAATGAATATAAAAATGTAACAAAGGGCAAAAATAACGTTCAAAAAGTTTCATCATATACAAATGCTGGAAAAAAGGCAATGGTATTGGGAATGGAAATAAAAAATGCTGTTACAGAAGGAACTATTCCTGATAGAAAAAATTATAAGAAAACCGGAACAACATATACTCTAAACGGAAAACCTGTACAAGCAAAACCAATCGGAAAAGGAAGATATGAAGTAATTGATAAAAATGGTAATGTTTCATATATTTCACATGATGGTGTAGAATTGAAACCTGAATATGTAAGAAAAAATCCGTAAGTAAATTGACAACAGGGGCGGCATATATGCCGCCCCTGTTATTTATCTGGTGAGACAAGGCAAAAAGGTCTATGTCACCCTGAACTTGATTCAGGGTCTATCCATTTGATTGGAATGTAATGCACAAAGGTCAATTTAAAAAATCAGCATTGATAGATTCTGAATAGGATAAAATCTACGTTGCTTGCGCAACTTGATTTTTAATCCTTTCAGAATGACAATGACACAAGTGTTCAATTTGAGACCCTGAAATAAATTCAGGGTGACAATTGTGGAAAATTAACATTGACTTAATGAACAAAATGTTCAAACAGTTCTGCACTATCAAGGTTTCCACCATTTCGGCCAATGCCGTTTTGGGTCACATCGACTGACCAAACTCCGCACTCAATAGCCTTTAAGCTGTTTGGCAAAGCCATGGCGATTGTATTATGAGCATGGAAACTTATTTTTTCAAATCCAATCATTGCTAACTTGTTATAATAATGTTCTATTTCTGATGGGTGTAATACTCCGTAGCTATCAGCAAAATACAGGCTTTCTAAAATTTCTTTATGTTCCCATTCAAAAAGGCTTAAATATCCAGCCTCATCAACATTATTGATTTCCATAAGTTGAATGAAAACTTTGTACCCTTTGTCGTATAAATCTTTTGATATTCCAAGTGTTTCACGGATTCTATCAGGATGACAGGCAATTCTGATAAAATCAATAAAATCCTCCTTGCTATTGGGAAAATCTTTTTCTGAATACCTTGAGGTATCTGTCATTACACCTAGTTGCAAATTACCTTTAATTTGGTAATATTTTTGCAAAAATTCAGGAGTGCATTTGTAAAATTTTCCTTTGCCTTCTGTATCAAAATGGTTTCTATAACCTATTTCGTAATAAGTTGCGCCATTAGAATTTAATTCAGCAATTAAATTTTCAACAAAATCATCACTAAAAGTCCAATTTGTGGTATGTCCACCATCTCTTGTAGTACAGTCTAAAATTTTAACCATATTAAGATATTAGCACATGGGTAATATTTTTTGTCAAGTTTTGCCATGGTGGATAATTTATTTTAAATCTCAACTGCCACAACATGAATATGTCAATTGAGGAGTTTTATTATGAAAAGTATTTATCAATCAGAAGTTATCAACATGAAAGCTTTGAATAATTTGTTCATTGAGATGACTGCAAAAAATTGTAACCAGCACTGCAAACATTGTTATTTGGACTTTCCAAGATATAAAAAGGAGTCTGATTTTATTAATATTGAATTGGTAAAACAAGCATTGAATGAAACAATGAATGAAAAAATCGAATGTATAATCCTAACAGGTGCAGAACCTATGACACATCCTGATTTTAATGCAATTTTGAGGCTTTGTTTGAAACGTTCAAATGTGTGTATTTTTACAAATGGCTCATTTATAAATGAGAAAAAAGCAAGGTTTTTAAAAAAGGTGGAGGATGAATCTTCAAATGAGATTATTTTTAAAATCAGTATCGATAATTATGAAGAAGTGAAAAATGATGATATTAGGTATCGTGGGGCATACAGGCATGCTATTTTTGCGATTAAACATTTGTTGAAATATGATTTTAATCCGATTATCACAGTTACTAATTATTATAAATTATCTAAAAATGAAATCATATCAGGATTTAATTCAATTTTTAAAAAGAATAATTTTGATATGAATGAATCAAATTTACAAATAATTCCTTGGCATGATAAAAGTAATAATCAACAGTGTGAAATTTCGTCAGTGAAAAATTTAGACTGTGAATATGGTAGAATATTGACAACTTCCGGTGTCTACACTTGTCCGTTTTTGGCAAATGATTATAGAGGTCGTTGTGGTAGTTCTTTTACGGACTATAACAAAAAATGTTCACTGGAAACAAGCTTTTGCAACACTTGTGCAAAAGCAGAAGGTATTTTGTTTGGAGTGGACTATTCTAAGTTTGCATAAAAAAAGGAGATACAATTTGTATCTCCTTTTTTTTATATTTATCAAATTATTTTTTAGCGTATAATTTAACTTTAAAGTTAATCAACAGAACTCGTTTATTTTTCTTGTATGGAACAATTTCTGCTGATTGAATATCCATAAAGTGTTGGTGTCTGTATAGTTCTTTCAAGAAGTTATCGTAATTAGAATAATTTGCAATCATTTCCATATTCAATCTTGCTACGTTGTATTTGTCGCCTGCACCTTGAACGAAAGCATCATCAGCAGGGTCATAATCGTATTTGATTGAACGAACTTTGATTTGATTAGCTCTAACAAGTTGAAGAACTTCTGCAAATTCACCTGCAATAACTGCTTCTGTATCTAAGCCTGACATAACAGGTTTGTAGAAAGGTTTTTCGCTTTTCGCACTTTCTTCTTCTTTTTTCTGTTCTTCTTCAGCTTTACGTTTGTATTCATCAAGCTTTGCTTGTTTTTCTTGAACAGTTGTTTTCTTAGTTTCAATTTCTGCTTGTGCTGCTGTGTAGCTTTGGTAATTTTCAATTATTTTAGGAGCAACATAGCAAACACCTGCAAGTAGCAAAATTATCAATGCTATTGGAATTATAAACTGTTTTAATTTTTCACTATCCATTTATTTTATCCTTTAAATATTATTGTTGTTGTTCGTTATTTGCAGCATTGTTATTGTTATTATTGTTGTTTTGTGCATCTTGCTGCTGTTGAGCATTATCATTTGAGTTAGAATTATTATCTTTTTTATCTTTTTTATCAGTATTACCGGATAACTTATTCATAAATGCTTTTAACTGATTTTCGTCCATATTTGTAATTTCAAATACGTATGGTGCGTTGTCGATTGTTGATGCTGTACTGTTTACAACTGTATCAAGCGAACCTGATTTCAAATCCAACTTGCTCAAGCGAAGTTTTGAATCAGTTAAAGATTCTTTCATATTTTTGAAGAATACGTAAACATCTTCAACAGAATCTGCACAACCTTTGATATTGATTAAACCATCATCACCTGTGATGAAGTATGTTAAATACAAGTTTTTAGGAATAAATTGTCCTAATGCGGCATATACTTGAATTTTTGTTCTGTTATTTTTCAAAACTTTTTCAATTTCTGCAACGGCATCAAATTCAGCTTTACCGTCTTGTTTTTCGTATTGTTTGATTTGTGCATCCAAATCAGTAATTTGATTATCTAAAGCAGTATTTTCTTCTTGCGCTTTTGTAACTAATCCACCTGTCCAAGCATACGCGCCTCCTAGTGGTGCCATAATAAGTGCAGCCAGAATAATAACAATCACTATCGCTTTTTGCGGAGTTAATTCAAATACTTGACCATTACCTAAAGGAATCTCGATAACTGCTACTTGAGATTTTGCTTTACCTTTTTCTGCAATAAAGTCAACGTCTACAGGCATTGCTCCCGGAGGTGCCATGTGACCGATTGCGTGTAAAGAAACTTTTAATTGGTCTTCAGATAGGATGTTCAAGCTCATATCCATCAATGGTTCTTTACGGAATTGGTTATCTTCCACGTAAATTGTAGAACCACCAAATTGTAAACGTCCTGCTAAAATTTCAGCAGAAACTAAATCTGTTTCAGATAAAACAACTAAAGAGCTTGATGGTGTACTCATTAAGGCAATTTGAGCAGCATTTTCAATTGCTGAATAAATTTCTTCGCCTTCATACGATTTGATTGGTAATGGTTCTTCATAGTATTCAAGGATTCTTTTGCCTTGAAGTCCAAGCATTTGGAAACCACTGTTGTTTACAATCATCAAACTCCAAGAATTGCTATCTTGCATTTGCTCTGCAGCAATTCCTGTAGCTAATAAACCTTTTAAATCTGCGAAAAGTGAGCATTCAACCCCTGCTAAGTTTGCCCCCATAGAGGTAATAATGCCACGAATAGATTCAACTGCTTCTTTTTGTACCGCAGTGTAAAATACGTTTCTTGAATCAGAATTAGTTGAAGCTAATGCGTCAAACCAAAATGGTAACGGTTCTTTTCTTTTAAATACATAAGTCTGTTCCAATTCTCCGATAACGATGTTTGTAATGGCATTATCATCTAGCAACAATGGCAAACCTTCTTTTGTTCCGAACCATACAGTCGGTACACTTAGATAAATGTTTGCCTTGGCTGGGTTTATATTACGCATTTGGAATAAAGTTTCCAAACCTGCTTTAAATTCATCATAATTGGAGATTTCTCTCTGAGCTTCATTATATTCCAACGGTGTTTGAGCATAAGACTTAACATTTCCATGTTTATCAAGCTCAACCATTTCTAATCCACAGGCAGGTGATACAGATATGTATAAATCCTTACCTCCACCCATTCCAAATAAACTGTTTAGTGACATATCTACCTTTATATTCTTCTTACTATATTCTTATTTTTATTATACAATATTTTTTATAAATGAGAATATCTTAACATAAATTTACACCAAACGGAGGATAATATATTTCAAATGCAGAACATAGTTGAGAGTATTAATAAATTAAAGAAAGAAAAGAAAGCTGTTATATTGGCGCATTGTTACCAACCTGTAGAAATTGACTTGGTTGCTGACTATGTCGGAGATTCTCTAAAGTTGAGTCAGGTTGCTGCAGAAACTGATGCTGAAATTATTGTATTTGCAGGAGTTTATTTTATGGCTCAAACTGCAAAAATCTTATCACCAAACAAAAAAGTTTTGTTACCGCAAATTGATGCAGGCTGTAGAATGGCGGATATGATTAACCACAGACAGCTTATGGAGTTCAAGACAGCTCACCCTGATATTCCTGTAGTTTGTTATGTAAATTCAACTGCTGAGGTCAAGGCTGAATGTGATTTGTGTTGTACAAGTTCAAATGCGGTTAAGGTGGTGAAAAATCTTAATGCTGAGAAAATATTATTCTTACCTGATACATATCTTGGCAAATGGGTTGAAAAACAATTGGGTAATATTGAAGTTATCACATATCCCGGCTTCTGTCCGACACATTTACAAATTAGACCTGCCGATATTGAAAAAGCAAGAGAAGAACATCCGAATGCGCTTGTTTTGGCGCATCCAGAGTGTCACATGTCTGTCTCTGCTATGGCGGATTATGTTGGCAGCACAACAGGTATCATGAATTATGCTAAAAACAGTGATAATAAATCATTTATTATTGCAACAGAACAAGGGGTTGTAGACAGATTGAAACGAGATTATCCTGAAAAAGAATTTATTCCTGTTAAAAACAACATTGTTTGTCCAAATATGAAAATGACATCTCTTGAAGATATTTTAGAAGTTTTGAAAACAGGTAAAAACGAAATTACTGTAGATCCTGAAATTGCAAAACGTGCGGTAACTTGTATTGATAAAATGTTGGAGGCTTCAAAATAAGATGGAAAATTCTGAAATAATATTTGGTAAAAATTCTGTGATGGAAGCCTTAATTGCCGGAAATAGAGAAATTAACAAAATTTTAATTTCTAAAAACATTCATTCAGATAATAAAATTTCTAAAATCAAAGAATTGGCACAAGAGCGCGGAATTGTTTTTCAATTTGTTGCAAAGGAAAAATTTCAACCTTATGCAGAGTTTAATCATCAAGGTATTATTGCTCAAATTTCACCTGTAAAATATATGGATTTGGATGATTTTATTTCAAGTAAGAATCATACAAATTCTTCTCTTGTAATCCTTGATGGTGTGGAAGATTCTCACAATCTTGGTGCAATAATAAGAACTTGTGTATGTGCAGGCGTTGACGGAATAATTATCCCATCGCGAAGAAATGTTCAGGTTAATTCTGTGGTTGAAAAAATCAGTGCAGGTGCAATAAATCATATCCCAATCATAAAAGTAAATAGTCTTGTCAACGCAGTTCAAAAACTAAAGGATAACAACTGGTGGATAATTGCAACTGATGCATCAGCAAATGATAATTACTATGATGTTAAATATGATGATATGAACTTTGCAATTATCATGGGAGCTGAGCATGCAGGGGTTTCTAAATCTTTACTCAAAGCTTCAGATTTTGTGGTAAAAATTCCTATGCAAAACAGTTTCAATTCTCTGAATGTATCTAATGCCTTGAGCGCCATTATTTTTGAAACACTTCGCCAAAAATTAGTAAAAAAATAATAATACAATCAGATGAGTACAAAAACAATTCTTAGTTATATCATACACGTGTAAGATTGGAGCATATAGTGAAAAAAGAATTTGAACATTTTGGTATAATGACGGACGATATTTCGGATGAAAATATTGATTTTAAAAAATTACAGGATTTGGAATCTACTTCTGAAGTTGAAGATGGAGAAGATGTCTTAAAATCTGTTGAAGATCCAAAAGTTCAAGAAAGTTTGCTTTCCGTAAATTCTGATGATAGTGTAAAAATTTATTTAAGACAAATTGGAAAAATTCCGCTTTTATCTTCAGCTGAAGAATTAGATTTGGCTAAAAAAATACAAGAAAACCATGACGAATTTGCTAAAGATGTTTTGGTTAATGCTAATTTGCGTTTGGTTGTAAGTATTGCAAAAAAATATATCGGCAGAGGGTTGTCTTTTCTTGATTTGATTCAAGAGGGTAATGTCGGTTTAATCAAAGCCGCAGGACGTTTTGACTATAAAAAAGGTTACAAGTTTTCAACTTACGCAACATGGTGGATTCAACAATCTATCACGCGAGCAATTGCTGATAAGGCAAGGATTATCAGATTACCGATTCACATGATTGATTCTATTGGTAAAATTAGAAGAGCAACAATTGATTTGACTACAGAGCTTGGTCATCCACCAACCAAACAAGAAATTGCATACAGGCTCGGTTTACCTGTTTCAAAATTGACATCAATTATAAAATCTGCTCAATCAACAGTGAGCATGGATACTCCGGCTACGTCTGATGAAGATTCTTCAAAAATTGCAGATTTTATTGTGGATAATTCAACAATTACACCTGATGGTAAAGTTACTCAAGATAACTTGTTAGAAGATATTAGGACAATTCTAAATCAACTTAGCCAAAAAGAACGTGATGTTTTGATTTTGCGTTATGGATTAGATAACAACGGAGTGAAGAAAACTCTTGATGAAATTGGTTCTCAATATGGGGTTTCAAGAGAAAGAATTCGTCAAATTGAAAATCGCGCAATTTCTAAACTCAAAAAGCTTTGCAAAAACGAGAAACTTCACGATGGTTTGATGAATTATTTCGGTTCTTAATAAGTGTTTTCTACATAGCAAGGGTCTTGTGCAAGGGTAGGGCAATATAAAAATCTACAAAATATCAAGAGGGTCAACATCAATTGTCATCCTGATATCTTTCGGTGCTGTGATTTTGTTAAGGAAACTTGAAACGAATTGATGTCCTTTGGATTCTAGTTTATTTTTAATAAGAATTTGGAATCTGTAATAACCGTTGATTCTTTCAATTACACAAGGTGTTGGACCTAGGACTTCTAATCTTTCGCCAAATCCGAATTTTTCAATCATAGTACAGAGTCGCAATGCAATTTCTTGAGCTGCTTTTTCTGCTCGGAAATTGTTTTGTGAACTCAAAATCAGTCGGATAATTTGACTAAATGGCGGATAATCAAAATCTTCACGAGATTTAATTTCTTTGCTGTAAAATTCTGCGTAATTTTGAGATTTTGCGCTTTCAAGTGCATAATATTCAGGATTATACGTTTGGAAAAGTACGCGTCCTTTAAATTCTCCACGTCCGGCACGGCCAGCAACCTGAGTTAGCAATTGAAACCCTCTTTCAGATGCTCTAAAGTCCGGTAAATTGAAACTTGCATCTGCTGAAATAACCCCAACAAGTGTGACATTAGGGTTATCAAGTCCTTTGGCAATCATTTGTGTCCCAACAAGGATATCAATTTCGCCCTTTTGGAATTTTTCCAGCAATCTTATGTGCTCACCTTTTCTAACCAAAACGTCACTGTCGATACGTTCAACATTGTAATCCGAATAAAGTTCACGTATATATTGTTCAATTTTTTGAGTTCCTGTTCCTGAATTTTTCAAACCATCAAAGCCGCAATTGGGGCACACATCAGGAAAATATTCGACATGGTTGCAGTAATGGCACTTTAACATATTGTCTTTGGCATGCCAAATCATTGGGATTGCGCAATTTGGACATTCAATAACATGTCCGCAGCCTTGACACTGAGTATAGGTTGAATATCCTCTGCGATTTATCAACAGAATAACCTGTTGTTTATTGTCCAAAGTTTCTTTAATTGCAGTTTGTAATGGTTTAGAAATTAAACTTTTATATGCTGCTCTGCCGTATTCTTGCATATTTATAACTGAAACAGGGGCAACTTTTGCGTTGTTATAACGTTTTAACATTTCATAAAGGTGATTTGAATTAACTGCTCTATAATAGCTTGAAATATCAGGTGTTGCTGAGCCAAGTATCAATGGACAGGAATTGTATTCGGAAAGTTTGCGTGCAACCAGTCTGGCATCATATCTTGGAGCAGGAGAAGTTTGTTTATAGGCACTTTCATGCTCTTCGTCAATGATAATTAAACCGATATTTTTAAGTGGTGCAAAAACAGCAGATCTTGCACCTGCAAGAATTTTTATTTCGTTTTTATAAAGTTTTTGCCATACGTCGTATCTTTCGCCTTCAGAGATACTACTGTGCCAAATCGCAACATCTTGAGTGCCAAATTTTCTTGCAAGTCGTTTGGTTAGTTGAGATCCCAGGACAGTTTCGAAAGCTGCAATAGTAACATCAGAGCCTGTGAGAAGTTCTCCCGCTGCATTTGTTGTTCCAAGTACTCCGGAGGAAGCGATTGCCAGTCCGGTGATAGTACATACAACGATAGTATCCCAGAAGGTTCCGGTCATGTTTATGTAGCCCTGGCGTACAGGATTATCGGTGGTTGCTGCGGCCGCTGTGATGGCTGCGGAGCCCATACCTGCTTCATTGGAGAAGACACCACGTGCAACACCGAATCTCATGGCATTCATCATAGAAGCAACGATGGAACCGCAAAGTCCGCCGCCCACTGCTTTTACGGAGAAAGCCATTTTGAAGATCATGGCCAGACCGGAAGGCAGATTGGAAATATTTCCAATGATTACGATCAGACCGCAGATAACGTAAAAGATTGCCATGGTAGGAACAACAACAGCGGAAACTTTGGAGATGGATTTGATTCCGCCTACAATGATGACCAGGGATAAAACAGTGATCACAACTCCGGAAATTTGTGTCGGTACATTAAATGTGGAGTGAAGTGCGCTGGCAATGGAGTTGCCCTGTGTCATGTTTCCGATACCAAAGGAGGCGATAACAGCAAAAAGTGCAAACAGCCATGCAAGAATGGCACCAAAGGTTTTGTTTTTCAGTCCTTTTTTCATGGTGTACATAGGACCACCGCTCATTTCGCCTTTTGCATTGACTTCACGATATTTGATGGCCAGCATACATTCACTGAATTTGGAAGTGAGACCGAAGGCTGCGGAAATCCACATCCATACCAGAGCTCCGGGACCGCCGGAAACCATAGCTGTGGCAACACCGACGATATTTCCGGTACCGATGGTGGCTGCCAGTGCAGTTGTCAGTGCGGAAAAAGGCGATACATCTCCCTGTCCGCGGCTCTTGGTACGGGCTTCCTTGCTGAGTGTGCTTTTCAGTGCATAGCCAAGATTACGCCATGTGAGAAATCTGGTGCGCACAGTCAGGAAAATACCGGTTCCGACCAACAGGATCAACATCACCGGTCCCCAGACAAAGTCATCAATTCTGGTAACAATTTCGTTTAAAGAATCCATAAATCGTTCCCTCCCTCATAAATTTTATACTTTACCCTTCTTTCAGAACATATGAAGACATTACTTATTCCGGTCAGGGTATGATTTATGCGATAATGAGCAGTTACATCTCCGACTTC
>OQVZ01000940.1_pt1 | contig 10982 bp, 5 predicted proteins | sample 1691571 | NCBI WGS metagenome assembly OQVZ01 (sample SAMN03418261, study PRJEB22391) | human gut metagenome | biome: human-gut; feature: organic feature; material: feces | host: Homo sapiens | place: Tanzania | collected 2013-01
TACTCACAGGCATCACCCTCTTGCCATCTTTTTTCTGTCGTCACATTACCCTCATTATGAGCAATCGTCTTCCAACTGATTTTAAGGATGCGCTGCGGATAGTGAATAAGCATGTTGTTGTAATGAACAAATACCCTATTGCATCTTACTTTTTGTCCGTAAGCGATACCACCAACATTTGCAAATCCAAAATCAAATGGTGGATATATCCTGTTTACATGGAACTGGAACTGAGATACAACCTTCTTGTCTACGATGACCTTGATGATGTAATCGTTCTTTTCAATCTGTCTCAAATCAAGAACCATAGACGTGAGTGACATACTCATAAGCTCGTTTGGAGCGGTCTTCGTTGATACAGCTATCTTCGTCTGTTTTCCGTTGACATCTACACGATAGACCTCCAGTGAATACCCTGTAGCCACTTTAGTCTTTGCTCTGTACACGTCAATAGGTATTGTGCGAAGATACTCATTCCCATCGAGGCATTTCTTGCGTTCTGCATCGGATGCCGTCTTCAATCTGTTTGCAATCATATATTCATACAGACTGAGCTTGTCAAGGGCAGGGTTGTATGTTATGTTTGTTTCAACACCGATACCGACACCCCATGTATCTGCGGCATTACTAGCCGTAGTCAATGTAATAGGGTCTGTAGTTACGTGCAGAAGAATATTCTTTCTGTAGTCGTAGAGGTCACCTTCAAAGTAAAGTTGACATCTGTCATTAGCACCGATATTCTTCTTTACGTACAGAGTGCCACGCATTGTAGTTCCACTAGTATCTAACTCATACAAACCCTTCCAAGACTCAACCTCGGTAATCTTCTTCCAAGTATTGTTTACGCTTACCCACCAAACCATGTTCGTAAGAAACGCATTACTTCGACTTGCATCCCAAGAATCATCGCTTGCACTAGCATTGACTTGTGGCTGAATCTTACTTGCTATCTTTGTTCGGTCTGGGTAGAAGTTGACACCATCCGTAGTCTGCATGAGCGGACATCCACTATCCAAGCAGACAAGAGACACACTTTTTGTGAGTGGAGCATAACGTCTTCTGAATTTTTGTTTAAACTCAACCATCTTTCATAAGTTTATGTTATAAAACAGTACCATTCAATTCACAATTCACTGTCACACCGAGCCCTCTCATGTCTTCATTTGACACAACGAAACTTATGGCGTTGAACTCGGCATCGTTGCTGAAGTTCTTTGTGGCAGTTCTAACAACCGTCAAATCGTTATCATCAAGAATCGTGAATATAATAGTTCCACTTCCGAGAGTAGCAGCAGTACCTGTTGATGTATTAAGCACTTGTGCCTTGATGGTAGAGCTTACAGAAGAGTTTACGGAATCATTATCTGTTGATAGTTTCAGCTGATAGAGGTCTGCTGAATCATCAATACTGATACCTGAGCGGTAAACCACTGTTCCGTCAACGATAAATTCTGCGACAAAAAGCTGATGGCTATCTACGTAGAGTTTATCATTATCTCCTGTCTTATCACGATGAATAGTGATACTTCCACCACTAGCTGCATTGTCAATAGTCGCAATAGCTGTAGCATCACTTCCACGATAGAGTCTTACGGAGTATTTAGATACGTCACCACCAGCATTTTTGAGCCAGAACTTGAGTGTAGAAGTGGTAATCTCGTTGCCATCATTACCGACAACGCCAAGCATTGTAGAGCTTGCTTCAATACCGCCAAAGAATGCGCTTGAGCCGAGCATCGTTACTAGAATATCAATACTCTTCTCCATTTCGTATGAAGATTTGCCGATACTTGCCATGCCAGTATACTTGACAACGTCCGCGTCTTGGTTATCCTTAGATGCGAGGTCACCGATGATAGCGAGTGTTCCTGTTGCTGTGTTCATTTTGAACTTACCAGCAAAGTTACTTGATGCTACCCATCCCGTTCCGCTATTGAAAGCAATTTCTACACCATTGTAGCTCCATTTGTGACTGAGCAGCGAAACAGCTTGCTTTGCTGCTGATGCGACATTAGGTGTAATTTCTGGGTGGTCTCCGCTTTCCGTCCAATGAGGTGTCGGCTGATAATCGTTAGGGTTTAAACCCTGATGCAGAGGAACTCCATTAGTAGAGAACCAAAGAGATAGAGTATCACCATCAATGATACGTCTTATCGGAAAGGAAGCCGAAAGTGAAATATTATCCATTCAATACCTCCTTTCCGTTCTTACCGCTTTTGAATGCGGCATCCCACATGTCTACATCCTCGCTTGTTGCAAGGATGGCGTTAACGTTTTTCGCCTTCTCCTCAAGCGTATCACCAACGGCAGAAGAGAACCGAAGCTCCTTGTCTGTAATGACAACATCATTATCATGAGTCATTCTGTGTGTAGAGTCAATGCCTATCTCGCGGCATTTCTCTATGTTGATAATTGCGTACATCATAATCAATTATATTTTTAAGTTTCACAATCTATTTACAAGTCCAATATAGCCTTATGCACATCACCAGTATTGGTTGTTGCGGTGAACGTGAATGAAGCCACATCACCACGACCCAAATCATCTTCAGAATTATCATTAGCCCATGTTATATCTAGTGAGCCTTTGAAATTCTTGACCTTATCTTGGAGTGCCCAAGCAATATCATCTGCGGCATCATCGGTTTTTCGGGAGACCGCCCATGACTTAACTGCTGTAGTCACATCCTTATCACCTAGCATCAGTCTACATACTACGGTGTGGGTTTCTCCCTTACATATACCTGCGGCAAGGTCATGGAAGAACTGTAGCTTTACTTTGAGTATTGCGGTCGTTGCCTTCCAGTAAGGCGAATCTTCAGATGGTTCAGCGGTTGTAGTCTGTCCTTCCGATACAATGCAGAGCCATCTTGTGCCCATCCACGTAACCTCATCGTAGTAGCTGTATTCCGTACCCTCCTTCCAGTCGCCGAGATAGATGGGAGTCCATACCTTCTCTCCGCTCACGTTGACTAGTTTGAAGAACTTACTAACGATACTGACACCATCGAAGCCTACATCGAAGATTGCCTTGTCTTTGAGAGAGTAGGAGTTGATACCACGATACATTGTGAACTTCGGTGCAGAATCGCCCTCGGTCTCCATCAAGAGAAGATGCTGTCGGCTCTTGTCGCTTCTGTTACCCATGAGAACTAAGGTATCTCCTACAGCAGGATTGTCCGAGCCTTCCATGCAATTGTCCTTCGCTATCTGAATCCAAGCGAACTTCTTTCCGTCATATAGTTCGTGACCTTCTGGATCGGTGATTACCTCGTTCTCTACTGAAACCTTAGTGATAAGTCTCCAATAGTCCTTGTTGCTGACGTTCTCATAGACACCAGCCTTGATGTTGAACGTCTGGCAGCGAACTTGGTCATCCACCTTGAATGAGTTAATGGTAGCAGTAGTTCCATCATCAGCGAGGAGATAGCATTTCCAACCAATCAGCTCATTCGTTGTCTCGCTATATACTTCCTTGATGTAGTTTATCTTTCCAGCAGCAGGTGAGAGGGCAAGGTTACCGCCAACGTAGTCGAGTGCTCTAATAGTAAGGGTATTGAAGTATGCCTTGCCCCAAACGATTAAATCCGTGAGCAACATCTGAAACTTGCCATCACTTCGCTGCTTTATTGCAAATCCGCTTTGTTCTGCTTCGTTGAAGTCGAGTGACTTCAATAAGTTCACTATCACACTAGAGAGGATAGCGTTTCCGCTTCCATCTATGCTGTAGTCGTTTCCGTTGCCGAGGAACAATCCTTGCACGAACTTCTGAACCTTCTGAAAGGTAATAGTGCCGTTAGCGATGTCATCGTTTATCTTTGAGATGAAGTGCTTGCTTCCCTCTGTCGCAACCTGATTCTTAACCTGTGTAGTTGTCAAGCCTGCACCAGTTCCGCCATTTCCGCTTTGAAGCGACGAAATCTGCTGCTGAATCTTCTGGATAGTTCCAACCTCTTTATCCTCACGGAGAGTTATGTCGTATGTCGGTATCTTGCCATCTTCTTCCTTGATCGTGAGCTGGTCGATAGAGATGATTCCTTCGATATTGAGATCTGTATCATTGAAGTTCATCAGGTCGCCGGCCTTAAGCGTATCGTGGAGGCTCTTGATAACTCCGGTGTCGTCTGCCTGCGCTTGGTCGTGCTGCCTTGCCATGAAAATCTCATCTACCTTAGGCTGATATACATACCTTGTATAGTCATTCTTATCAAGGAGCGCTATGGCGTATTTTAGAAGCTTCAGTGATGCAGCATTAACATACGAATCAGGAAGGGTGATGCCGGTAAGGACGAAATGGTCTCCTTTCTTGATAGGGTAGTCCTTGTATGGAAACCAAAGCTCAAGAGCATCGTCCTTGATTCGTTCGATAGTGAGCCTCCATCTCCTATCAACCTTGGTTGAGGATGCTACCTTGAACGTTCGACCACCACACATGCCATCTTTCATGTAGATGGAGAAATCGTCATCCTTAAGGTCGTTGATGTCGAAGTCTATAGCCTTGCTGAGATAGATATCAACGTTCTTGACATTTTCGTTATTATTGAATCTACCATCATCATCAGGAGCAACACCCTCATCAATCTCGTCAACACGAACGCCACCAATAACCATTTCCTCGATAGTAGGGTAGATTTCGATAACTCCATTCGTCTTGTCGTCAGTATCAAAGAACTGTGATGCAGAACGGAGACCAATCTGCTCAATATTGACAGAATCAATATATGGTCTATATGGATCAGTAGAGAATCTGTGTTGTTTCCCTGTAGGGTTCACGTACTTCTTTTCTTCATCCGTGAGTGAATCATAGAAGTCGCTCAGAGATACATGAGGGAATCCAGGCAACATAAGTCTGTTGATGGACATATTGTTCGGGAGATTCTCTGCATATTCCTTCATGGACGAAGGAACATTTTTCTTGTTGAGGCCCGATGTGATATACATCTTCGTGTTTCCCGCTTTAACCTGAGCGATGAAAGTGTTAAGGTTTTCCCTTGACTCTTCGTCACCGCTATCTACCTGCGTTCCCCTGTATTCCGAATAGAATCTACACTTATTGGTATTGTATTTCTGTGTTACATAACCGGTAATCTCAGTCTTGAAATCAAATGTAACCTTAAGCACCCAACCAGAAGACTGCTCGCCAGTTTCTCCAGAAACAATATACTTTCTCGGATTCTTGAAATATGTCTCGATATAGTCGACATCCAGTTCAAGCTCAACATTCGTGCTGGCCCCGACGACTTTCGTGATGTTCGCCACGTACTTGACACCGAGGTCCGCATAGTAATGAGAAGGAAGATTCTTCTCCGAACCATAAGCTCTCAGTCTCGTAACGACACTCTGGTCGGAATCAGCGTTCTGAACAATCTCATATAATCCATTACCGAGGCCATACTTGAAGATATGGTTTGCCTGTATTCCGGTAGTACCGACATATATATTCCTTCCTCTGACGATGAAGTTTATGTCCCACTTCTCGTTCACAAGCGCAAGGGCTTGCCAACAGGTCATCGAATCCACTGTAATAGACATCGATTCGATGACGTTATCTCTTGTTCCTTCGCCGTACATTGACAGCCAGTCGCTCGCGAGGCATCCACGCTGCACGGAACGTTCCATATTTCTGGAGTAAATCTTCCAAAGACCTGCACCAATCTGGTCGTCAAGGTTCGCCTGGATCCTGTCTAGTAAATCATCAAGAGTCTGTACGTAGAATGGAAATTTCGGTAGGGCAGTGTAGTGGAGTTCATTGTCATTCAATACCACATCAAGGAACTCAGCTCTAGAAAGCTCATCCTGCAATGCATTGAACTTTACGCTGTCATATATGAAGCCATCACCGTAGGTGCCAGGTCTCGCCTGCTTATCTTTGCCCGGCTCGTAGTTGAGCTCAAACCGCTCGCCACGATAGACAATATAGTCGCCTATTTGAAAGTTGATAGGCACTTCGTGCTTGAAGTTGATAGTCACGAAGCACTCACCCATCCAAGAATCGGAGTATTCCAATCCATGAACGGTTATCTGCTCTTCGTTAACGTCTGTCAGCTTCGAGCCATCCTTATGATAAATATTCCAAGTGCTCATGTGTCTGTGTTATCCTAAATTTGAAATCCTGCCCTGTGCATCCATGATTGGCTTGATGTCAGTAACAGGGTCGTTAAACTTGAAAGTTATAGAGAGAATAAGCAAGTCCTCGCTGCCAGGATATCTGAATAGGTCCGGATCAATGCTCTTCAGTCTCACATGCTGCCTTCCAATCTTATTGAAGTCGCAGTACATTTTCATCATACCCGACTTACTGAGATAGTCAATGAAAGCCTTACACTTCTCGTTTGCGCCGAAGGCATCACCTTTAAACAGGAACTTGACCTTGTTCTCGTATGCCGCCATATAGAGACCATCCTTGCCAATATACTCGTCGTCGCCATGCTCGTCGTGCCATTCCCTTTTTATGGGTTCCTTGACGGAATCGCATGGTTTGAACGGATTCTCGCTAACATACATACCGAAGTCGGCGATGGAGTCCTTCACCTCGTTCCCATCGCCCTCCTTCTGCATGTATATCCTGAAATATTCTTTCATACCTTAAATCAACTTTTTATAATTGCAAATATACAAAATAATGCATAAACATGCAAGAATATACGCATAAATATGCGTTAATTGAACTTAAAATCGTGTCTATCCCTGATATTGACTGTTCCGGTAGCTTTCACGACTGTTCCTCCGTATTGGTAGACGAAGCACTTTGCGGTATCTTCGCATTCAACATGAAGCTCTGCACCATCTAACAGATTGACAAACACCCTGGAGAATCCCTTAACCTTCAGGTAAAGTGAAGAGTTGTGCCTTACATATATCTCACCACTGTCCATCCAGTCATAGTTGATGTTTGCTACACACTCTCCATTGAGGATGACAATCTTTGGGTTTTGCAGGTCAACGTTCTCGTCAACATACACACCATGATCGTGAATGACATCACCAAAGTACTTCTTCATATCCTTGGTTGAAGGCCAGTTTCTTCCGATACAGAAGTCGATACCCTTAACAAACTTCTCGACCATCTCATGCTTGGATGAGTTGTCATGCCACTCAGCGGTCCACTGAGCGCAAAGACCCAGTGAAACCGCCTCGTTCTTCATTCTGTCTGATAAATTTCTTTTTTCAAACATAATTATTTCATCTTTAAAGATTTCGTACCATTGATAACTCTGTTGAAGTTATCGTTATACTCAATGAATATTTTCTCAATTCTCTCTGCTGCATCTGCATTACGCAAGGTATTCCGAGCAATAAGGTTAAGCTGCGTGAGCTGAGATTTTGCAATTTCACTCATCTCTGGAAGGAATTTACCCTGCATCTCCCTAATCACAGAAACATCAAGCCGGACCGCATTGAGATAGGATGCAAGAAGGTCAGCTGTCTCCTCGGTAATTCCCTTAATCGAGTTGGTTGTAGACGAACTTCCATTCTCCCTTAAATCAAGCCCCTTGTTCTTCAGAGCATCGAAGATACCGGTTAACTGAGGAACTACATTTTCACCAACTTCGTAGAGCTTGTCTGCAAAATCGTTCATATCGGTCTCGTCAAGTTTGCCCTTTTCATCAAGGATACCTGTAAGCCATTCAAGAGGTTTTTTAAGTGCCTCCTCCATGATTTTCTGAGATACGATATTCTTCGTAACGTCGCGAACCATGTCCTTCACCTTCTCCCTGTAGGCATCAACCGCATCCTCACCTTTAGCCCACGCACTTACAATGGTGTCTGTGAGTGTACTTGCCCAGCTCTTCATATCGATAGAGTAAACGTCTTTCAGGAAATCCTGTGCGAACGTCTTGATCTGCAACTGCATCTCCTTGATTTGCTGGTCGTAGTCAGCAATCTTATCCTTGTCCGTCTTTTTCTTGTCCTCCTCAGCTTGTCTCTGTTTTCTCAGTTCGTCTTCCTGAGCGTGGAGTAGGGCGAGCTGGTCGGCATATGCAGAAGGATTTGATTCCGTATCCGTTACAGCGTCGTAAGTCTCCTTACTGTAGTGACTGCGATTCTTTCCGCCAAAGAAAGCTTGTCCTATGTCTGTTTTAGAGAAAGCGTCCCACTTTCTGTAGTCGTCCTTGACATCTTTAAGCTTGTTTGCCGTATCAGAATCCCTTTCGTAAGAGTAGATTCCTCCAAGCGTCTTTTCAATGATAGAGTTGATGTTCGAAGACAGATTCTTTAACTCATTCAGCTGTCTTTCCGCAAGTTTTATCTGCCTGTCGAGCTTAGCATCATGAGCCTTAGCAAACGCCTTGATAGGGGACGTGAATATGCCAGTTACACCCGCAAGAATTCCACCAACATTACCGGACTCTGCGCTTGTTACTACCTTTGACAGCGAACTTGACATACCAGAGAATGTCTCGAAAAACGCAGAAGCGTCCTGCCATCCATCAGACTCAGTGTCAGCTCCGAGAAGGGAAGCAGTCTCTTTGATGTCATTGAATGCTTCACTCATTCCCTGCACATTCTGGTCGATAATGCTTACTACGTTAGCAAACTTATCAAGAGATTCTTTCGCCTTTGTTCCATCCTTAAACAGAATCTCAGCAGCCTTCATCATAGCCTTTCCACTGGCAATCATGCTGTCACCACGCTTGATGAAGTTTTCGTCTCCCATTTTTAGACCAAGTTCACGAACCTTCTTGCCTTCAGCAATTTTACTTGCTGCGATGGTCATCTGCTCGCTGGCATCAGAAATCTTCTGCTCAGCCATTCCCTTTAGACCTCCATTGAGGAAAGTCTTCTTTGGACTCGTCAGCTTCGATAACTGCTCATCAAGCTGTTTGATTTCCTTAGCGTACTCTCTCGCATCGATAGCTCCGTTTTGCAGAGCCTCGTTGATATTCTGCCTGATTCTAGTCCCGATAGCCTGAGCCTTATCCATACCGAGTGAAACGATGGCTCCGTAGAAGTTGAGATAATCAGAAGAGTTCTTGAACTTGTCAAGTTTAACCTGACCAATCTCCTTGTCTCTCTGAATCTCATACCTCGCCTTGATACCAGGATCATTCGTCTTATTGATAAGTTTATCGTAATCCTGTCGAATCTTAAGAATCTTGTCCTCATAATCTTCTGTCTTCTCAATGATGTCTGCGGCATCCTTTAACGACTTGACATAATTTCCACGGAGGAGTTCTGTAATCTTCTTCCACTCTTCGTACTGATTTGGCAGCTTAAGCTTTGCCTTGGCTTCACCATCCGTCATATTGAGAGAGTTCTGAAGATTAAACATCTCATGGTAGTGAGCGTAATACTCGTCCATAAGAGATTGAGTCTTGTCATCCATCTGGAAAGCGTCAACCCATGCGGACTCAGCAAAGAACTTGCTGCCTGTCTTTTCGAGAAGACTCTTGTACAAATCCCAACGTTCTGACAGCTTGTTCATGGACTCATTGAAGTCAGCTGCCTTTCTCTCGTACTCCTTCTTGTCCTTCTCGTCGAAGAGCCACTCTGCAACCTCACGATAGATGGAAGTCTGGAACTTCTTTCTCTCTGTGGTGTTTATACTGAATCCTTCAAGGAGAGAATGGACAGCCTTCTGGTAGTCGTCAAGATTAAGACCGGTAACCTCTGGGAAGAGATTGTAAGTCTTCTTCTTTGCCTCTTCGTTCGGCATGATGCTCTTGTACTTCTGATACATCTGTCTTGCAGACTTAAGACTGCTTAGACGCTCCTGTAAACGCTTGAGCTCAGCGTCTTCTTCGCGACCATTCTTGTTTTTGTCTTTTCCAAAGTTACCCGTAACCTTGTTCTTTCCAAGATCGTCAGATATGTAACCTGCGTCAGCGATAGCTTTCCACAAATCGTACTTGTGTTTAGCATTCTTGTACTCAGAAGAATTCTTGCTTACTTTTCCATTGACGATCGTATCAAGTTCGTTTCTCGCAGCCTTGAGTTCCTTACGAATATTCTCACCTGTGGTCTCGAAAGACTGGTCTTGCACTTGTCTTAACGCATTATCAACCTCTCTCGTCCAAAACTTACCTTTCTTTTTACTTCCGGTGAAAGTCCCGTTCTTGTGAAGTCTTTGTCTTATGATCTCAGAGAAAGGTGTGTTTACGCCAGAGTTGTACGAAGGTTTTCCTTGCTTTCCGTTACCACTGTCGCCTGGCCAAAAGTCCATATCCATGAGCTTACTAATAGCCGAATGAAAATAATACAAGATGGTTTTACTTGTAATATTTGCTTTCTGAGCCATTTTGTCCATCATGCTTGCGAAAATCTCAGGGTTTCGTTTTGCCCACGTGCGGAATTGATCTTGAGACAATCCGAGCTGTTTTCTGACAGACTCAAGTCCTCTAGGCACGTCGTCATACATTATTTCGGATACATCATCGCTAGAATCCTTCGCTCTTTCCGCAAGTTCCTTTAACCAGTTTTCTGTCTCCTTGCTTCCATTTGCAAACTTGTCGACAAATTTTTCCCAATCATCTCCGCCAATAGCCGCAAGCATCCTAATCTGCTCAGTAAGGGGCAGGCCCTTGATTTGGTTTGCTAGCTCTTCGTTGTTTTCCATCAAAGACCGGATAAAATCCTCCATTTTTGCCTTTGTATTAGAGTCGAGCTCGTCGAACATCACCTGGAACTTAGACAGAGATTCTTGTGCTTGCTCCACATTCTTTGCAATATCATCGTTCGTGAGTCCATTCAACCACTGTAACCATTGTGGAGTATCAGCTCCGATCATATCGAATAGGTTGTCGCTAACAAGACCTGTTGCTGAAGTTGCGTTATTCGTTATAACTCCATATTTATCAGCTAAGCCATCATTTGCTTTTTTCGCATCCTCAATTTTTTCTTTGAGTATGTCGTATTGTTTTGACAGGCTTCCTGCGCTTTCAACCTGCTGCTTGATAGAATCCGTGTAGTCATCTGAACTTTTCAGAATCTCCTTCATCGAGTCAACTTGCGAAGAAAGGTTGGACGCGTCTTTTGGGCCT
>OQVZ01000942.1_pt1 | contig 10979 bp, 13 predicted proteins | sample 1691571 | NCBI WGS metagenome assembly OQVZ01 (sample SAMN03418261, study PRJEB22391) | human gut metagenome | biome: human-gut; feature: organic feature; material: feces | host: Homo sapiens | place: Tanzania | collected 2013-01
GACTTTACCCGTGCCGACCTTGACGAGGTTGGAATTGCTTAGCCGCAACAGCCATCAGCACTGGCGGCACAAGCCTTGGCAATATAAAGCGACTAACCATGAATGGTATCATCCAATTCCATTATTCCAAATCGTTCGCACCTGCTGAGGGCGATAGCGTAGTACTTTGGAAAGCTACCACCTTTGCTGGTACACCTGTACTGGAGAATGACACCATAGATGCAGAAAAATGCCTATTTTGGGACACCACCCATCTGAAAGACGGTATTCTGCGTGTCATCAAAAAGACGCCAACAGCCATCCGAAATATCCAGATGGATGAAAGCAGCGATGCTGTCTATGACCTCATGGGACACAAGGTGGCCGATGCCCTGACCCCATCCCTAAGAAGAGGCATTTATATTCACAAAAATAAAAAGATTATCATCCGATGAAAAAGATTTTATTTATAGTTCTCACAAGTTGCCTTCTACTAATAGGCAAAGACGCCATAGCCACCCCTCCAAGTGAAAAGATGAGCGCCTACCTCATGGTCTATCACAAGGATGCGGACCATAGCCTCCACATGGCCATCAGTCACGATGGCTACCACTGGAAAGCCCTAAACGGCGACCGTCCCGTCATTGCGGGTGATACCATAGCCGAGCAACGCGGCATCCGCGACCCCCACATCTTTCGTGGCCCTGACGGTGCATTCTATCTCTCTATGACCGACCTGCACATCTTCGCACAACGCGATGGCTACCGTACAACGAAATGGGAACGCGATGACAAGCAATTCGGATGGGGCAACAACCGAGGACTGGTGCTAATGAAGAGTCATGACCTGCTCCACTGGACGCGCGCCAACATCAACTTCACCCAGCTCGCCAACATTCCCGGGCAAAGCTCACCAAACAGTAGCCTTCCGCTCGCTGACATAGGCTGTGTCTGGGCACCAGAGACGACATACGATGACGAGACGGGGCAGTTGATGATTCACTTCACGATGCGCCACGGCAAACAGAACAATGCCCTCTACTACTGTTACATCAACAACGATTACAACAAGTTGCTCACCATGCCCAAACTGCTGCTTGAAGCACCCGACCGAAAATACAGCGTCATCGACGGTGACATTGTCAAGCATGGCGGCAAGTACCATCTCTTCTACGTCTCACACAAGAGCGGTGCCTGCATCTGCCGTGCCACCGCCGACCATATCACGGGTCCATACACCGTCAATCCCCAGCGTGTCAGCACCGAGCGACGCGGTCACGAAGCCCCCAACGTATGGCAGCGCATCAGCGATGGAGCATACGTCCTCATGTACGACATCTACCGCAACAATCCCCACACCTTCGGCTTCGACGAGAGTACTGACTTGGAGCATTTCACCCACCTGGGCCAGTTTTCCGATGACTGCATGAAGATGGAGGGCTGCGTCTCACCAAAACATGGTGCCGTGGTACAGATTACGGAAGAAGAAGCTCGGAGATTGGAATGTAAATGGAATAAATAAGTTTAAACAATAAATACTCATAAACTATGACAATAAGAAAATTTCTATTGGCTACTGTAATGTGCTCACTGACACTGAGCACATTGCAGGCCCAGACCTCAGGTTCTTTCTCCGGCTACCTTTTCGCTTACTTTGAAGGACGTGGCGAGAACCAGGAGGCACTACGCTTTGCCATTAGCGACGATGCCATCAACTGGCATGCACTCAACAGCAACAAGCCTATCATTGCATCAGACAGCATCAGTGAGAGCGGTGGCATACGCGACCCGCACATCCTGCGCGGTGAACAGGGCGAATATCTTATAGTGGCAACAGACATGCACACCCGCGACCCGAAGCAGGGATGGAAGGAGAATCCAGGTGTAGTGCTACTGCGTTCCACCGACCTCATTCATTGGACGCATGCAAGAGTGAATCTTGCGAAGAAATTCTCTCGTCACTTCACTGATGCCTACTGGGTGTGGGCACCACAGACCATCTACGACCGCAAAGTGAAAAAATACATGATTTATTTCACTCTAAAACGTCGCAACAGCGATGCTCTTGTCACCTACTACGCCTACGCCAACCGCGATTTCACTGCCTTCGAGAGCGAACCCAAGGTGCTGTTCCGTGCTAAATACGGCTGCATAGACAACGACATTGTGGAAGGTCCCGACGGCACATGGCACATGTTCTACAAAGGTAATACGAAGGATGCAGAGGGGAAGGAGATAAAAAACGGCATACAGCAGGCCACAGCGAAGAGGCTACGCGGTCCATGGAAAGAGGATTTCCAATACATCGATGCCTACGCTAACGTCAAGACAGGCGTAGAGGGTAGTAGTGTCTTCAAACTCAATGGACAGGAGAAGTGGGTGCTAATGTACGACCTCTACAGCAGTGGTCGCTATGAGTTTCAAACCTCAACAGATTTGAATCATTTCACCGAGCAACCTCAATCGTTCACTAAGGACTTTTTCCCCCGCCACGGATCGGTTATATCGCTCACTGAGGCTTAAATTCTGTTTTTAAATATCCCGGCTGCTCTTTTTTCATATCTCCGCAGATGACCAGCTTTGCAATTTTCTTTATTTGATTGTAACATCTGAAAGCATTTTTGTGAAGCTAGATTATCCGGCACATCTATACGGCCGATCCCGCCGCAATGGTAGAAAACGACACACTATGGCTTTTCACTGGTCACGATATGGAGGGCAGACAGAAAGGCTACGTAATGCGTGACTGGCAACTTTTCTCAACTACTGACATGACTCACTGGACGCAACATCCATGTCCTTTAACCGTATTCGACTTCAAGTGGGCCACCAGCAAACAGGCTTACGCCGGACATGTGGCAAAGCGCAACGACAAATACTATTTCTACGTATCCACCAACGGCAGCGGTATCGGCGTAGCTGTGAGCGACAAGATAACCGGGCCTTATAAGGATGCTATAGGAAAGCCGCTGCTTACCCGTCAGGATTGTTTCGACTCGAAGCACGGGTGGTGCTGCATCGACAGCGACATCCATCGCATCGCTAGCAGTACCGAGCACCCTTTCGAGGAAGCTCCATGGCTCCATAAATACCAAGGTCGCTATTATCTGACTTACGCCTCTGGGTGGCCAGAGAAGATAGCATACGCCATAGCCGACAACGTCATGGGTCCATACAAGACGCAGGGCGTCATCAGCGAGATTGCCGGAAACTCGAATACAACGCATCCCGCCATTGTGCAGTACAAAGGTCAGTGGCTCTTCTTTTCCCATAATGGCGGCCTGCCTGAAGGAGGCAGTTTTAGCCGGTCGGTTGTCTGCGAACCACTCTACAATAATGCTGATGGCTCCATCCGTAATATTCCTCCGACAACAAAAGGAATCTGTGGTCTATTCAACAAATAAAGAACTACAGGCTTGATTTAAGATTTCAATGATTCTGCTGAGGCATTAGTAGCATCATCGACTTTGCTGCATTGAAACGTATCTCGCTGAGCCATGTTCTGAAAGTGGACTTCAGGCAAAGCTCAAAAGAGTGAAAAACAATCAAAACAATTACGGAAGCCGCATAAAAAACGGGATTTTTACCCAATAGCAACTACTCGGCATACAATTATTTGGAGTTTACAAAAAAACAACGTATCTTTGCCAACAGATTTTAAGGAAATCAAGGATAAAAAAGATATGAAATACTATACAGCATTGACTATTGCCGGATCCGACAGTTGCGGAGGAGCCGGCATTCAGGCAGACATCAAGACGATGTCGGCCTTGGGCGTTTATGCCAGTTCGGCCATCACAGCCATCACCGTGCAGAACACCAAGGGAGTATATGGCATACAGAATGTAGAGCCGGAAATCGTGAAGGGCCAGATTGAAGCAGTGATGGATGACATACATCCCGATGCCATCAAGATAGGAATGGTGAACGACTGCGATACCATCCGTGCCATCACCGAAACCCTCAAGAAATACGAAGACCAGTTCCAGCATCTCGTTATCGACCCCGTGATGGTATCTACCAGCGGATGCCGACTGATGCAGGAGGATGCCCTCGAAGTCTTCATCCACGACCTGCTGCCGCTTGCCACCCTGCTCACCCCCAACATTCCGGAAGCAGAGATTCTTGCCGGCATCAAGATTCAGAATGTGGAAGATATCAAGAACGCAGCTTCAGCCATCAGTAAGCTGGGATGCAAATACGTACTCATCAAGGGCGGACACTTCGAAGGAAACGAGAAGATTGACTATCTCTTCGAAAATGGCATCACTACCATCATGATATGGTCGCATTACGGGCAAAAGGTGGTAGCATCGATTCAAAATGCTTCGTATGATGATGTTGCAAAAGTCTTAGATTGCTCAATAGAAGATTTTTCTTCAATGTCGCGACCAACAATTTCGATAGACATTCTAAGAGAAAAACTCCCTAACGCATTCGTCTACACTTATGAGTATGACTATATGCTAAATCTTATGTATAAGACAGATCCTAAAGGAATGCGGAATTGGTATAGATATGATCCTTTAGGTAGGCTTACAGAAGTATATAGAATGCATAATGGAAAAATGGAAATACTTAATACTTATGATTATAATTACCAAACTAAGTGACATATGATATTATCGTTGTTGTCGCAATCTGTGAAGTTAAGAAGTCTGCTATTAAGTGAAAGGCGATATCATGGCAACATGTTGGCGACTATCTAAGATTACGACTATTGACAAACGCATTATACGTTTAGATTATGCTGCCGACTCTTATATGTGCGATATACATTATGCTCCTCAAATGATGAAATTCTTCAAGAGCAAAAATGATTCTGTGGGACAATATAATTTTGGACGTACTGCATATACGGGTTTTTTGACAATGCCTTCACGCTTAATGAAAATATCAAGCGAAGATGAAACTATTACCTTTTCGTATGAAAGGGATAATGCGTATGGAGACTTATTTCTTGCCAATACAGGTTGCCTATATTGGCAGAAGAAGAGTGGATATTATGACGAAAATGTTAGATATATGTATGCTTCAAAAGAAGACGTTTTCGATAAACATAAGTTTTCTCTCTTTACTGGGGTAGAACCTTTAGAATCAGAACAAGTAACACGAGAGGCTATTGCTAAGAAGATAACACACGACTATCTAAGAAATATAACTATAAGAAAGTCGAAGATAAAAGTGCTTTCGCTCAATTTTGACTATCAGTTGGTGCAAAAACGACAATTATTGTCAAGCATCAAATTTATGAAAGATGATAAGCAATATATACATTTTTCGAGTGCAAATAATATCAATAAAATGGCAACTAATACATCACCTGAGAACGTGTTGGTTAAACCTTACGATAGCGATAAATCAGTGATAGGAGGTAGCATAAACACCCCTAAAGAAATCAAGGAATTCGAATATAAGTTTGAATATTACTTGAATTCGGATGTTACAAAACAATGGCCTAATAGAAATCCACTTACGTTCACCGATTCGTGGGGCTATTATTCTCGTAGTGGTTTTAACCCTGAAAACTTGGGCGAATGGCAAATGTCAATGATTTATACTAACAATGATTTTATAATTCGAACACCATTGCTGCCGAGTACCAAAGAGTTTACACTCAAGACTATAATATATCCTACAGGCGGAAGAACGAATTTTGAATATGAACTTAACGATTATTCTAAGGAGTTTGATATTCAGACATATAGCATACGTGATAAATCTGCTAGTTCGGGAGGATTGCGCATAAAGACAATATCTAACTATGATATATCAGGTGCGCTACTTTATACAAAAGATTATATTTACAATAATACTATAGGTGGCAAAAGCAGTGGTATCTCTAAGGGTAGACCATGCTTCTACGATAGAATATATTTTAATGAAAAGCAGAGTAAATATTTAGATTTCTACTCATTCGACAATATGCTTGCCTATCCTTTGAATTTTAACACACCAGATGTCGGTTACTCAACTGTGTTTGAGGAATTGAGGGATGGCGACGGCAACTTGATGTCGCGCACGAAATATCAATACACCAATTATGACGCCGACACAAACAACCAAACCCATTTCGCCAAGTCAGCCGACTATACCGCCAACCACACCAAAACAACAACAACTATGACACACGGCGTAAGAAAAATCCAAATCCAAGACCCCAATTCCGAGGCAATAGAAGACATCAAGCTCTACTACACCACGACCAACATGGGCATATTCATCCAGTGCGCAGACCGCATCCTCAGCCTACAGCACGAAGAAATACAAGCCCTCACCCACCTCATGCTCGAATGCTTCTACACACGACACATCATCGACCAGGCACTCGCAGCACCCAAGGCACCATTCACCATCCAGTCATCCTACGACGAAGAAGAATGGTTCACACGCCTACAACAAGGCACACCCCTAACCCCAAAGAAAATCACAGAAACAACACACAACAACTAAAGAACAACACAACAATGAAAAAATTCCAACCCAAAAACACCACCAACTCCACCATCGTCGGAGTCTATGACTCCAAGGTAGAGTTCGGAAAGCGATTCATCCGCCTCTACAACGAAATATTCACATTGTAGCCCTGTTCAAACAGGCAGTAGTTTTAACAATTCTCGAGAATATGAAATACGGACTACCTTACAAAGGAAGCAAAAACAAGTTAGCAGAGCGCATTGTACACCTGATACCTAAGCGCACCCACCTCATAGATTTGTTCTGCGGAGGATGCGCCGTGAGCCATGCGGCTCTGCTCATAGGCAAATATGAGCATATTCACATAAATGACATAAACTGGATGTGCCCTACACTCTTCATCGATGCTCTCAACGGAAAGTACAACGACGAGAGTCGATGGATAAGCCATGAAGACTTCTCCCGACTGAAAGACACAGACCCATACGTTGCCATAGTGTGGTCGTTTGGAAACAACATGCGCAACTACCTCTATTCGCGAGAAATTGAGCCGCTAAAGAAAGCCATCCATTATGCCATATTCTTCAGCGACTATTCGCTGGGCAAAGAACTCGGTTTCGACCTTTCGTTCATCGACCATATACCAGACCCGCAGAAGCGATACATTGCTGTAAAGCACTACTTCAGCAAACACGATAACATCCATCATGTATCATTTGATGATGTGGGGGCAAAAGTGGACGCAGCAGGAATCATTCAACCGGACTACACGACTTGCGGAGATTGGAGCCGCTGGAAAGACGAAACACAGTTGCATCGCTTGCAACACAGAGAACGGCATCACCGTCTGCCAAGATATTCAGCGGGGGGGGCAAAACTTGCCGATTACATCCTCTGTGCTCGACTACGAGCAGGTCAGCATACCAGAAGACAGCACGATATACTGCGACATCCCTTACGAAGGCACAGACGGATATATCAAGAAAAGGGATTGCTTCGACTATGAGCGTTTCTATCAGTGGTGTGAGCGACAGACGCAACCCGTATTCATATCCTCTTACCAAATGCCCGCCGCCCGCTTCGACTGCATAGAAGAATTCACCCATCGCTGCACCATATCTTCCACAGCCAACAACCTCGTAACCGAGCGCATCTTTGTTCCCAAACACCAAACGGAACGAGGCAACCGAGCCGTACAACTTTCGATGTTCTGACATAATCACCCACGCCCACTCACCGCCCCATGCTTCACCCTCACATCCGCAATGGGATTATGGGGTGGACAAACGCCTGTAATAGTAAAGGTATATGACTAAATACGACTTCTACCAATACCCTCGTGGCAATAACGATGGAGGTAAATTAGGCACAGACGTTTGCCCGACCGTGACAATCAACTCATGGCAGGAAAATGTATTTCTGATAGAAGAATATGACTAACATTCAACCCATTAAAAAAACAACAATATAATCATGGATAAAATAGTAAATGTGACGAACGGAAACAGTGCTTGGGAAGACTTCAAACATTGGTACAAGGGATTCAGTGACGCTAAGGCTGCAAAATATAGACGAAAGAATAGAGAATCTCTTGAGAAGTTACAGAAGGAGTTAGGAATTATAAACCAACAAAACGTGTAACACTTTGCCCATTTTTCGCAATTGTTTCACGGTATAATATCCTGTTTGTCAACCGTTACAAATGTTCCGTTTAACCTTTTATCCAAGGTTTTAACTGTTAATTTTTAACATTTGTGTTAATTATAATTTCATATTTGCAATTATGGCTGTTTACGTGCTTATTTTGGGCTATTTTATGACTTTTTCTTTACAAAAATAATTTCTAACTTATTGGTTTTCAGTCGTTTTGCGAAATGTTAAATACATAAATTTGCTTGTTTTTTTAAACAAAAGTTCGTACCTTTGCAAGTATAGAAAAGGATATTATAACAGTGGATGCAGCGCAACGCCGCCGGCGCGCTCCCTGGTAGGTAATCGGTGGTACTTAATTTATTGAGATATGGAAAAGCTAACACAAAAAGAACTAAAAAGACTTGTTAGAATAGGAGCTGCTAAGGATGTTACTAACAGCTCAAGCCGCAAAGACATTCAAGAAGATTACAAACAAATTGGCTATTCATGCGGGGTGTACGGCTGCAACGGAATGTTGCTACAAGGCGAAAGCGGGCAACTGTACGCAGTCACTGCAAGAACTTCAGCTATATTCATTTTTTAGCAACCGCGCCCGCGGTGCATTGTCCGCGGGTGTCCTCCGCTTTTACTGATACCTTGCCGTGGTGCGGAGGCTTGAAAGCTCGAGCGAGAGCCGGACGAAAAGCAGTAAGTGAACGCATGAAATACACGGCGTGAGCTGTGGCAAGCTGGGATAAATCAGCGTTGAATGCGTGGAATATCCTTGACCGTGCAGGTAATGGCGGGTATTAGAGGATAGCTAAAGCGGTGAATATATAGCCGCTTTGGGTTATGGGCATGATGCATTAAAAACGGCATCGCGGCCGTGCTTGGATGCTCTCCAGGCAAAAACGCAGTGTGCAACGATAGCTAATCACACTTGAGGCAAAGCCAAAATAGCTGCTATCCTGAAGACGGTAACACGGGTGCCGTGTAGCGTAAGAGCTTGCAGAAAAAACCGTGTACGCTGCCAAGCGTCTAACAGGCTGGGCGTGAGCCGTTGAGACCCTGCCGGGATGGTTACCGGGGGCAACTCGAAAAGCGGTGCAAATATGCTACGTCCAAGGGAAACGGGGTGCCTGTTGTGGCATCCTGGCTATTATCAACCATTAAAATTATACAATTATGAAAAAGAATCCACGAGATTACAAAATAGGCGGTGCAATGTTCGCCTACATCCTCGACAGTGTCTACTCTGACGTAATCGACACCGAGTCAATGACAGACAAAGAAAGAATCGAGTTTTTGCTCGACACTTTTTTTGAAGAAAAGTACAAAGACGATAGGCGCAGAATGTGCGTGCTTGACCTTCTCCGCGAATGGCTGCAGGGCCTGCCATCTGCTATTATTGTAGCTTTTTATTATGGCGATATTGCTGCAACTGGAAAAAGTATTGGCTATTGCAAAGATGCACGGAGCGAGGCACGCTTTGTTAACAGCTGGTGGGATAGGCTATCTTTCAATATTCTCCGCCTCGCGCGAATTTATAAAATCGATATGACCCGTTTTTATTAAAGCTATGAAAAAGGACATAATTATAATAACTCTGGGCATTTCCATTGAAAGCAGAAATATTCAGCACATTTACGATATCAGAGTTTTCATAGGCAATGGCAATGGCATCATATTCAAATCCCTGATAGCTTCCATGAGCCTTGGGAGTAGCAAAAACAAGCATCTGAGATTTTCCCGGAATTGCTACATTCGTTATCACATCATTTCCCTGCCGGATGTCCTCTTCAATATTTTCCTGTAATCCAAGATACCCTGTTTCCCCTGTTACCTTCTTGTAATTTCCTTCGGTTGATAGAAAATAGAATTCTAAAAAACCTGCATCTTCCTGTGCTTTCTCTATATAATCACAAATTTCATCTTCACTGGAGGTATTCTGAAGATTTTCACCCCACATATGGAGATAGGTCAGATTTTTATTTATCAGTTCCCTCAACATATTATCCGACTGATGAAAAACTTCCGTCAGATGAGAAACGCTTTCCTCATAAACAGTTGCAGACACAACGTTTGCCGCTGAAGAAAGAAAGCCAATCCGGTAATTTTGTGCTTTTAAATTTGTTGTAACAGCTAGATCCGATCACACCTGCAAGAATACCGATGAACGGGTTGGCAATTTTGTTAAATGCCAGTGTTTTGTCTGCATTGTCTGCGATAGATGGGAACAGTGTTGTAACAAATCCTGTGCTTAACAGTGTTGTGATCATAAGCCAGGAAGCAAGGGCTGCAAGACCGCCTGTACCATCGTGGTCATCTGACATACCCACACCTACACCGATTACAAATAACAGTGCCATATTCTCGATCAGAGCACCACCGGCTTTTACAAGGAAAATACCAACCATCGGACCAAATCCGGTGATATCACCACCCTGCATAGTTGCAGGACACAGTGCATATCCGATTCCCATTAAAATACCACAGATTGGCAAACATGCTTCTGGAAGCATTAACGCTTTTCCTAATTTTTGTAAAAATTTCATATAGATTGTCCCCTTTCATTTTTACTTTAAGTTTTTCATGTTCTTTTCCTTCTCTTTTAGTTACTCATCTTTGTTATTGTTTTGTTAACTGTATCACCTCTTCTCCTGCTTTTACTTGTTGTCCTGTCAAACACTTCGTGATCTTGTAATCACCTAAGTTCGTTATTACGATCGGCGTTGTGACGTCATATCCTGCCTTCGCAATCTCCTCAAGATCAAATGTAAGCAAAACGTCTCCTGCCTTTACCTGATCTCCAATTTCTTTATATGTCTGATAGTACTTTCCATTTAATTCCACGGTATCCAGTCCTGCATGAACGATCAGCTCTAATCCGTCTTCTCCCTGAACACAGACGGCATGCTTTGTATCCATAACCGTGGCTACGGTTCCATCAA
>OQVZ01000943.1_pt1 | contig 10972 bp, 10 predicted proteins | sample 1691571 | NCBI WGS metagenome assembly OQVZ01 (sample SAMN03418261, study PRJEB22391) | human gut metagenome | biome: human-gut; feature: organic feature; material: feces | host: Homo sapiens | place: Tanzania | collected 2013-01
ATTAAGGGGAGTTTTTATTAATCGGTATAGTTTGCAGTTATTATTTTTTATTGTTCTCTTTCATACGGAAGCAGAAGGTGCAATGACCATCTGCATACATGATATGGTCATGCACACATTCCATATTTTCGTTATAGCCTTCGGCGATAGCGGGATCAATATTTTCGCAATAAATGCGTCCGTATTTTTCTTCACCTGCATCCATCCAGGTTTTAGCAAATACGCAGCGGTGAAAATCCTGGTGAATACCGTCTTGCTTATAAACAGTATCGTAACCGAATTCTTCGCTGCGTCCCATATCGTAGTTATCCAGATAATTTTCCAGCGTATTTTCTTTGCCGTTGGCTTTGGCGCGGGCAGCAATGTCCTTGCCGCGTTCAATACCAAATTCTTTAACGCTGTCCTCTAAGACCTTCAGGCCTTTTTCGCCAAATTCTTTTTCCAGGTTTTTGGCGGTAATGGAAAACATTCTGGCAAATAAAACAAACATGGAAACCGGTTCTTTAACTTCTTCTTGCATTTTAATAATCCCTCACTTGTTTTGCATTGGACTACATAGGGAAACCTATATAGCTCATATGCATTATACAAAAAAGTCGCAAATCATACAAGACGAAATTGCAAATTTAAAAACGATAATATCGTAAAAAGAAAAATCTCGTTACTTGCTCAAGGAAGCAACGAGATTAGTACAAGATTTATTTCTGCATACCGATTAAGCTGCCGACCTGATTAGCAATCTGCTTCAGGTCATGCACTAAATTTTTTTCCAGGCGAGGCATGGCACTGGCAAAGACAGTGACGCTGACGGTGCCGATGAGGTCTTTGTTTAAATCAAAAATCGGTACAGCGATACTGCCTACATCAAGGTTAAATTCTTCTTTTTCCACAGAATAGCCTTTAACCATAATTTCATCAAGCTGTTTTTGCAGCTCTTGTTTATTTTTTAAGGTATACGGTGTATAAGGCTTAAATTCGATATCGTCCAGATAATCATGGCGTGCGGGAAGCAGTACATGCTTTAAAAGCAGCTTGCCGGATGAGGTAACGTATTCTGGCAGAGGCGTATATTCGGACAAGGTGATGTAATAAGAGGTGCTGACGGGATAGGCACAATAAATCGTGACAATTTCATCCTGATTGACAATCTGCAGGCTGGCAGTAATATGATACTTCTCGGCTAACGCATTCATCAGCGGTTTACAGAGAATGATATAAGAGCGGATTTGGCTTTGGATAATGCCTGCTTTGCTCAGAAAAAAGCTGCCCAGACGGTAATGGTTGGTGTTATGGTCTAAAAGCAGCAAATTGTTTGCTACCATCGTATTGATAAGTCCACGGGCTGTGTTAACGTTCAGTTTTGTTTTGGCACTGATTTCGTTGATGTTTATCTCGGGTTTGCTGTTGGTGAAGCAGTTGAGAATATCAATAGCACGTTGGACAGATTGGATTAGCTTTGGTGTAGTAGTGGTCATAATAATCTCCTTCGATATCCGTTGTACATTAAAGATATTATAACATATATTTTGACTGACAATAAATAGCTGGAGAGCCGCTTTTATAATACATTATTGTTGATTGGCGCAGGCTATTTTATCGTTTTAGTAAGAAAAATATCTGAAAATATCATTTGTGGATATCTTTTATATTAATAGTATAAAAAAATCTTGACAGAGATGCTGTAAAGTGATATAAGAAATAATATCAGACGATAATATAAAGATGAAAACGATAATGTAAAACGAAAACGTCTGACACATTTATTTTTTTTGAGGGGGCATACAAATGCAAAAGGAAACAAATGGTGCTAAAGCACCGCGTCACTTTACTTTTAAAGAAAAATTAGCTGCTTTGGGACCAGGTTTTTTAATCTGCGGTTCCTTTATCGGGCCCGGTACCGTAACAAGCTCCACCAGAGCCGGTGCAGGTTATGGCTATGAATTATTATGGTGCATAGTCTTTTCCGTAATTGCCGTTATTGTTACACAAGGTATGGCAGCACGTTTAGGTGTGGTAACTCAAAAGGATCTGGCGGAAACCTTGCAGATTGCTTTTGATGACCGTCCGCTGCTCAGAAAATTCCTTGTAGGTCTGGTTGCCGTTGCTATTGCTGTAGGCGGCTTTGCTTATATGGGCGGCGATTTGACGGGTACTGCTTTGGGTGTCAGTGCATTGACCGGCGTTTCGACACATATTATTGCACCTATTTGGGGCCTGTGCATTATGGTGCTTTTGAGCTTTGCCGGTGATGCTTTGAAATATCTGGAAAAGCTTCTGGCTGTCTGCGTTGTAGTTATGTGCATTGTTTTTCTGATTACCATGATTGTTGTACAACCTAATCTTGGCGAATTGTTTGGTGGTCTTGTACCGCATATTCCCGAAGGTTCTTTGATGACTTGCCTGGCTTTGATTGGTACTACCGTTGTTCCTTATAACATGTTTTTACATGCTGCCAGCGCCAAGCGCACCTGGCATAGCGCCGAAGAGCTGCCGCTGGTTGCCTTTGGTACTAACATCCCGATGATTATCGGTGGTATCGTAACCGGTGCGATTTTGATTACTTCCGCTGCCGTTATGCAGGGCATGACCGTAAAAAATGCTATGGATATGGCAGTTCAGCTGCAGCCCACTCTGGGTGATCTTGCTCAGCCGTTTATGGCTGTAGGCCTGGTTGCTGCCGGTATTTCCAGCGCTGTCTGCACACCGATGGGTGTATCCTATGTACTTGCCGGTTTGTGGGGCTGGAAGACTGACAGAAGCGATAAACGCTTTATCATTACTAATGCAGCAGTTCTTGTAACCGGTATTGTTATTTCTGCTTTCGGCTTTAATCCGATTGCGCTGATTATGACGGCACAGGCTGTTAACGGTATCGTTCTTCCTGTAGTTGTAGGTGTAACTGTTTACCTTACCTGCAGCAAGAAAATCATGGGTGAATATACTAACAGTACTCTGCAAACTGCATTAGGCTGGATAATCTTCTTAATCAGCTTATATCTTGGTCTGAGCAGCGTTATCAGCCTGTTCTGATCTTATGTATAAAATAGTGAATTTTTGACTAGGAAAGAAGGATATTTTAATGAAAGACAGTAGACCTACTATCTATGACCCTAATTTTTTACCGACTAACATTTATAGTGGCGTTCCGACATTTTTGAATCTGCCTGTATTGGAAAACAAGGAAGATTTAAAGAAGGTTGATGTTGCTGTTATGGGTGTGCCTTGGGAAGGCGGCTGCACTATTGGCGGTTATTCCTCCTGCACTGACGGTCCTAAATCTATCCGTACTGCTTCTATTCGTTATACCGGCTATCTGCCTGATTTTGATATTGATTCCTTTGAACATCTGACCGGTGGCGATTATGGCGACGTTGCTGTACAAAATGGTAACTACGAGTTCACCTTCGCACAAATTCGTGAAAGATATGGCGAGCTGCTGGATGCCAAATGTGTGCCTATCGTTTTAGGCGGTGACCATGGTATCGCCTATCCGCTGATCAGCGAAATGGCTAAACGCCATCCGAAAAAAGTAGGCGTGCTGCACTTTGATGCTCATCTGGATAACTACGATAACTTCGGCGATGACAAATACTCTCGTTGCTCTCCGTTCTTCCAACTGTATAATGACCCCAATATGGATGCCACCAAGATTGCTCATATTGGTATCCGCGGACCTCGTAATCATCAGCAGGAATACAGAAACGCCCAAAAATACGGTGCTACCGTTATTCCCTGTCGCGAGATTAAAGAAGAAGGCTGGAAGGCAGCGATTAAAAAAGCTTTGGCTGTAGTTTCCAAAGATACGGAAGTAATTTATATTACTATCTGTGCCGACGCTCTGGATGCTGCTTATATGCCGCAAGGTCCGCAAGATATGGGTGGTCTTACCAGCTATGAATTGCTGAGCATGGTGCATGAGGCAGCTCTTGCCGGTGCCTGCTCTCTGGACTTCGTAGAAATTTATCCGGAAAACGGCACTCTGCAGACAGCATCCCACGTTGGCTGCTGGCTGGCACTGTACTTCCTTAACGGTGTTGCTGAACGTCGCATGAAACTGGAAAATAAATAATTTTAAATACAAGAAGAGCAGTCTGTGTATAGTTGCAGACTGCTCTTTTTTCGTACGGAAGGTTTTTATGTGGCAACAGATATGCTTCTTACCACCCTACACCAATCCATGGACCGTGGTGGTGATGTCTGCCGCCGATGCCGATACCTATGCCAATCGGGAAGTTCCAGCCACCCCGGCGACTTTGCTTTTCGCGTTCAATCTTCATGAACCACAGGCGATAGATTTTACCGCCGTTTTCCAGCTTTTTCGGTGTATCCTTATCTGTAATAATCTTATAGCCGTTGAAGTTGGTGTTGGAGCTTTCGTAATCGCTGAGCATTTTGTTCATCTGCGCAAATGTTGCCTTGTTATTGGTATATAAGTGCAGCATTTCGGTATTGGGCATGGTTAAAATCAACTGCTTACGCAGAGAGCGGTCTGTTGCCAATCCCTGGTAAACCTCTACCCTGTCTTCCTTGATTTTTACATATAGCAGGTCTTCATTATTGCCGGCTTGCAGGCGTTCATTCATTACTGCCGCGCTGATGGTTTCCACCGGTTTGATTGCGTCAGCATCATCTGCAGCCTTAGTTTTTTCTGCGGCGAGCGCCAACGCGCTGCAGCAGCACATCAGTAGACAGATTAACAGTAAAAGCAGCTTGCGCATAATTCTCACTCCTTTGGAAGCTGATGGGAAAATTCTACATAAAAGACTTATATATTCCTCAAGAATATGGTATCATATTTACGTAAATTTGTTAACTGAACTTTGGGTGATATCTGAGGGACAGTGGAATTTGAAATACGAGGAGATTATATGAAGAAAAATAACCTGATTTGGATAATTATCTGTAATATCCTGGGAGCACTGCTTTTGGGAAGCTGGCTGGCAAGCACCCCTACTGCCGGCTATCACGGACCGTGGCTGGCGCTTGACCAAAGTGTCTTCTATTTCTTTAACCAGCAGCTGGCTAAGGGAACTGCCTTTACGTATTTTACGGCTTTTGTTAATCTGCGCGCCTTTGATGTGGTGGCCTTTGTGGCGATGCTGGCGATTTTTTACAGCTATTACCGCAAAAGTAATGTGGAAGGCAAGCGTTGGCTGTTCTGTATCGGTGTTGCGATGCTGGTGAGTGCGGTAATTATTAAGCAGTTTGATAAATTACTGCCGATTGACCGCGCAAGTGCTTCCGTCTATTTTGATCAGCTGTATCATAATGTCAACTGGGTTAGCCAACTGAGTGGCTGGCCTGCTAAGGACCGCTCCGGCAGCAGCTTCCCCGGTGATCATGGCATGATGCTGTTGATATTTGCTGTGTATATGTGGAAATATATCGGCAAGGACGCTTTTATGAAAGCGCTGGCTGTATTTATTATTTTCTCTCTGCCCCGTATTATGGGCGGTGCGCATTGGTTTACCGATGTTTTTGTAGGCTCTGTTTCTTTTGTCCTGCTTGTCTTAAGCTGGATTCTGCTGACACCGCTGGCAGATATCTTTATCGGCTGGCTGGAGAAAAAGCTGCCGCTTAGATGGTTTGTGAAAAAGAGAGAGTAAAATTTCAGGCTGTTGCCAGTTTCAGTTTTGCTTACAGTAAGACTGAATGGCAGCAGCTTTTTTGTATATTAATGAAGAAAACATCTTTGGGGCATATCATGTCCCGCCATGGACTTTTTATTTTCGCTTCCCTCTTCTATTTTTTGCAGATTTGTGATAAAATTTAGATGTATTTTTATGAGAAAATTCAGCAAGGAAGTGACGGAATGGAATTTGTAAAATCTGCTGATGTAGTCGTTATTGGTGGCGGCATTGTAGGTACTGCTGTATTGCGCGAGCTTTCCAAGTATGACCTGAAATGCGTTCTGCTAGAAAAAGAGCCGGATATCGCTATCGGCACTACTAAAGCTAACAGTGCAATTCTTCATGCTGGCTTTGACGCTCCTACCGGCAGCCTCAAAGCTATTACCAACGTTCGTGGCAACGCTCTGTACCACGAGCTGCAAAACGAACTGGACCTGGATATTAAATGGACCGGTTCTCTGGTTGCTGCAACCACCGACGAGGAAATGCAGACTCTGCAGGAGCTGCTGCAACGCGGTAAAAAGAACGGCGTTGAAGGCCTGCAAATCCTGTCTAAAGAAGAAGTTCTTGAACAGGAGCCTAACCTGACCACTGTCAAGGGTGCTCTGTGGGCTCCGAGTGCCGGCGTATGCTGGCCGTTCGGTGCTGCTATTGCTTTCGCTCAATGCGCTGTACAAAACGGTGCAGAGGTTATCCGCGACTGCAAGGTACTGGGCTTCGTTAAGGAAGACGGCAAAATTACCGGTGTAGAAACCTCTAAAGGCACTATTGCTGCTAAATATGTAGTTAATGCTGCCGGTGTTTATGCTGACGAAATCGCTAAGCTGGCTGGTGATGACACCTTTACCATCACTCCGCGTAAGGGCGAATATATTCTGTTTGATAAGACTGCCTGCAGCAGCCTGGTTTACGGCGTGGTATTCCCCACTCCGACCAAAAAATCCAAAGGTATTCTGGTTTGCACTACTACCCACGGCAACACCTTCATCGGTCCTAACGCTAATGAGCAGGATTCCAAAGAAGATAAGGCTGTTACCACTGCCGGCATGAATGAAATCATTGCTTCTGCTAAGAAGCTGATTCCGAACCTGCCGATGGGCGCTGCTATTACCGAGTTTGCCGGCCTGCGTGCTGTTTCCAGCACCGGCGACTTTATCCTTGGTCCCTCTGAAAAGGTTGAAGGCCTGTACAATGCTGCTGGCATGCAATCCCCTGGCCTGACCGCAGCTCCTGCTGTTGGTGAGCTGATTGGGAACGAGATGGCTCGCGTAAGCGGCGCTGCTAAGAGGGCAGACTTCAAGGCTGCTCTGCCGAAGCATAAAGCATTCAACTATATGACTGCTGATGAAAAGGCTGCCAAGATTGCCGAAGATAATCTGTACGGCCGCGTAATCTGCCGTTGCGAAACCGTTACCGAGGGCGAAATTGTAGAAGCAATCAACTCTCCTGTTGGCGCACGCACTGTTGACGGTGTAAAACGCCGTACCCGTGCAGGCATGGGCCGTTGCCAGGGTGGCTTCTGTGGTCCGCGTGTTACCCAGATTCTGGCACGCGAGCTGAACATTTCTGTTCCTGAAGTATTAAAAGAACGTACTGATTCCAATATGTTCTACGAAAAATATTCTGCAGATGGCGGGGAGGAATAATAATGAACCAATTATATGATGTAATTATTGTTGGCGGTGGCCCTGCCGGTCTGTCTGCTGCTTACAGCGCATGGCAGAATGGTGCTAAAAAAATCGTTGTTATCGAGCGTGACCGCGAACTCGGCGGTATCCTGCAACAGTGCATCCACAATGGCTTTGGTCTGCATCACTTCAAGGAAGAGCTGACCGGTCCCGGCTATGCACATCGCTGCATCGAGCTCGTTGCTGATAAACCTGAAATCGAAACCCTGGTTGATACCATGGTATTAGATGTACAAAACAATAAAACCGTTATTGCTGTTAATCCGGAAAAAGGCTTACTGAAGCTGGAAGGCAAAACTGTTATCCTGACCATGGGCTGCCGTGAGCGTACCCGTGGCGCTATCCGTATTCCGGGCGAGCGTCCTGCAGGCGTATTCACTGCCGGCGCTGCTCAGCGTATGGTTAATATGGAAGGCTATCTGCCAGGTCACAAAATTGTTATCCTCGGCAGCGGCGACATCGGCCTGATTATGGCCCGCCGTATGAGCCTGGAAGGCTGCAAGGTTCAGGCTTGCCTGGAAATCTGCCCCTTCTCCAACGGTCTTACCCGTAATATCGTTCAATGCCTGAACGACTATGATATTCCTCTGTACCTCTCCCACACCATCGTTGCTATTCATGGTGAAGAGCGCGTAACCGGTATCACCGTTGCTAAGGTTGACGAGCGTATGACTCCGATTCCGGGTACCGAATTTGATATTGAGTGCGATACCGTGCTGCTGTCTGTAGGTCTGATTCCTGAGAACGAGCTGTCCCGCGGCCTTGATCTGGAAATGAACCCGCTGACCAATGGTCCGGTTGTTGACCAGCATCGTGAAACCAGCTTAGACGGTTTCTTTGCTGCCGGCAACGTAGTACACGTACATGACCTGGTTGACTTCGTATCCGAAGAAGCTGAAATCGCAGGCAAATATGCCGCACTGAAGGCTCAGGAGAAAATGGCAACCGAAAACCGTACCGTAACCGTAAAGGCTATTGACGGCGTACGTACCTGCGTACCGCAGAAGCTGACCATGCCTGTTGAAATTCCTGCAGACGAGAAGGTTAAGCTGTTCATGCGTGTTGCTGCACCGCACCGTAAAGTTAAGCTGGAGGTTAAGAGTGGCGACAACGTTCTGCTGAGCCGTCCTCTGCCCGTAGCAAAGCCCAGTGAAATGATTGCCGTAGAAATTCCGGCTGCAAAATTTGCCCAGATCGGTGACGAAGTTACCGTAGGTCTGGTGCTGTAAGGAGGGTATAAAATGGCTGTTGAAACTCGTGTTATGAACTGCATTATGTGCCCTATGGGCTGCGAGATGACTGTTACCATTGAAAATGGCGCAGTTACCAATGTTACCGGCAACACCTGCCCGCGTGGCGCTAAATATGCTAACGATGAAGTTACTGCTCCGAAGCGTATGCTGACCTCTACCGTTGCTGTAGAAGGCGGTATGCTGCCTTTGCTGCCCGTAGTATCCGCTAACGTACTGCCGAAGGAACGCATCCTGGACTGCGCACGCTTTCTGCGTAGCGTAAAGGTTACCGCTCCGATTAAAACCGGTGACGTTGTAGTTAAGGATATTCTCGGTCTTGGTGTAGATATTATCGCTAGCCGTGATATGTAATCAGCTGAGGATTTTTCTGTTACATATAATATATAATATAGTAAAATTGAAAGAGCTGCAGTTGCACTACTCTGCGTAGTGTAAAACTGCAGCTCTTTTTGTGTATGAGTGATGAGGATGAAAAGAAGGATGTTAATCAGGTGTTTTTGGCAATTACCGCACCCAGTACAGCACCGATGATGAAGCTGGTGGTAGCTTTTTTGTTGCTGTCCTTTTTCGTTACGTAATTGTCATTCTTATGGTATTTGTCGTAGTGGTGATGCTTATAATAACTGTCGGAATGGCGCGGTGGCGGTGGTGGCGGGTTATGTCTGCCGTGAGCGGATGCTACGCTTGCCAGCGGCAGGGAAAGCACCATGGCTGCCATAGCGATTGCGGTTGTTTTCTTCATATACTTGGTTAATGTTGTCATCATATTTGGCACCTTCTTTCTTAAAGTGGTTGTTTACCTTTGTTGCTTTTATTATAAAGGCAGTATATGGCGAAATTATGACGATTTTGCCTGATTTGCAAAAAATAAGCAGAAAAAATTGTAAAGACTTTAGCATTTTACTTCTGTGGATATGAAAAAAATGCTTTATTTACTTGCTTAATGCGCAAACAGAAGATTTTAGGTTATTATAATAGTAGTTATTAATCAACCCCCTTCCCCGTCAGTCGGCAAAGGAGGCTGTAGCATGAAGGCTGTTACCTATCTCAGACAATTTCTTTCGTTAAAATCCCTTAGCCTTATTATAGGCGGCTCTCTGGTATATTCTATAGGGTTTAACATGTTTATTTTGCCCTGTAATCTATATAATGGTGGTTTTTTAGGAATAGCCCAGCTGCTGGGATATTTTATGAGAAACGTATTGGGGCTGAGCTTTATTACCGACAACTATATCGGCAGTATCTATTTTCTCCTGAATATACCTCTGATGATTATGGCTATACGCAAGTTCGGCAAGGACTTCTTAGTGAAATCAGCTGTATGCATCACCAGCTACAGCGTGTTGCTGAGCGTTGTACCTGTTGCGCAATATAATTATCTGCCTGATACGATTACGGCTTGTCTGGCAGGCGGTATTTTATGCGGCCTGGGCTGCGGCATGACGCTGATGAGCAAGGGCAGCGGCGGCGGTGAGGGCATCCTGGGACTGCTGTTGATGCATAGGTATCACAATATGAGTGTAGGCAAGGTCTTCAATATTATTAATATCTTTGTCTTTGGCAGTTGTATTCTATTATATGATGTTGCGGCTGCAGTCTACTCCATCTTCTTTGCCGTAATTACTTCCGTTGTTTTGGATAAGGCTTATTTGCCCAGTATTACGGTAACGATGATTGTAATTACTAAAATAGATTTGGTAGAAGAGGTTATTTTTGCTGCTGTGCATCGCGGTGTAACTAAAATTAAGGGCATAGGTGCCTATAGCGGTGAGGATACCAATGTGCTGTTGACAGTTGTTTCTAAGGTTGAGTCGATGAAATTACGTCATTTGCTGGAAGAATGTGATCCGAATATCTTTATTATTGAATACGAAAATGTATCGGTGAAATAGACACAACTGCCCATTCCGTGGGTCTCGATATTTGCCTCATCCACCACATAGATGCCATACTTATCACAGAGGTCGAGCCATTCTGGACAATTAGGATAATGGCTGCTACGCACGGCATTGATGTTCAACTCACGCAGGCGGCGCAGATTATCCATCATAATTTCGTGGCTCTGCACGTGTCCTAAGGAGTCATTGTGCTCATGGCGATTGACACCCTTGATATATACCATCTTGCCATTGACAAGCAGTCGGGCGTTCTCGATCTTTACCTCACGGAAGCCTACTTGCTGGCGCACGGTGTCACCACCCAGTATCATCGCCATCTGATAGAGATAAGGCTTTTCCCCACTCCATAGGTTCACCTTATTCAGTTTCTTGCTCACATGGACGGTCGTCTCCTTACCATCGGCTTGGAAAGGCTTGGTCTCATTGAGTACCAGTTTGCCACTGGCATCACGAAGCTGCACCAACACCTTGTCAGAGACCGACTTGCCAGAGAAATTGCGAAT
>OQVZ01000944.1_pt1 | contig 10971 bp, 12 predicted proteins | sample 1691571 | NCBI WGS metagenome assembly OQVZ01 (sample SAMN03418261, study PRJEB22391) | human gut metagenome | biome: human-gut; feature: organic feature; material: feces | host: Homo sapiens | place: Tanzania | collected 2013-01
TCCGTGTCAACTTCATGCGAGCGTTTAAATTCTACCCATAACTTTTGCCCGGCAGTATTTCCGACACAATCTGGCCTAAGGGAGAGCTCTTTGTCGTAGCTTTCCACTATAACACTTTGGAAAAGACGGACGCCACCTATCTGTAAAGGATATCGAGGCAACATGATCTTCTTACCTTCAGAAAGGATTTCTTTAGCCATTAAGTGTAGAGCAGACTCAACAGCACCAACGCAATCACTACCACCAACATGAGCAAAATGATGTTGATTATGCTGGCCTTTGTTCTTGGCAATTAGCTTTGAGCCGCATTCTGGGCAGGTACAACCACATGCTTCACCGTTTGGCACACTGTCGATATGTACCAAATTCCCTTTTTCTCCTACAGCATAAGTTAAATAAGCATCCATTATTTCCTTCAATATTTACAATTCTTTTGACCTTTTACACTACCAAATAGAGAAGAGCCGGACAAGGTTCAACACTGCCTGATGCCATGGTCTCTATCTGATTACGTTAAAGGCTGTCTATCCATTTCTGACCAGACTTCGTATTGAACCAGACAGCCAATCCTAGACCAACAACCAATGCGAACGAGAAGATGAAAGTAAGCATGTCTGTTGCATCATTCATCGACTTGTCTGTGATACGAATAACTATATCGAGCAGCATATTACTTTCTTACGTTCTTCTTGATGATGTTAAGCAACGCTTCACGATTGTGGCGATCAAGATTGCATGCCCAACTGATGAAGCCATGAATGCCTTCTTTTCTTGCTGCTTCCAGCTTGCTTAATACATGTTCTTTCGGCTCAAACTCGGCTTTGCTATAGTCATAGCAATCCCACATAAAAATCCAATCCAGCACCTTGTTAAAAAGCTGCTCTTCTGTTAAATTCAATTCGCTCATAACTATCTAATTTTAAGAGATTATAACTGCCTACAAAGGTACGAAAAATATTCGAGATAGCCAAAGGTTTTGGTGTATATCTTTGTATATTCTGTAGCCTTAAATACGCATATTCCATATATGCATTATATGGAATATTTCTATACATGAAGGTAAGCTTTGGCGAGACAGAAACCAGGAATGTGGATATTCTGAATGTGTGACATATTCAAAATAGTAAAAACATAAGCAGAAGTATATAAAAACATAAGTTTTAGTATATGAAAATATAACTTTTAATCAAAAGAAATATAAGTTTTAGTGTAGAGAAATATAAGCAGAGGTATATGAAAATATAAGTTTTGTATATGAAAATATAAGTTTGTGCGAAACTTAGAATGTGTTACATTATCATACTTGCAGGACAAGTTAGAGAGAACTTTTGCTTGCTCTCTCTAACTCGCAATTTGATATTGTATATTTTTCTATTCTTGCTTTTCTCTAATAATAAATGCAAACAAAACATAAAGGCATAATGTTTACATTATTACATAACAAGCGAATGTAAAAAACACGATTTCAGATACTTGCATTTTTACAAGCATAACAGATTATATCAATAAAGCTCACCATAGTGCAAATAAAAAGGGGTAGAGATTTATCCCTACCCCATCTCTTGTTTTGTCTTACAAATCCTCCCCATTGGCTTGATTGTATTTATTATCATAGTACATACAAATGTAGTACTCTCCATTATCTCTTGCGATTTTGAACCAGACTTTTTTCATCAAAAGATAATCAAGACCAATTTTGTTTGTTATGTCTTCTATATCTTTCTTAACGGTCTTTGATGGATTTTTTAATTCTTCAGCAGAATATTTCTCTTCTATTGCAATTTGAATTTTTGCACCAATATTTTCGAAATCCGGATCTTGAGAATAACATGCTCCATAAATTTTATTATGAACCAACATTTCGCGAGATATATCTTCTTCATCAGATAAAGAATAGTCTCTAAAAGCATAATATCGTTTATTGTTTTCAAACTGCTTTACAAGATTATTAAAACGTATTTTTATTTGGGCTTCATCCACAGTATTTTTATCGGCAAGCATGATTCTATATACCTTATTATTGTTGGTAGCGATATACACTTTAACATCATGTCCATTAAATTCGCCTTCTAATCGTTCAAAATCTCCAATTTCCTTAGGAACAAACCCTTTGGCTATTAGTTTCTGTTTCATTTCTGTCTTTGTACCATCCACAGGTATTCCAAGAAATTTTGTCACGTCTTTGTTTTGTGCGAATGAAGCAAATGATATTGTCATTGCTATCATCATTAAAATAATCTTTTTCATAATCAATGACTTGGCCGTGTTGTCGAGGGCTTAATTTTGCTGCAAAGGTATATATAAATATTGGGAGTCCATCATTTTATAAGCACTACTTTATATTTTAACACTTTCAAGAGGAAACAACAAAGATACATAACAAATTAAGTTAATATTAAGGTGTACTCCTACCGAAACTTACTACGAAAAAACGTATTGCCAGGTAAGATTTAACATTTGGGTACAAAAAAGCCCCCGATGCGTCACGCACCAGAGGCTCGAAAATCTTTTAACTATGTTTCCTATCATTATATGAAAGCTGTCGTGTTTTAAATCACGGCATTCTGTAATTCTTTAGCAATTTGATGAAGGCATTCCAAAATCTGCTGCTTGCGCTTCTGGCTAGGCTCATGCTTACCCATGGCATACTGACGCATAAGTGATGCATTGATGCCTGCCTTTTTAGCCACTCCGCTCATATTGAGATATGAGTAGTAATCGAAGAACGAGCCGATGTCAAACCGGAACACGAACTCCAGCTCGGGCATCTGCTTGCCCTCTTCCTCAAGAAGCTCCTTGATTTCCTTCTGTGCCACATACATATCCTCAATAGCTTGCTTGGCGGTGTTGCCATACCCAGTAAGTCCAAAGTTTGGAAGCTTCTCAACCATGAAGCAAGAGAAGTTCTTCTCCTGCTTACCTTTCTCAACCTGTATCGTTACTTTTGTTGCCATACTTTTTAATCAATTAAAAAGAGACCTTAAAACTAACCACCCCATCCGTCTCAACGAACTTAGTCAACTAGAGAAAAATTGCCGGGCTTAAAGCCCGAGCAATCTTTCTAGAATACTGTCGTAAGTCTTTTGAGCGACTTCCCGACTGCCGTGTCGTGGAACCGGACATTTAAGTCCTGTAATAGGACTGTACCAAACATCGTGATTTCCACCATGCCGAACAACGAAGCATCCCGCTCGGTTCAGCTGTCTAACTAGTTGACTAGTTTTCATTTAATGAAAGGAGTTTAATTAATTAAAAGATCTCTTTGTCTGAAAGACGATGCAAAGATAACAAAAAAGTTATATGTTACCAAATAAAAAGATAACTTTTTTGTTATGTATAGTAAGATTTAACATTTGGGTATAAAAAAGCCCCCGATGCGTCACGCACCAGGGGCTTAAAGAGTTCATTTAATTACTTTATGAAACACAACCATCAAAAGACGGCTGCTTGTAAATCCGCTTTAATATTGCCCATACAGGCGTTGAGCCGTTGGCATGTTTGCTCTCCTGCGGTCTTGACTCCACTTACATATTGGCGCATGAGTGACGGATTGATGCTTGCACATCATACTTATATGTAAACGTCAAGTCTTGCAAGTCCTTGTTGTTAGGGTCATCATCCCTGCATTCCTGCAAAGCTTTCATAAAATCAGCCTTTGCCTCCTCAGCGGTAGCCCCATCGCCATCGATGACGGCATAGTTGCCCAGTGGCTCATTATTGTAACAAGAGTAACCGCCATCACCATATTCTAAAATCAGCACTACATTTTTTGCCATATATCTTATTTGTTTAAATTCCCTACAAAAAGAGTTCTCTACCTCTATCTCAAAGTTTGGCGATTTACAGATGTACACACAACATAGAATCAGTTCCGTGAACGCCAGCGTTTACTGCTTGCAAATATAGACATAATATCTGAAATTACCAAACTATTCATCATATTTTTTAAAAGCCTCGTTCATGCGCTGCTCCAGGTCTCGCAAGCCCGGCAACCTCTACCATAGCCAGGAGGTGGCGGCTCTAGTGATTTGGTTTAACATTAAGTCTGGTCTGAAATTGATAGATAGTCACTGAAAGATGGTTAGTTCGTTGTAAAGTAAAAAAATTAATAAATATATGCATTACTATTTGTTATTTAAGAATATTAGTATTTAATAAATGTAATATTTATTATTTAATATGTATGTTTGTTCTTATTTATTAAATATCTTTATTGTTATATATTAAATAATATTGTTAAACTTTATAAATATTTTTGCTTATTAAATATATATGTAGTATATTTGCACCATAAAATATTTAAAATTAAAAAGTTATGGCTATAAAAAAGAAAGGAAATGTTGATTATCTGAATGACGTTGCTCCTGCTTCGTTATCTTTGAATGATTCTGAAGCTAGCGTTAGTAATGAAGTGAATAACACTTCAAATGCTGATGAAGTAAAGCAAAAAAACGTAAGTATAGTAAAGAAGAAGTCTCTCGAAAATTGGGGAAGACCTCGCAAGCAACTCATAGAAGGTGTGAAGGAGGTTTCGATTACTGTTCAGTTGCCTGAAACGCTCTTGAAAGTTCTTCGTAAGGAGGCTAAAAAAAGCGGAAAAAGCATGAAGGAACTGATAGGAACTTCTCTTCTTACTACGTACTCTGAACTTCTTAAGTAATACTAAAAATTATTGTTATGGCGACAAAAATAGCGGTTGTGAATCATAAAGGTGGCGTGGGTAAAACAATGACTACGTTTAATTTGGGGGCAGCTCTGGCGAAACTTGGCGAAAAGGTTTTGCTTGTTGATTGTGATGCGCAGTGCAATCTGACAATGCAGAGTGCTGTTGATGTTGAGGGAACTATTAATCTCTCTACATATCTTAATGATGATGATGTTGAGATACAGCCAGCTTGTATTAGTGAGAATCTGTATCTCATTCCTGGTTCCTCGTCTCTTGATGAGGATGCACACAATATAGAGTTGAGTATCGAAGACAATGCACAGGAAGCGACACATTATTTATATGAGTTGCTTAAACGAGTTGATGATGATTTTGACTACATCATCATCGATTCGGCACCTGGTTCTGGGGCGATTCTTGTAAATGTCATCGTTGCTGCTGATCGTCTTATCGTTCCTATTGCAGACAAGTTTAGTATCGCTGGTGCTAAGAAACTTACTCAAATTATTCGTGCAAATCACAAGACGCTTGAAGGAAAGTATTTGCTCACTAAGCAAACAAAATTTGGCGTATCAAAGCAAATAAAAGAAATGCTTACTTCTCAATCTCCTAACGCTCTATATCATACGACTATACGTCAGTGTGAAGACTTAAATAAGTCTGCTGCATTGTCAAAAAGTATCTTTGAATATTCTGCAAAATCTTATGGTTCAGAAGATTATATGTCGTTAGCAAAAGAGGTTCAAGGAGGTAAGAAAGATAGCGATATGCCATTTTAATATATTTATTAATTAAGAATATTCGTACATAATAAATACGAATATTCTTAATTAATATTGATTTATATTATTATTTAATAAATATGAGATATTATATTTAATATGCATGTATGTTAATATTTAATATATATGATTGTTCTTATTTATTAAATATTATATATTGCGTTGCTATGATTACGTTACATAATCTACTTTTTTAGTTTAAATAGAAAATGTTACGCTATCTTATTTTGTAGCGTATTTTTTGTTGTATGTACTTCTTACTATATATACTTTTGTGCTTAGAAGTCTAAATACTATTCTGTTTTAGTCTTGTACATGTGTAGTATATACCTATTTTACCTATTTGTACATCTATATTCTATACGTATATGCCTATATTTTATCCTAGTATATCTTGTTTATATTAATGTTATAGACTCTTAATTTTAACTTAATACTTTATGTTTTATGTGTTTTTACTCTTGATAGTGTTAAAATAAAAAGTAGTATTTTTCATTTTTTCTATTTAAGTGAAAATGATGTAACTTTGTACTTTTAAATATTAATTTTTAATAATAGAATTATGCATAAAAGTATTATTTTTATGGCTGTAGCATCAGTGCTGCTGGCTACTTCCTGTTCGGAGAATCAGGACGTTATTGGGGAAAATCTCTCTAACCAAACCATTCAGATTAATCCTAGTGTAGGACATTCTTCTTCTCGTGCCGTCGAGACTGATATTAAAAATCTCGGTGAGTTTTATGTTACCTCTTTCCAGGCTAACCAGGTCAATTACATGGACAAGGTGCTCTATGCCAATAAGAGTAATACCTGGACTACGGATGCTGGTAAGTTCTTCTGGCCAGTAGAGGGGAACCTGCATTTCTACGGCTATGCTCCGGCTGCGCCTGGTGCTGCCGGTATTTTCAATCTTATCAGCAGCAAGCAGGAACTGACGGACTTTACTCCTAATGCTACTGCGGCTACACAGAAGGATTTCGTGTATGCCTATGCCAAGGGTAATCTGACTGCCAACGGTGAGTCTGGTATCGGTATTGACTTCAAACATGCGCTTTCTGAGATTACCGTTGTTGCCAAGAACTCCAACACTGCCTACACTGTTGAGGTGACTGGTGTGAAGCTCGGTCATGTAAAGAACAAGGGCTCATTCACCTTCCCGGCCGTCGGTGGTGCAACATCTGCTAGCTGGAAGCTTTCTAGTGTCGTTACTGATGTTGCAGACTACACAACGACCTGGACTACTGCCAACAAGTTAGTGGCTGATGCATCTTCTCTTGATGCTAGCAACGTGGCCTTCATGGCTCTCCCACAGCAGCTTGCTACAAATACTAAGGCCAGTGCTGGTAACTACATCGCTCTCAAGGTGAAGATTACTACTCAGGGTAAGAGAGTTATTCATGATGGTTGGGCGTACATCGGTATCGATACCAACTGGGAGATGGGCAAGCGTTATGCCTATACTCTTGACTTCTCCAATGGTGCTGGGCAGACCGAAGCTGGCAAGATGATTATCTCAGGTAAGGATGTCAAGGTGATAACAAATGTAACGGACTGGGATGCTAAAGCGGTAGACCTTCCTGAGGTGGTCATCAGCGGCACCGCCACGGGAGTATTCAGCTACAAAGTGGGCGGCACTATTAACAAAGTAACCCCCGATGCCAGTGGTAATTGGAATATTCCGGTAACAAATTTTGATGGTGTTACGAAAATGAACGACATGTTCTACAACTGCCGTTCCCTCACCTCCTTGGACTTAAGTCACTTTAACACGAGCAAGGTCACCGATATGTCCGCCATGTTCTTCTACTGCAGTTCTCTCATGACCCTGGACTTAAGCCACTTCGACACGAGTAACGTCACCGACATGAGAGGCATATTCTCCGGCTGCACCTCTCTCACGACCCTGGACTTAAGTGGTTGGGATACTGGCTGTGTTACGAGCATGTTCGACATGTTCAACTTCTGCACCTCTCTCACGACCCTGGACTTGAGTGGTTGGGATACTGGCTGTGTTACGAGCATGTCCGGCATGTTCCACTTCTGCAACTCCCTCACAACTCTGGACTTGAGTGGTTGGAACACGAGCAATGTCACCAACATGGGCTATATGTTCGACTGCTGCAGATCCCTCACGACCCTGGATTTAAGCCACTTCGACACGAGCAACGTCACCAACATGGCCTGGATGTTCAGCAACTGCAACTCCCTCACGAACATAGACTTAAGTCACTTCGACACGAGCAACGTCACTAACATGTACTGCATGTTCTGGGACTGCACCTCCCTCACGACTCTGGACTTAAGTCACTTCGACATGAGCAACGTCACCAACATGAAATACATGTTCAGCAACTGCACAAATCTCAAAACCATCACAATGAAAGGCTGCAGCCAGGAGACTATTAATAAGATTAAGACACAGCTATCAGAAGATGGCGTCACTGGTTGTCAAATCATTACAGAATAATTTTAAGTTGATTTCTTTGTCTGTTTGGAGAGCCAGGGGGAGACCCTGGCTCTTCTATTTAATCTATATATGTTTATATTATGGCAAAACAAGTATTAGATATCAGAGCAGGAAAAGGCAATATGTCAATAGCGCAGAGTAATGAGCATCTGCGTGTCGGAAGTGAGAATGCGTTTAAAGCAAGACTGTCTGAAAACTATAATCCGACTCGTGAGCATTTGGATTTTGAGATTAAGGAGGGTGGCGTGATAACAGCTCTGAACAAAGATGATAGTATTACCGCAAGAATTAAACGTAATTTGAAACGTCGTGGCATTAAGATGCTTGAAAATCGACGTATGTACGCAAATATTATCATTGGAGGATCAAGAGAGCAGATGCTTAAGCTAGCTTTTGCAGATCAGGTTCTAGATGTTAATGATAAATTTGCAGATCATTCGCATATCGTAAGAAAACCTGAGATAGAGCAGTGGGCGTTGGACATGTATAAGTTTATGAGTAACAAATATGGTGAAGATAATATCGCTGCTTTTGTTGTGCATCTAGACGAAACAAATCCGCACATTCACTGCACTCTTCTGCCTATCACGGAAGGAAATAAGTTCTCATACAACAGTTTTTTCGGCGGGAAGAAGGAGAATGGAAGAAAGAAGTTTTTGGAGTTGCATGATGAACTTGCAAAAGTCAACGAAAAGTATGGTCTTGAACGTGGTGAGGACACGAAGATAACTGGTGCTAAGCACAAAACTACTGCTCAATATCGGGCAGAAATGAGTGTAATGATGAAGAATGATATTGTGTCGATGGCAGAGCAGATTGCTAGATGGAGAGAACAGATTGGACAAATGTCCGAGGAGAGCGTAATGCTTGCCAGTGAGATTTCAAAAAAGAAAGAAAAGAAGACTCAGCTGGAGAGGGAAATCATTCATGCTACTGCTCGTGTGAAAGCATTGAATACTATGATGGATAATCTCTTGAAGAGACAGAATGAACTGAAAGATGAACTTCTGAAGCTGAGACGTGATATCGCACTTGGACGTGTCACACAAGAAGAGTATGAGAAGAAAATCGCTATATTGCAGAAAGAAATGCAAGATTGTGAAGAGAGTATTTCTGACAAACTAACTAAGTTGAAAGAAGCTCAATGCAAGCTTGATGATCTTCAAAATAGTATCAATAGCAAACAAGAAAAGCTCTCTGACGTTAAGTCTACGCTTCGAAATGAAAAAGCTAATCTTAATAGAGCTGCATTCATGAAAGGACAAGCGTTGCTTTATACTGCATCAACGCTTAATATACAATCAAAAATGCAAGACTATAAGAGAACAGTTGCTTCTTTGTCGCATGAACAACGTTTGTTTATTGATAGAATTGTAAATAATACTTTGCTTTCTGGTAACTCTGCTATCTTGGAAATGGCTGATGATGGAATACAGGTGGCTCAGATCGCCACGAATCTGTTTTTAGGTTATATTGATAATGCTACGGCTGTTTCGCAGAGCTGTGGTGGTGGAGGAGGTCCGACCGATGGCTGGGGCAAGCGTGATGACGAAGATGAATATGCGTTCTGGAGTCGATGCTTCTCGATGGCTAGGCAGATGCGCAGAAGTGGTCAGAATCGCAGTCGTGAACGATGATGGAGTGTTTCGTAAATGCTTCCTGGTGTGTAAAACAGACACGTCCGGGAAGCATTTTTCGCATATATTTGAATGTGGGTAGGTGGAGATTTTTAATCTCATGCGCTTGCGCTAAAAACAGGAAAATAACAATAAGGGTGTAGCCTAATACGCAGTTTTAAAATTAAAACAGTATTTGCCCACACTGGTACAGTGACTTACGTGCGGCAAGCCGGGCGCAAATTTAGGCTCTGCGAGGCTTGTGAAAGCGGAAGAAAGTTGCACTTTTGTTTGGTAATATTGGTTGTTCGTTCAATATACAAAAGTGCAACTTTTAGTATCTCGTTTTCTGTTTGCTTTCTTTGTTTGCGTAATCTCTTTGTATTAATTGTTATATCTGTTTTAGTCATTTGAATTCATGAAGGAGACTGTTTAGCTTCTTCTATTTCGGTTCGTGAAGGCTGCTAGTTTGCATTAAAAGACATTTTGAATGTGTAACATTATCATTGTGATTGTGTAGTATTAGCTTTCTGACTTTTCTTCTTGTTCTTATTGTTAGTAAATATATTTCTTTCTTTAGTTTTTTTGTTTTGATACTGCTATCTCATATTATAGAAGAACTTGAAATACTATTCTGGTATATTTCAGAAGACTTGCTATCAATCGATGCTTTTAATGAGCTTATAGACTTGCGGTTGTTTTTTCGTGGGGTAGCAGTAATACTTGCTAACGTTTTGAAGTGGTACATTTTTAAATTAGAATATACATAAATGAGAAAGTATAAAGAATGTCTGAATGAGTATTAAAATGCAAGGAATATTTTCTAACACATTTAATATCTCTGTTCTCATTTTGTGGTAGAATGAGAACAGGGATATTCGTGATTAAATCGGCTTGTAGTTTTTGCACTGTAGTGCTATTGCACATGTGGCACACGTAGTGTTGCATGCTGCAACGTCAGTAACAATGTAGGCTCCTGTTTTGCGGCTTCCGTCTCGTTTGATCAATCCGGCAGATGTGAGACTGGCAAGTCCGTAAGCGGCTGTTCTTTGGGAATAATCAAGTTCTGATACTATATCTTGAAGTTGCTTTCCGGTCTCAGATTCACGTATATTCCAGAACACTTCCTGTGCCTTTGGAGGTTGCGCCATGAGTCGTTGGCGGATATCTTCGTTAAGCACTGTAGATTTTTCTGCGAGTTCTACAGCTCGTTTCTCACGAAACTCCTGACGTGCTAGAAAAGCCGCTTTTCGTGCAGCCTTTTCTTCGTTAGGAAGTTGTTTATAGCCACCTTTTCTTAACGTGCAGTTTTCTTGCAGGTTATTTTGCGCAGAGTTTTTAGCATCTTCCTCAACCATATTTTTTTCTGTTAAAGCTACCGTTGCTGGTAGTTCTTCGGGAGTGAAGAAAATAGTCTTTGCATCTTTGAAGGCGTAGTTA
>OQVZ01000946.1_pt1 | contig 10968 bp, 6 predicted proteins | sample 1691571 | NCBI WGS metagenome assembly OQVZ01 (sample SAMN03418261, study PRJEB22391) | human gut metagenome | biome: human-gut; feature: organic feature; material: feces | host: Homo sapiens | place: Tanzania | collected 2013-01
TCTTGAACGACTTGTTGGTTGACGAAATGCATATCAGGGATGTCACCTTCAAGGATAAAGAGCAACTGGCAGATTCAAAAGATTTGCGTGGCTGCATCTTTGATATTTATTGTGAAACCGATAATGGAAATCATTTCATTGTCGAGATGCAGAACAGATGGGTGCCATTTTTTGTCAATCGCTCCATCTATTATGCCAGTAAGGCTATTGTCGGGCAGCGTAAAAAAACAATAGAGCAGAAACCTGCTCTCTATCACTTAATGCCCGTTTATGTAGTCTGCCTGATGAACTTCATGCCAAAGGACAATGCAGTGACGAAATTCAGAACCGATGTTGCCCTGTATGAAAAAGGAAGTCAAGATGTCTTTTCCGACAATCTTCACTTCATCTACTTATCTCTTCCTTTCTTTGACAAGAAGGCTGAAGAATGTGAAAGTGATTTTGACAAATGGATTTATGTATTAAAGCATATGGAAGCATTAGAGAGAATGCCGTTTACGGCACAGAAGAAGATTTTCAAGCGTCTTGCTGAACTGGCAGATTCCCGCTGCCTGAGTCAGGAAGAGCAAGAAAAATATGATGAAAGCTTAAAGGCCGCCGATGATTACTATGGTGTCTTAATGAGCTATTACATGAATGGTATTGATGAAGGCGTTGCCAAAGGTGAAGCAAGAGGTTTTGCCAAAGGTGAAGCCAAAGGTAGTTATCACAAAAGTCTTGATATAGCGAAGAAAATGCTATTAAAGGGTATGGATGATGACTCTATCATGGAACTGACAGGCTTAACCCATGAGCAATTGCATCAATTGAAATCATAAAATTATCAGATACAAGTTCTCCCCATAAGCCAGGCGATAGATGCCTGAACTTATAGGGAGTTTTTTTGCTTGAAAGTTATTACCTTACTCTGCCTCACGGTCTTTCTGGGTAACTACTCTGTCATAAAAAAATACACGTATTCAATGGAGGATTAAAAGTTCTAACTGTAATATCTTATGGATTAGGGGGATTACAAATCCCCAGGTTTGATAGGTCGAACCTTTTTTTACGACGGATTGCAAATCCGTCGGGACGCCTGGCGGGGTATGGGACGCTTGGCGGTGTGTATGGGACGGCTGGCGAGGGGGGATTTCAGGGCACAAAAAAAGTCGTGGAATCTTAGAAGGTGAGTCACCTCGGCAACTAAAATTCCAACGACCAGTCTAGTCTAGTCTTCGCAAATTTGTATAATAGTAAATGATAATAATGTCTTATAATAACTAAATAAGGGGGAGGAAGTATTCCAACTTCCTTCCCGCCTCTCTTACAGATATATGATTCTTAACTTTTGTATTTTGCTTACTATTTCAAAACCTTGATGCAGCGGACTTTACCAGAGAGGTAATCAGCTTGCCCTTCTTGTCCCATCGTGAAAACTGTGGTGTAAGTCCACGAATATCTGAAGGCTGTATTTGAGAATTTTGTTCTGCAATACGTATAATTGATTAATGAAGGATCTATTAAATACATAACAGACATTTCTCTCTGATTTGGCACTCTCCATTTAGTGTCTCCTTCAGAATAGTTGCCATAGCATTTGAATTTACCATTTACCACATTCTCCATACTAGCGCTACTACTATTGCTTTTTGGATATGTATTGGCTGCAATTTTAAACGATTTAGCTGGTTTATTGCCTGCAGAACGTTCTTTATGTTCATTCAGCTCTCCCTGCTCATGTGATGTATTCAAAGCTTTTTCGTCAACCTTATCGAGTGTCACTTCGGAGTTCGTTGTATTGTAAGTATAGTACTTATTTGGCTCTGAATAATATCCCTCGTCGTTTGATTTCAAATTGCGAAGGCAGCGTACCAACTTTGGTGGATAGACAAGATTATAATCCCATTCATTCTTATAATAATAGTTATTGGTAGCCATACCTTCTTCAGAGAAATAAGTGTTCTGGTTATTTGTTGAACTATAATACAACATTCGATCACTTTCACCTTTGAGTGTAGATGTGGCTTTGTTGAAGAGTTTTGCTTCCGTACTCATAATCTCCTCACCAATCCAGATACCAATATACTGAGAAATAGTAGGGGCATACCAGCGGATTTCATCATCACTGATTTTGCCATCTCCATTCAGGTCTCGGTTTCTAGACATACAAGCTTTAATCAGAGACGTGTTGGTTTTGAGAGTTTCCCAGGTATCTGATCTCTTATTTATGTCTGCAACCATATTAGTACGTCCATTCCATTTATCTGTACCTGCAGAATTGTACTTGCTTCCACCGCCATTGGCTGTAAAACTTTTACCCTCTTCATCATTGATGGTCTCACAACCGTAGGCTGTGATGCTTCCAGCCTGAGATCTGTCGTAGAAGGTTTGGATGTTATACTGGGTCAAGCCATATTGAGTCTTGGCGTAAACGCTTCTGCCATCATTACTGGTCTCAACCTGATTGGCAACATAGAAGGCACGCTTATCGACATCATTCACATATTGATTCCATGTGAGATTCTTGTAATAGTTCTCACTGATAAAGCATGTTGCATCGACATACTTTCTTTTACTGTCACTTCCAGTCCAGATACTAGTTGATTCTGCATTATCATAGAGATATTTCAAGAATTTCTCTACATCGTAGAGGTCGTCCTTATATGTGGTGCCAGGATAACTGCATGCAGTACCTCTATTCGTTTTATCTGTGCTGTATTTACTGCTAGTATTGTCTCTGCTGCATTTGATTGCAAACTGAATCCAGCTTGTATCTACATAGTTCGTTTTACCAACAGTTGTTGCGCCAACATTGATAACGTCGGTATGATTACCCAAGGCATAAACCTGGTAGAAGTATCCTTTTCCTGCTTTCTTCAACCCTATAATATCATCCTGATAGAAGCGCATGACCATATACTCGTAGTGACTATCGAGTGTCATGTTCTTACCAGTAGCTCCATATTCCAAAACCACGCCTTCGGCACCTGGCTGATCCGCTCCATCTTGTCTTTGTGCTTCTACGATGATTTTATCTACACCTGCTACCGTGATCTTGTAGGTGTATTTGCTGTTACGCTCTACATCATAGTTGTTAACATCTTCGGTACAGTCACCCAAATGAACATAGTAGGTAACGTCGGCACTTCTGGTAGTACCACTTTTGGTTTCTTCATACTTACCTTTTAATACTACGTATGTACCCTTAGCAGGTGCATTGGTGAAAACTTTCTGAGGTGTTGTTTGGCTATCATCCTCACGTTCTTTCTGGAAAGTTACTGATTTAACTTTGTTCTGAAGATTTTCAGGCAGATAGACTTCGAAGAATTGAGCACCGTCTTCCACATCGTTTACACCAATTGTGTTACCGATGTTGTTGTTTACTTTTTCTGCCTCGATTCTATCATTTCCATCAATTTTACCAATTAACCTTCCTTCTTGGGCGATGTTCATGATATCGTAAGTATCCAGCTTAAAAGAACGGGTGATTCCTTCTTCTTTAGCAGCCTTGATGGTAAACTTCACCTTGGATACGATGCGGCTCAATCGGATGGCATTGTCGCCACTGGCAATTGTTCCATCTGTTGTGATATTCACCAGATTGCCTGTCTGTACGGCGCCACTCATTAAGAATGTAGATACATCAATTGAAGTATTCTCACGGTTGAAAGTCAAAGCTTTCAACTGGTCGAGTGTGAAATCATATTCACCAGCACGGGCTTTTTCTTCATCCAAGTTAATTGGTAACTTGTTTGCTGCAACAGTACCGCTGCTGGTCTCAACAGGATAAAGACCCGTAGAGATGTTGGCAACTGCATAGATATACGATTCGCCGCTTCTTGTCTTGATACCTGTTATTTGCGCTTTGTTGGTGCTGCTGGTATTTTGGGTCAGATTAGCTTCACCTTCAATACCTTTATAGCCCTTCAGATTACCATTGCCATCAAATATATAGATGTAGAGATTGTCGAGATGACGCTCCTCAGCATCTGTAGCTCGGGAGTTGACCACGATGTCTCTTGGGGAAACATCAGAATAGGCCAACGAAATGGTAACATCTTCGTTACTCTCGCTGCCGCCCGGGAAGATGTCTTCCGAGCAACTGCTGAGTAAGAGTGCTACTCCCATGAGCAGGTATGCTAATTTCATTACTTTCTTCATATTATGATTCCTCCAATAGTTTAATTAAATGTGATATTTGTAGCATCCTTCACATTCCAGTCTGCTACATAATACTGTAACTTGAGATTATCCAGAAATGCTTCTCCAGAGAAGTAGCCATATACAACCAGTTCATGATTGCGATAGGCTTGTGGAATCTCAAAAGGAACAGATCTTTCTGCTACCGCTTCGTTTGACTTGAAGTAAATCTTGCCAGTTATGCTTTTGTCTGTCTCACGAAGGTAGCTGATGCAACCTTCCTGTATGTCTTTTCTGAGTCGGTTCATATAAGCTTGCGCAGTTTCTGTCGAGTTGCGTATATAATCCTTAGGCTCTGTTACTGCGTTGATTTTGCTTATTGCAATCTTTCCGAATTTCAGATTCTGGCTGTTGAGGTAGGTGAGACCAGCAAAGCTTCCAGTTAACCCTTTAGTATCCTTTTCTGCATTTGTTGTTGCCTCAGGGAAAACAGGGCTTGCTGCTGTTAAGCTCTCTCCGTTTACTTCAATCTTGGTGACGGTTACACTTTCTGTATCCTTGCCGGTCTTACGGGCAAAGAAGAAGTGGAGTTTCGAAACGGCTCTTACCAATGGAACGCTTACAGGCTTGGCAGCAGCTTCGGCTGCATTATCTGCAATGTTGTTCTTTACATTGATGTTTGTGATGACACGAGAGATTGGTAAACCTGCATCAGGAACTGTAGTAGCCTGAGCGCTGCCATCAGTCTTGATACCGAAGTTTGAGTTGAATACAGCATTTTTCAATTCCTGGCGAGTCATTCTATTGCAATTGTTATCGTTCAGAACTCCAATGCTTTCTGCATTGAGCAGGATGAAAAGGTCGATATCTTCCAAATCACCTGCAGCTTTGCGCAACAATTTCATACTTACCTTATGTGAACCGGTTTTATTGAGTCCGGTTTCTGCCTTGAATCCTATAGGCATCGCATTTTCATCTGTGTCGCTCTTGAAAGCCCAGACTCTGATACTGTATATTTTCTCCTCTTCTGTTGGTTTTGGGGAAGTTTCGTTCAGCCCGAGTTTTCCGCTGGTTCCTGCTGTTGAACCAGCAGGGGCGTTGGCTCTGGCTTGAGCTGTAGGAGTTGATACATTCAGGTTGATGTAGGTATCACTCTTTCCAGCGGCTGTATCTGTGTAACCGTCCGACATACATGATGTTAGTATCAGGGTAAACAGCAAGGTGGGTGCCAATGCTGCTATTCCCTTCATAATGCTAGTCAGTTGATTCGCACAGATTTTTCTTTTTGCGAAATCGAACATAACTTGTATCTCCTATCTTTTACTTATACTTATACTTTGTTACTGTTTTGGGGTTCTTTTACTTGGATCCCAAATCTACGTCCTGCAGATTGAGAACCCAGCCGTTCACCTTGATTCTTGCATCCATGTGGTAGTCGGAACCTGGACTTGGAACGTAGAATACGAGGGTGTAGTGATCCTGGCGGTCGAGGTATTCCTGATCCTCCCAGCCCTTGTCGGTGCGCTCGCCGCAGAGAGCGAGGAACCATGGCAGTGAGTGGTTGAAGATAACCTTGCCTGTTCGCTTGTCGGTGATCACGATTCGCTTGTCGTCGTACTCCTTACTGTCGGTGTTGCGGGTGCTTACATCATCCTTGCGCTCGAACATTCTGGAAGAAGACAGGTCGTAAACCAGCGCCTTGTCGATTTCCTCACCTTCTACCTCAGTGTTGCCGCTGGTGTTTACCACCAGTTTCTCGTTGTAAGGCACGTAGGTGATTGGCTTGTTCTGTTCTACGCCGTTGGCATCCTTAACCTTGTCGCCCTTGTAGTCGAGGAGTGCAGCCGAACCCTTGATTCTTACGTCGAAGTTTTCTGCCACGAATCCCTGCTGGTCGTTATCGTAAGGAAGCATCACGATGCGGTAGGTCTTGGTACATTTCATCAAGCTGAGTTCGCCGGATGTGTCCTTGTTTCCCTTGAAGTCGAGAGATGTCTGGGCTGTGTAGAGAGCGGTGAACTTCTTGTTGTTGACAGAAGCCTCTCCGTCTTTCTTACCCATTTCCTCCTGCAGGTCGTTGATGGTAGAAACACCTGGTGTGAGTTGGGAGAAGCTGAACTCCATCTCGTCGTCACCGTCGGCTCTGCTACCTGTAGGTTTCTTGTCACGAGCCAGGCAGACGAAGGTGTATTTGCCTTCCTGTAAGTCTGTGATGTCCATGCTGTGACCCGTTTCGAATTTGTCGGCTGACTGCGTATAGGTATCGAAGTATTTACCGTTTTTATCGAAAACATAGACGTTGAGGTTTTTCACTTCCTGGGAGAAGGCATCAGCGTTCTCAACATTATATGTATAATCGAACTTGAGCGACACCTTAGGTGCAGGACAATTCGTCAGATCGTCTTTCATGCATGATGAAAGCGAAGAGAGTGCGATGGCTGAGATACAAACCACTTTGCAACCGTTTTTGATGATGAAATGTTTCATATCGTTTGTGTTTTATTAATTCTTTTACTTATACTTATATCTAGTGTGCCGTAGGGCGTAAGAAGTGGGGTAGCCTCCGGCATCCTTTTTTTCTTGTTGAGTGGTGCTGATTCAGCACGATAGGGGTTCCCGCCATCTGTTGGCGGCAAATATCATCTTTTTCTTTTTTAATCTCCCGGAGGCGGGGTTGCCCCCGGGAGATTGAGAGTATTGTTGTTTCAAGAATTATCTTGAGATCGGGGGATGGGGTACATCCCGTTTTCACCTTTTCTTTCTAATTGAAGTTCTGATTACTTCAACTCGATTGGCTGTGCATTGAGAACCCAAGGGTTGATGCTAACTGTTACATTCATGTAGAAGTTAGGATTCTTGATAGGATCGTCTGGCTCTGGTCCATTAGGAACGTCCTTACCAATCTCGCTAACCTTTGTAACATTCAAGCGATAGATGCTGTTACGCAATACAGAATATGTATGAGTTGTCTCACTTGCTATAAATGGCTTGTAAGCATTGTCAGAGATAGCCCAGCGGTAGTACATTACACCCTGGCGGTAAACCTCAATCTTGTAGGTCTCACGGAATTGAGCCAATTTAGCTTCGTCTGTGGTAAGCTTGCCATCTGCATCTGAGATCTTTGCCACTACGTCTGCTGTAGTAATGCTGCTTGTCTCGGTGAATGGGTTAGAAATAGCACCTGTTGCAGCATCATTGTAAATAGCCTGAATGCTGGTGTAAAGTCTTCCGTCATAGCGATAGAATGTACCATCCTTGAAGTCTGATGCTGCCATTGCTGTCTCAGTCAAGGCAACCTTAACCTTGAAGTAAACTGCTGTAGCATCGTTTACGTCAGTTGTGGTATTCTCGAAAGCATACTTCCAGCTGACTGGATTTTCTTTTGAGCTAAAGTTCGCAAGACCGGCAGCATTGTATAATGTACCATAAGCACTCTTTGGCAGATAATACTTAGGCTCTCCCCATTTCACATTCAATGTCTCGAACTTATTATCCCAGTTCTGCATGACATAAGAGTTGTTGTTCAAGTTTGATACAGCAAATCCCTCGTAAGAAATGCCTGCTACAACATCTCCAACATTGATAGATGTCGTTGTGTTTTCTGCAGGAGTTACCGTTGTTACAGTCTCGGCGAAAGATGGGTTATCGATACGAGCAACTACACGATCCAACTTAATCTCGCCAGCTGCGGCTGGAGTTGCTTCTGACTTAGCATCGTCTGTAAATTCAACAGTGCTATGCTGAGCCTTCTTTGTTCCATCATTTTGATTGAACATAACGAATTTGTTATCTGTAGCAAAGTTTTCTCCACCTGTAGTTGATGTAAAGATAGAAGTAGCTGCTATTGGATCGGTTATAGATGTATTGTTTGCCAAGAAGTAAACATCATACTTCTTACCAGTAGTAATTGCTCCAGTTACCGCAACCTTAATTGGCTTTGTAACACCTGCAGTTGACTGAGTAGGGGCTTTCTCGAACATATCCTTGGTGATAACCTTGCGGAATACACAGGTATTTCCATCATAGATATACATCATACCTTCTGTTATCGTACTCTCAGCCACACTACCATTCTCTGCTGTAGTTTTGTCGGCTGTTACACCTGTTCTGGTTCCATGACTTGTTGCACCAGAAATCTTCAATGTCATATAGACACCGTCAGCCTGTGACTGAGTTCCACCACCTGTCAAATCATCATTGCTGCTGCAGCTTGAGAAAGATAACGCTGCTGCTGATACCAAGCTCATAACGAGCAAATTCATTTTCTTCATAATCTTTTACTTATTAAGTGTTATACAAAATTTTTAGTTTGAGTTGCGAAATGGACGGGTCTCTCAGACCTCATCACTGGCTTCGCCCGGGGGTAATCAAATACTATTCTTTCTTTTCTTGTTCTTAAATTAAATTTTTTAGTTTATATTCATATTATTGTTTATTCTTTTACTTATACTTAATTCAAGTCTCGCAAGTTCAGGAGTTAAAGAAGTTAAGGAGTTATCGCTCCCTACGGTCGCTGAGGAGTTAAGACAACAGTCTTTTTGGCGTGTTTTTTAAGCAGTAAGACATACGTCTTAACTCCTTAACTTCTTTAACTCCTTTAACTTCCTGATATGCATTACTTAAAAATCAAACTCTTATTCCACAATCTTGTTCAGCTTGTTGAGATTCTCCTGAGCTCCCTTTAAGCCGCCGGCTACTGCCTTCTGGAAGTACTGCTTGGCAGCTTCGTAATCCTCATTGAGAACAGCGAGGCAACCACGGGCATTATCTACTTCGGCACCGGTGCCAGCCTTCTTCAGGTATTTCTCTGCGCTTACCTTGTCACCTCTGTCGATGGCAGCAAGGGCTGCATTCAGATTGGCGAGCTTGTCTTCTGGGAACATCTTCACGGCTGTGTCGAATACATTGTTGTACTCTTCGCTTCCCTTTGGATAACTGTTTGCCACCATGTACATCTCCTGGAGAGAGAGCTTCTGCGGACGGGTGTTGATCACTCTGCGAGCCTCTTCGAGGTTGAATGCCTTCACGTCGTACTCGATGGTGTAATCTGTGCGGCGCAAGCCTGGCCAAACCTTGTCAACGAGGAATCGGAATGCCTCACCAGCCTTGGCTGCGAGCGTCTGTTCCTTCTGGTCAAGAGTCATATCGCTGTTGATGATCTTGAGAGCAGCTTCCTTCTGAGGGATGTTGTGACTCTTGATGTACTCCAGTGTTCCTTCCCAATCCTCAGCTGTAGATTCTACCTTGAAGAGCTTCTTGTCGATAGGGTAGGTCTTCAGCAGATAGTTGTAGAGAGCCTGGGTACGGTTGCGGGACAGCTTGTCGTTGTTGGCATAGCTGCCGTCAGGAGAAGCATAACCGTGGAGGGTGATGGAAGTGATGGTTACATCCGGATCGTTCTTCACGAGGTCGAGCGTCTGCTTGATGGTAGCCAACTCCTTGGTATTGTTACCGAGATCCTTCACGATATCCCACTTGTTGATGCGGAAGTTGAGTCTAGCCGAACCGTTTTCCTGTCTGATCTTCACTGCCTCCGCCTTTGGCTGCTGATAAGCCTGATAGAGCTGCTGCGGAGTAACGAGCGCCTCGCCATTGTTGGTGAGCAGGTTTTCTGCCAGCAGTTTCTGGTTACATCCACAGGCATCATTGCTGATGGCGAAGTTGGAGTTCTTCATCCAGTTCTGGTAAGGAATCGAGTAAGCGTATCGGAGTGTCTGTGGCTCCTTGTTTTCACGCTTGGCAACGATGAGCGGGTTCTGGGTTGCTGTCTTCTTGCTACGCTGGTAGTAGATGTATCTCTTGTTACCCATCACCTCCACAGCCGGGAGCTTGAGCGTATCCTCACCTTTATATAAAATAGGTGTAAAGATGAGACCCTTATTGCTTGCCAGTTTCACGTCATCGAGGTTGAGATCCATATAGACGTTCACCTTATTGCCTTTCTTCTTGATTTCCTTGTTGAGGACTTTCATATCCTTGGCAGCCTGTTCCTGAGCGATAGCGTTGGTGCTAAACAGAATGCTGAGGGCGACGGCTCCAAGTGTCTTGTTTAAAATCTTATATGTATTCATAATCTTCAGTTTTTACTTATTAATATAATAATGTATCATGAATTAGAAGACATACACCAGATTGAGTGCCGCCTTGGTAGGTCCTACGTAGTGATGCGCCTTGTCTTTCTCGAGTTTTTCACCACACTGTGGGCATTCATATTTATCCGATTTCGAATAAACGTATCCCACACCGAGTTCAGCCTCGAAGTTCCAATGCTTGGAGAGCGCCCAGGTATAACCATAGGCAATACCTGCACCTACGAACCAACCTTCGTATCTGTAATCTTTCAATTTGGAGAAGTCGGTACCGAGGAACTTGAAGTCAAGATCTACGTTACCTATGTTATGAGAACCTCCGAGGGCGTGGAAGCCGATGAAGGAGCCCATCATCTTATTGCAGAACCAGTATCTAGCTTCTGGTTGAACAAGCCAGTGCTGCCACTTCTTGTTCTTGGAAAATGTCCACGGGTTGTAGTTGCCGGATACATCCAAGGTCCATTTTGGGGAAAGGCCGAATTCGAAGCCGAGGTTCATGGTGCTTGTAGCATCATAAAGGAGGTTCGTCTTCAAGGCCACCTTCTGAGCGACGGCTGGGCAGATGAAGCTACCAACAGCCAGTAGCGCAATTAAAATCCTTCTGTTCATACTTAAAATCTTTTAATGATTTAAGAATGACAAATGGTCTCTCTAGAGAAACGCATCATCATCTTTTACTTATACTTACTAAAGTTTCCCACCCCCAAATAATGGGGTAAAAATAACAGTTTCTCAATAAAAAGTTGTATCTTTGTAATCG
>OQVZ01000947.1_pt1 | contig 10966 bp, 10 predicted proteins | sample 1691571 | NCBI WGS metagenome assembly OQVZ01 (sample SAMN03418261, study PRJEB22391) | human gut metagenome | biome: human-gut; feature: organic feature; material: feces | host: Homo sapiens | place: Tanzania | collected 2013-01
GCGTTCCTTGAGCAGCGCGGTAAGCTTGCTGTCCGAGAGCGGCGACGCGGGATTCTCCTTGTCCACCAGGTCGCGGATCATCTCCTTGACGCCGCGCGAGGAAATTTCTTCGCCCTCTTTCGACTGGAACCCGCCGGAAAAGAAATATTTGAATTCAAACAGCCCGACGGGAGTTTTGATGTATTTGTTCGCCATTGCGCGGCTGACCGTCGTTTCATGCAGCCCGAGCTTGTCGGCGACCTGCTGCATGGTCATCGGCTTGAGGTATTCAACGCCCTTCGCAAGAAAATCGTGCTGAGCTGCAACGAGGATATCCGCAATGCGCTTGATCGTCTTCTGCCGCTGTTCAAGCGACTTCATCAGCCCGTTTCCGTTCGTGAGTTTGTTCCGGATATAGGAACGGACGTCATCGGGCGTGTTCGGGTCTTCAAGCATCTTCAGGTAGAACTTCGAAATGCGCAGATGCGGAATGTACGAATCGTTGTAAATGACTTTGAAACCGTCGCCGTCTCGCTCCACGGTCACCTCGGGAACGATATAGACTGGCTTGGTGTCGGCAATGACATTCCCGGGACACGGATTGAGCTTTTTGATTTCAGCGATCTCTCCGTTGAGCTTCTCCAGGGAGATGTTCCGCGCTTTCGCAAGCTGGGGAAGTTTGTTGCGCGCAATATCCTCCAGATGGTTTTCGACAAGGTCAATCAGTTCCGGCGTATCTTTTCCGAGACGGCGGAGCTGAAGAATGAGACACTCCTTGAGGTCGCGCGCGCCGATTCCGGGCGGGTCGAAACTCTGAACCAGACGGATAGCCTTCTCCGCCTCTTGAAGCGTACAGCCGGAACCGGTGGCGATGTCGGCTGGGTGAGTTTTGAGATAACCGGATTCGTCAATTCCGCCGATCACGGCTTCAGCGATGCGGGCGGTCTCCGGATCGGCGTCGGCAACGCGGAGCTGGTCAAGAAGCTGTTCCTGCATGGAAACATCGCTCGTGATGGAATCGAAAAGATACGCCTGCCGTTCATCTTCATCCTCAGGGTCGTAACCGGAGGGAAGCGACGCCTCTTCGGGAGAGAGTCCGCCGGCGGTGAGTTCGACGATGCGTGCAAGTTCATCTTCCATGTCGTCGCGCTCGGAGCCGAGTTCGGGCTTCTCCTGATCAGGGGGCGGCTCGGGGAGCTCCTCCGCGGCGGGTTCCTCCACCTCAAGAACGGGATTCACCGCAAGCTCCTGATTGATCTTCTGCTGAAGTTCAAGAACAGGCGCGCAGAGAATGTCAAGCGACTGAAGCTGCTGAGGCGTGAGCGTCTGTTCCTGTCTCATCACCGAAGTCTGCGTCATTCCCTGAACTGAATCCATCGTGCCTCCTGAAAAAAATTTTGCAGATTTTTTTGATTTCCGTTTTAAATATAGCGCATAAACTGTTATAATAAAAGTCTGTGAAAATATTTTTTTAAAGGATTTTGCAATGGAACATCTTTTCGGACTGACAAACCTCGGGAGCGGGAGCTCGGGGAACGCCACAGTCATTCACACACCCGAAGGCGCCCTGCTCGTCGACGCCGGATTCTCCGCCAAAGAACTCTGCGCCCGGCTTGAAAGCGCCTCCATCCGCCCCGAAACCATCCGCGCGGTGCTCGTGACGCACGAACATACAGACCACACGAAAGGCCTGCGCGTATTCACCGACGCCTACGGAATCCCCTGCTGCGTCACAAACACCGTCTGCAAAGCGCTCGCGCAGAAGAACCGCATCGGCGAAAAGCGGAATCTCTTCACCGCCGGAACCCCGTTCGAACTTCTCGGGCTGGAAGTCGAACCCTTCACCGTTCCGCACGACGCCTGCGAAACCGTCGCCTTCAACTTCCGGTTCAGCGGACATCAGATTTCCATTGCGACCGATCTCGGTCAGATCACCGGTTCCGTACTCGAAAAGCTCCGCGGCTCGGAAGCGCTTCTGCTCGAATCCAACCACGACCTCAAAATGCTGGCAAACTCCGACCGTCCGATCCGTCTCAAACGCCGCATCATGAGCCGTTACGGACACCTCAGCAACAAGGATACCATGGAATCGCTTGATTCCATTTTGACGGAAGCCTCGCGCTTTCTCCTCTTCGGACATCTCAGTCCGGAGTGCAACAAAGAGGAAATTGTAACAGGAATGGCGGAACAAAGACTTGATTATTTAAAAAGATGTGATATTTTATATAAAGTAGCAAAACAATCACAGCCAACTGATACTTTTTGGGTAGTTTAGTTTTATGGACAAAGAAACACAGCAGGAAGAGCTCCAGTCATTAAATGAATATCTGGAGGAAGCTGCAACCGATTCTCTGAAAATATGCTGTCCGGAATGCGGACAGCATTTTGACGTAACGGAAATTGCCCCTCTCACAACATTCATCTGTCCGCTCTGCTCCAATGTCATTACCCGCCCGCTCTGGCTGGACAACTACCGGATTGATGCGCCGGTGACCGAATCAAACGACGTCGTCAGCATGACGGAAGCCGTGGATTTGAACCGGAACGACACCGTTACTCTCCACATTCTAAACCCTTTCTATGCGGCTTCCGAAGAACGCTGCCGCCGTTTTGTAGATGTAGCCCGCTCCATCACGTCGCTGCACAGCTGCGCAGTTACACCTATTCTCAACGTCGATGTCATCGGCGCTCTCCCGTATTACATTACTCCGGATCTCTCCGGCAAAACGCTTCAGGACTATTACGTCTCTCAAAATGTGCAGACCGTTCCGCTGGAAAAAGCCTGTTCCTGGGTTCTTGATATCGCCTCCGGTCTTTCCGATGCACTCGACCACCAAATCTGTCACGGCGAACTCAATCTGCAGAATATTGTGATAAACGAAAATGAACAGCTCTCCCTCATGCACTTCGGATTCTACGAACTGCTGCTGGATGCCGGTTATATCAATGTAAATATTTTCACCGCTCCGGAAACAGCGGAAAACGGTACTGTCAGCGAAAAGTCCGATATTTATTCCCTCGGAGCTTTTTTCTATTATCTTCTTACCGGAACCGACCTTCCGGCAGACAATGAAAACGGCAAACATCTGATTCATTTTGACTGGATAAAGAAAATGGTCAACGACTCCATTTCCGAATTGATCTGCCGCATGGTGAATCCAACCCCAGCATTCCGTCCAAACATCAATGAAATCATCGCAACAGTCAACGCCCGCCTCAACCACTTCCAGTATGTCCGGAATAAACTTCAGCGCATGACAAAATTAAAATCGGCAGGCAGGTTATGAAAATACGTACAAAGTTCATCACCCGGATCGGCGGGGCGGCGCTTCTTTGCGGACTCCTCGCCATGACTCTTTTCGTCTGGAAAACAGATACCGAAGCCAGAAAAAGAGATTCCCGCATGTTCAATCTGCTCGAACGCAGTTCCGAACGCCGCATCCGCTCGGAATCCGAAATCGCCGCCCTGCGTCTCGAAGCGTTTTTCAATGATACTCTGCTGCGTCTGAGCGAACTCAACGCCGCGCTTGCCATCGACCCCGCGGGAGCGCGCAGCACTATCGGGCATTTCCCGTTTCCGGGTGAACTCTTTGTCTCGCTCACCGCTCCGGGACAGACAGAACAGCGTTTCACGCGCTCCGAAAACGGCAGAATTCATGAAAACTCCATTCCGCAGACCGTCCTCGCACGTCTGCCGCAGGGTCCAGCGCTGATTATTCCGGAAAACGAAACCGGCTGCATCCGACTATCAATCTCCAACTCCGCCCAGGGAACCACCGTTCACACCATCTGCGAAATAGATCTTACACATCTGCTGAAATCCATGCTCCCTTCCGGAAAAACGGGCGTGCTCGCTCTGCTGCATGGAAAACGGATGCTCAAATGTGAAACCGATGAAGACAGCCAGACTCTTTCCGAACTCAAAACACGGATGCATCTCCTCGGAACGCGTCTCATTCCCGGCTCCGGCGCACGGAGGTTCGATATGGACTCCATGATCACCGGAAACGGAGAAACCTGGGAACTTTCCGCCTCCACGCTCGGAATCGACACCGTTCCGGCGCAGGAACTGCGGCTCGTCCGCGCCGTTCCATCCGAATTTGTCTGCACAGCCGCCCCGCAGGGAAAACGGATTTTGATCGGCAACCTCATTCTCTTCGCCCTGCTCGGATACCTTATTTTCTTCGCATATCTCTTCCACCATGCCGGAGATCTTGCGAAATGCGTGGAAAGCATCCTGAAATTCGCCACGGCCCTCTCCAGGGGCGATGAACCGCCGAAAAACCTGCGCTCCGGAACGACTGAGGAATTCCGCGAACTCTCCAGCATATTCAACCATCTGCGCGACAAACTTTCCGGCATGACTTTGCGTCTCAAGAAAAGCCACGAACGCGAACTGCTCGCCCGGAGCGATGCTGAAAGTTCCAACCGTCTCAAATCCGTCCTGCTCAACGATATGGTCGCCGAACTTCAGGAACCCGTCGGCATGATGACCGGATTTTCAAGTCTGCTCCAGCGAAAACTCAAAGACTGCAGCGAAGTTCAGGCTCCGCTCGCCCGCATTCACGATGAAGCTCTCGCCGCCGGACGTCTCCTCGCCGCGCTCAACAATCTCTCCGAATTCGATCTCTCCCAGCGCGAACCCGTCTACACCGAATTCGATGCAAACGACGTCATTCGCGAACTCTCCGACTCCTGTGTTCCCCTCGCCGCCGAACGGCGCGTCCGCTTCGAAATTCACTGGCCCGGAATGCACGGAAAAATCATTTCCGACCGCGACGCCATGGCCCGCATTCTCACTCTTGCCGCTTCCACGCTCATCTCCGTTGCCTCACCGGATTCCCGCGTTCGCTGGAGCGGTTCCGCAACAGACAACGGCATTCTCTTCCGCTGTTTCGATGAAAAGGAACTTGGCTCCGTTTCACTCGCAGCACTCTTCCTCGACCGCGTAAGCTCTCCCGGAAGCAAACACTCCGTCGCCGGCTTTGCCGCGCCGATTCTCAATCTTACACTCATCAAACTGCACTCGGAGCTTCTCGGCGCGCACCTCACTGTTCAGGAAACGGACAAAGGCGGAACCGAAATCCGGCTTTTCTTCCCCAAACCCGACCCGGCGGAAATCACGCTCGCCAACGCCCTGGATGACGAAGAACGCGATTCCAACCTCGCCCGTACTTCGCTCTGCATTTTCTCCCCCGACCGCGCACGCCGGATTGTGCTCCGCCCCGGACAGCGCTGCAGCGTTCTTGTCGCCGACAAATCCGACTCCGTCTACACCATGTTCTGCATGATGCTGGAGGGCGAACCCTGCAACCTTATCCACGCCTCCACACCCGCGGAATGCCTCGAAAAACTCAAAACCGGACACTTTGATTTTCTGCTTCTCGATCTGAAATTCCAGAAAGCATTCTGCACGGAACTTCTTTCCGCAATCCGGACGGGAAACAGCAATCAGGGGCTTGTGATTCTCGCTTTCGGTTCCGGAATGACCGAAGCTGAACTCGCAGCAGTCAAAGAATCCGGCGTAGACCGCTGTCTGCGAAAACCCGCTTCCGTAGAAAAACTCACCTCGACAATCCGCGAATTCATTGCAAAATAAAAGATTTTTTTCCATTCATGCTTGAAAAGTGAACAGTTGTTTACTATATTACAGGTAAACAATTGTTTACTTATTACCGGATTCATCATGGAAAAGACTAAAGACAGAATTCTTTCAGCGGCTCTGGAACTTTACGTCCGGAACGGGTACGAAAAATCGACCATGCGCGAACTCGCCGCCGCTCTCGGCATCACAGCCGGAGCGCTCTACCGGCACTATCGCAGCAAGGAGGATATTTTTCAGGCCGTTCTCCGTAAAATGGAACAATTCGACCGCGAATATGCGGTAAAATGCAATCTTCCAGCCGAGAATCGCGCAGAAAATCCCGGCGAATGGAGAGGAATCGAACGAGCGGACCTCGTCCGCTTCACCGTTGAAATGTTCCGTCACTGGACCGAAGACCCCTTCTGTTCCGACTTCCACCGGATGCTCACACGGGAACAGCATCGTTCCCCCGCCATGAACGCACTCTTTCAGCAGTACTTCGGACGCGGTCCGCTCGAGTATGTTACGGATCTCTTCCGTGTTTGCGGCGCACCCGATCCGGAAGCGGAAGGCGTCCGGTTTTACGGTGCATTCTTTCTCCTGATGAACCTTTACGACACAGCGGAAGAACCGCGGAAACTGGCAGAACAGCTCGAAAGGATCTTGTCAAAATGAACAGGGAAACAATCATCATCCGCCCCGAAAAAACGGAACAGTACCATGAAATGGAAAGTCTCGTCCGTGATGCTTTCTGGGATAAATACACGCCCGGATGCAGAGAACATCTTCTCGTCCACAAACTCCGCAATTCCCCCGTCCTCCATCAGGAGCTCTGCTTTGCGGCAGAATACGGCGGCGAACTTGCGGGCGGAATCTGGTACGCTGACGCATCGCTGAAAACGCAAAACGGCATTATGCCTGTTCTGACAATGGGACCTGTTGCAGTCGCTCCGCGTTTTCAGAAACGCGGAATCGGTTCTGTTTTAATACGCAGTACACTTGAACTTGCAGAAAAAAGCGCAGCTCCTGCAGTCCTCATCTACGGCGATCCGGGCTATTACAGCCGTTTCGGATTTGAGCCTGCAGAAAAATACGGAATCACCGACGCCGAAGGCGGATACTGCCCCGCTCTGCTGATCCGCGCGTTCTCAGTCGTTCCCGCTGGTGCATTTTCCGAAGGAGAAATCTATTGCGTTTCCGCAGAGGAAGCGGACTTGTTTGACCGCAATTTTCCGCCGCGGCAGAAACATGTTCTTCCCACGCAGCTCTTTTGAACAAGAACGAATAATGCTCAGGAGAATGCGCTTATGCGCGTCCGCGGCGGCGGAACAGAAGGCTGATGCAGAAAATCACGCACGAACAAAGGACGATCGTCGCCCCCGCCGCAGTCCGCATCCAGTCCTGAGCGGAAAGCAGGAGCCCCGCAACCGCGGAAAACAGGCTGATTCCAACCGAATACCAGAGCATTTTCCCGTAGGATGACGCCAGATTCCGCGCAGCGGCAGCTGGCGTGATCAGCATTGCGGTCACCAGCAGAACCCCGACTGCCTTCACCGAAAGAATCACCACCAGCGAAAGCAGTACGGCAAAAAGATACTGGTACAGCGAAATCCGGATCCGGTTCGCCTTCGCCAGCTGAAGATTCAGACCGATGCAGATCATTTTGTTGAACGCGAACGCCTGAAAAACCGTAAAGACGAGCAGAAGAAGAAACATTGCGGCGATTTCCGCATCGCTGATTGTGAGAATATCGCCGTAAAGAAACATCTGCATGTCGCGCATCGCCTGCGGATAGCGGCTCACCACCGCGAGCCCCGCCGCGACAACAGCGGAGAAGAAAGGGGACGATTCCGGCGGCAGGCTGTTCATGCAAAGGAAAGCATTGATTATGGAACTGGATATCGTCTCTTTTTTCTGTGACTGGATCGGGCGGATCATTCCGCTTGAGTGCATGCAGATGCGCTTCATGCAGACTGCAATGCTGGTCGTGTGTAATCATCAGCTGCGTAAAGTTCCGCTCCTTGCGGAAACGGTCGAGCAGTTCGCAGCACACCATTCCGCCCTTGAAGTCGATTCCGGACGCAGGTTCATCAAGAATCAGCAGTTCAGGATCCTGCGAAAGCGCGCCGGAAAGCATCACTCTCTGCAGTTCTCCGCCCGAAAGCGCTCCGAGCGGACGGTCTGCCAGCTGAGCGCAGCCCGTCTTCTCCAGCAGAGCAAGAAGCTCCGTCTTCAGCGATTTGCGGATGCCGAAGCAGAGCGGGCGCTTCTGGTGGAACGCCGCCATGAATTCGAGCACGGTCAGCGGCATTCCGCGGTCAAACGAGAGCGACTGCGGGACATACCCGAAGCGCGGACGCTCCGAATCGTATCCGTGGAAACGGATGGTTCCGGAGTAGGGAATCTCATCCAGCAAAGTCAGAACAAGCGTTGTTTTTCCCGCCCCGTTCGGACCAACGATGGCTGTGCACCCTCCCCGCGGAATGGATGCGCTGATGTCCGTAAGAATCGTCACTCCGTCATTTTCGACGGATACATGTTCGAAACTTACCGAGTGCGCACAGTTTGGACAGAGCTTGTGAGTCATTTTCTGTAGAACGCTTTCATTGCTTCCAGATTATCCCTGTGCAGTTTCAGAAACGCTTCAGGTGTCGCTCCGCTCTCCGGCTGAACAGAAAGCGTAAGAACCGGTATTTTTGTCTCTCTGGAGACCAGATCCGTCACTTTTGACGGATAATTCTTCTCTGCCAGAATTGCGGAAGCTCCGTGCCGTTTCAGGTGAGCGGTCATCTCCCGGATCTGCGCGGCGGACGGCTCGCTTCCGGTATGCGGCTGGAGGTACTCCGTCACATGCAATCCGAGTGCGGAAGCCAGGTAATCGAAGATTCCATGCTGAACCGCAATGTTCCGTCTTTCCGCCGGAATGGACTTGCCGAATGCGCGGTATTCTTTGTCAAGATTCAGCAGAGCATCCTGATATTTTTTTGCGTTTTCGGAAAATTTGACGGAGTCTTCCGGAAATTTGACGGAAAGCTCTTCCGCGATGCGTCTGACCAGTTCCGCCGCAGTTCCGGGCGCAGCGAAAAGATGTTCGTTCCAGGCATGCTCATGCTTGTGTTCATGCCTGTGCTCGTGTCCATGTTCGGAACATTCCTCTTCACTGTCACGGAACGGAAGAAGACCTTTCGCCCCTTTTGAAGAATCTATGACAAGCGCCTTGCGGTTGACACGGGGAATTGCGCCCTCAAGAAAATCTTCCATGCCGAGACCGTTGACGATGATCACATCCGCCTTTGCAAGTTTCCGCATATCCTGCGGAGTCAGAGCATAGTCATGCGGACAACCGACCGCCGCTGGAAGCATCGTCGTCACTTTGTAACCATTAATTCCGTCAATGACGGCTTTTGTCAGCAGAGTGACGGGTGTTGTTGTGCAAAGAATATTTACCTCTGCAAACGCTGAAACGGCAATGAACACGCTCAAAAATAGAGAAAATAACAGCTTCATTCAAACCTTCTTTCAGTTTACAAAGATGGCGAATATTTTCCATTGTCCGTCAATTTTGCCGAGCAGAAGACGGATGAGGGTATCAGGAACGGTAACTTTTTCCGGATCTTTTCCGTTGCGTTTCAGCTCTGCTTCGGAAGCGCGCGAGCGGGCAAAGCGGACTTCCCAGAGTGCTGTTTTGAAGACTCCCTGGTTGAGCGAACCGAGCCATTCGATTTTTTCGGTTTTTCCGTTGTTCTTCCGGAACTCTTCTGTCATGAGTTTAAACTTGGCGGAAGTCATTGTCTTTCTGTATTCCGGAGCAAAATTCCGGATGAAGAGTTCGTAATTTCCGGATTCGAGCCCGTTCAGAGCATCGGTGACGTATGCGGTTGCGGCGGTGCGCAGTTCCTGTTCATCTTCAGCGTTGAATACGCCCGACGGCATTTCCTGTGTCTGGACCGTGGAACAGGCAGTGAGAGCCAGAGCCGCGCCGATGGAGGCAAGAGCAGAGAGAAATTTTCTCATGACGGAATCTCCTTTTCTGTTATTTAATGTAATATACATCGGAAATCCACTTAATCAAAGAAAAAATGTCAGGAATCTGTTAAATCTTGCGGAGAATGCGCCTTCCCTTTCACTTTCCCTGCAGCCGTCGGCGATACGAGAGCGGAGTTTCCCCCGTTTTGCTGCGGAATACAGCACAGAACCACGTACTGCCGCAGACGAAAAAAATGTGCTGTATGAAACTGGCTTCAAAACAATATTGTATAAAGTTGAAATCTGGAATATTCAATAATATATTGCCGGGGCACCGCGCTCAATTAAAAACGCTGATTATCTTTAATATAACGCAGGCCCCTGCATTTATCAAAGCCGGATTTTTACCGGCCGGTTGTGCATTCCAAAGGTTCTTCGTTCAAAAATTATGTTAATTAACGGACGAACCACATTCTGCACAAAACTTTTTTCCTTCAGGCACTTCTGCACCACATTGGGGGCATTTCTTTGGTCCACCAATCTTAGCTCCGCACTCGGGGCAAAACTTTTGTCCAAGCGCCAATGGAGCACCGCATTTAGGACATGGGAGCTGCAATTTTTCTCCACAAGACGAGCAAAACTTTGTCCCCTTTTCATTGAATGCACCGCATTTAGGACAAATTGTCTTACCCGCCGCTATAGCAGCATTTTTCTCATTTTCGACTTCTATTTCACCAGGGGCTTTTGGTGTATCCTCTCCCCTGGCAAAAATATGAGCATCAATTCTATCAAAAACTTCCTTTGCCAAGCCTTTTTGCTGCCATGCGCCAAAAGCTGCAGTAAGTGCCAACGGAGCAAAAACCAGCGCTCCAACTGCACCGGCACCCAATTTATCCGCCCATTTTCCACTGCCTATTTCAACACTCAGAGTATCTTGCCCAAATTCAGAAATCTTTACTTGCAACGCTGAAGACATTCCTGTAGCAACTTTCCACTTTGCTTCATCTTTTCCTTGAACGATCCAGCAATTGCCGCCATCCATTTTTTGCGTCTGCATCTTTTTAGTTGTTTTCAAAAAATCTTCAACAACTAAAACGACACTTTTCATTGTGCATCCAGGGCACAACCGAAACATTTTTGAGTCAGCCATTTTTTTCTCCTATTTGTTTTTTTTGTATATTTCTATCAATATTTTTTTTGATAGAAATTACGGTTGTCTTTATTTGAAAATCTCCGATTATTTTTCCATTAGGGAAAAGACGCGATAATCCGGAATCTGAATTTTTCAGCATAAGACATTCTGCATTTTCAAAGCGATGAGAATTCCATGCCATGAATGTGGTGGAAAATGAGTGAATACGACTATAGAAAAAATTTTGGAGAAGCAAGCACTTATTTAAATAAGTGCTTGCTTGCTTGCTTGCTTGCTTGCTTGCT
>OQVZ01000948.1_pt1 | contig 10954 bp, 14 predicted proteins | sample 1691571 | NCBI WGS metagenome assembly OQVZ01 (sample SAMN03418261, study PRJEB22391) | human gut metagenome | biome: human-gut; feature: organic feature; material: feces | host: Homo sapiens | place: Tanzania | collected 2013-01
CATACTTCTGGGTCATGATGTACGCCACAGTCGAGGGCGAGGCCAAGGAATGCTTCATAAGCGGGACCGGCGGTTTCACGGTCACGATATGGGCAAAGCCCGTATCCTTTTCGCAGCTGTCGCAGGCATAGGTAACGGCGTAATAAGCCAGCAGCTTGATTTGCTTGGGAATGATCTGCATTTCATGGCGCAGGAATTTTTTGCCAATGGGCTTCATTTTTCCGCCGCATTTGCCGCAGACCAGTTGGTCTTCCGGCAGTTCCAGAAGCACTTCCTCTTCCGGGAGGCCGTTCAGCATCTCGGCCTGGCTGCGCTTCTTCTTCCGCTCATGCTGAGGAATCAGAATGGTATCCGGGGTCGGCTCCTCCACCTTGGGGGCTTGCTCTTTTTCTGCTTCATTGAAAAAGCTGGCCTGGTCATGCAGAACATAGCTGTTTTTCTCGCTGGACTGACCGAACCTGGCCCTCTGGGCATTGGCAAAGACCTCATTCATGTGCTCCAGCTTCCGCTTCAGTTCCGCATTTTCCTTCTGAAGCAGTTCAACAGAATCTGCCAGCGGGCGAATCAGCTCCGCTACTTCCGCGGCGGTGTATGTACTTTTTTTATCCGCTGCGGCCATAGTTTTCACCCCTGAAAAGTAGATTGATCCTGGATTTATTATATCATAAATCCAGGATAAAGTACAGAAAAATATGCGGTTTTTAGAATATTTTCGTCAGAACAAATCCTTGGGCTTTCCTTTGCGGATGGCTGTTTTCTGCTCTATTCGGAGTCCTTCCATGAGCCAGCGAAAGCTCTGGGGATCCAGCAGCTTCAGCTCCGCTTCCGACCTGGGCCACTGAAATCTGCCGTTGGACAGGCACAATATAGCCGTCTCCTGTCCAGTACAGTGCCTTAATTCGGTCTGTCCTGCGGCCACAGAACAGAAATAGGCTTTCTTCATTCAGCTGGCCACCATACTGCTGGGTCACCACTGCGGCCAGTCCGTCAATCCCAAGACGGAGGTCTGTGTAGCCGCAGGCAATGTAGTAGCTGCGGACTTTGGTCAGATCCATCATAGCGATTGAATGGAGCGAAGCAAGGCCACAACGGCATCCATATCCACGCCATCCGGCAACTTCATCTCTGCTCCCCGGTAGTGAATCTCAAGAATACTGTCTTTTGCCGGCAGTGATTCCAGTTGTACCAGTTGTGGTGCGGTAGCCCCAACCATCTGCGTTCGTAGCTTCTTTAGCCAATAGTAAAAACTTTTCTCAGAAATCCCACGCTGTTGGCAGAATTCCCGCTTTGTCAATCCGCTGGCACTGCATTCTTGTATGAGCATTGCCCATTCCTGTGCCCGATACGCATCCCGCACCGCTAATACTTCTCCCATTTGACACCATCCCTGTTTCGTTTCTCGAAAAACTCACCGTGAGTTTTTCGAGATTTGGGATATTATCTCATGGATGTGCAGAAGATGCTAGGCGGTGGGTTATTGAGCGCTTACTGCGTTTCAGAGTTTTTCATAGTAGTTTAATTCTAATGCAAAAAACCACATCAGCCAAGCCCTTTTTGGGATGGTCGATGTGGTTTTTTCATGGGCGTATTTTGCAACAGGCCCTATGATTATTGGATTATCTCATTCCCACTCGCTCCTGCCAAAAGTTTTCTAAACAGATTTGCTTATGGGATTTAGTTCAGGGTATTGGCATTATTTTCATTATTCAGATAGTAGAGGCTATCTGATTTTTTGTTGCCAAAACGTTGCCACGGCTATGCTTAATTGTTCCGAGTGTAGAAGGTGTTTTTGCCGCTGCTATGTCGGGTGATTTCTCCGTTTTCTACCAGCTTCTTCAGGGAGTTCTCAACCGAGGCCTTCTTGATGGAGGGACACAGCTCCATGATTTCGCTCTTGGTAAACTTGCCGACCTTCTTCTGAACAGCTCGACGGACAAGGTCCACGGCGGGTAGCTTCTCATCCACCAGCTGCACCCGGTCCTCAAAGTCACGGTAGGCGGAGAGAATGGTACCCAGAATATACTTGATAAACGGAACTGGGTCGTTCTCACCTTCGTGCCACTTGGTAGAGGCGATGTGCAGAACATCGTAGTACACATTCTTGTTTCGCTCAATTTTAGCTTCCAGACTCACATACCGTCCAACCACATAACCGCTGCGGTATAGCAGCAATGTGGTGAGCAGGCGGCTCATTCTGCCGTTGCCGTCGTTGAAGGGATGGATGCAGAGAAAATCATTGATGAAAATGGGAATCAGGAGCAGGGGATCGATGATACCATCGTCAATGGCCTTGTTGTAGCTTTCGCAGATGGCTGCAACAGCATCCGGCGTTTCATAGGGCTCCAGCGGTGTAAATCGGACAAAGGTTGTGCCGTCAGCATGGGTTTCGCTGATATAGTTCTGGACATTCTTGAATCGCCCGCCGATGCCACGGCCGGAGTAATGATAGAGCATCCCATGGAGCTGTAAGATATAATTTGCTGTCAGAGGGATGTATTCATAGCTCTCGTGGATTGTGTTCAGCACATCCCGGTAGCCGCTGATCTCTTCCTCGTCCCGGTTCCGGGGCGTGGTTTTTTCCTCGCACAGCTGCTTGATTCGGGTATTGGTGGTAACAATACCCTCGATCTTGTTGGAAGCCTCGGTACTCTGCACCTTGGCAATCTCCACCAGCCGATCCAAAGCCGCAGGTTTCTGCGCCAGATACATTTCCTGCCGTCCCTTGCACTCGTGGATCTGAGCTACCAGAGAAAGTACCTCGCTGTCCCATGCAATTGCTTTCAGTTTGCTGTAATCAAATTGCCGCATTCGCCTACGCCTCCTTTTCGTTCGCCTAATTATAGCACATCTTTAGGAGAAATGCAAGACAGTTAGGGTTATATAAACCTAATTATATTCTATTTTTAGGCGAAATATTCTGGCGTAGGCGAATGGCTTGGCTTTCAGGAGAGATTTTCTTTCTCCCCTAATAGACAGCGTGTAGCACGATTACAGGCTTTCGACAATCGACTTTTGTGCCATTTTTTAATCGGCATAATTTGCCTGAATACACTCTGCAAATCCAGACGGATCTCCCAACTTAGCTTTATCAATATTATCACGAAGATATTTGCGTGTGGCGTCATCACAGCGATCTGTTCCCATATAAGGCATATCAAAGGCTTTTTCGAGTTCAGCTAAGGCTTTTGCCGCCCTTTCCGAATCCGTATTGTAAGTATCAAGCCATTCCTGCATCCAAGAATATTCCCAAAGGTTAGATGCTAATGTATCGCCATATCCTATCTGAAAAGACGCTCCCGTATCTTCGCCTTCCAAAGCATCAGGCAGCGTAACGCCCTCCGGCCAATCCAAACTCTCAATGGTCGTTAGGTATTCTTCTTCAATGGTAGCAAAGTCCGTGAAACCTCTTGTGTTTGTGTCGGAGTCCGAAGAAGTGGAGCAGCCTGCCAGCATAATCACCAGCAAAGAAATCATAACACACAGTAACAGTCTGTACGGTCTTTCGGATTTTGAGATTGTTCGTTTCATTTTGTTTCCTCCTTGAATTGAGTTTTATTATCTAAGAGCCAATGCAGGCTCTAATTTTGCTGCTTTCAATGCTGGTAATAATCCGCCCAATAATGCTGTAAGCACAGACACAGCAACTGCAACAACAGCAACGCTGATTGGATAACTCGGTGTTCCCACCGGGGAATCCACAGGGAGCAACGCTCCAATACAATGCACCAAAATCAGCGAAATCAAAATAGCTGCAAAGCAAACGAATATTGATAAAATCAACTGTGAGCCTAAAACCAGTGCCACAATATTTGTTCGTGAAGCACCTATCGCTCTGCGGATCAGCAACTCATGTGTGCGCTGTTCCAATGAAGATAGTCCGATATTGATCTGCCCTAATACGGAAACAAACAGCAACAAAAGCGAAGTAACCAAAAGCCCTAATTGCAGTATGGACAATACCGAATCATAGGTATCTCCAATATCACTCCGCCCAGCACTTTCCCAGTAACCGCCAATGGTATCAGTCAAAATGTCGCCAAGGGCAGAATGTATCTGTTCGATTGTCAGTCCTGTTGTGGGATGCCAATACACATTTGCATTTTGTACTTGCCACATTGCTGGTGCGAAATTGAGGATCGCCGCAGAATCCGTATAGATAGTCGGAAAATCCCTGCCATCGTTTACTACTCCGACAATATTGAATGGGGTTAACGAAAGTGTGCTTTTTACATTCCCTGCAGCATAGGGCGAATCATTAAAATAGTTTTTAGCTTCTTTGTTTATGACCACTTCAAGCGATCCGCCCTCACTCGAAGGCTCTAACCATCTACCGGATGTCATTGGAAGATTATAGACTTGACTATATGCCTCCGTGGTGCAAACTACATCAAAAGCCATCAGGTTTTGGTAAACATCATTCGGCGGTATTGGCGTTAAATCTTTCATTGGTGCAAATCGAATATCCTCTCCCATAGAAAAAGTAACAGCGGCTACATCATCAATGGCTTCAAATCTCTGGAATAATTGTTCCATTTTATTTCTATCGTGAAAATCGGATTCCGTTATCACGAATGAGTAAGTAGGTGACCAGCCATATACCTGTGCGTTTACAGAAATCAAATACTCCCGTCCAAGCGTACCAACTAATACCGATCCAATCATTGCGATAATGCCTACAAGCATTGAAACACTTGTCAGAATACTTCTAAGTGGAGACAGACGAAGGTCTTTAAGTATCATTTTTAGCACAAGTTATCCTCCCTCCATCCATTTCAAAAATCGTATCACAGGTATCTGCAATATCAGGATCGTGCGTAACCAACAGCAGCATAATTCCATTTTCTTTTACGACGCTGTGCAACAGTTCCATAATCTGCGTTCCCGTCTTTTTATCCAACGCTCCCGTAGGCTCATCACATAAAATGGCTTCCGGAGATACTGCAAGCGCCCTTGCGATTGCAACTCTTTGTTGTTCACCGCCGGACAAATTGATTGGGTAATCATTTTCCTTGCTTTCTAAGCCGACACTTTTTAGCAAGCCTGTAATTATCTCGTGACGCTGTTTGGCGGTAAACGACTTTTTGGCATAGAGTAGGGGTAATTCGATATTTTCCCATACCCGCAAGTGCTTAATCAGAGAGTAGTTCTGAAATACAAATCCGATATTATTGGCTCGCAGTATAGACAGATCACGGTCTTTCAAAGCAGAAATAGATATACCATCATAAAGGTACTCGCCCTCATATTCCCGATTTAACAAGCCAATAATGGATATAAGGCTTGTTTTGCCTGAGCCGGACTTTCCGACAATGGCATAACTGCGCCCTCGTTGCAATTCCATATTAGCGTTGGTTACTGTTGTCAGCATATCGCCATTATTCAATTTGACGCTTGCTTTCAAATCCTTTATTTTGATTAAAGTCTTTTCGGAAATTCCTTTCATTTTATCAAATTCCCCTCGGATCAAGGTTTGGCGGAGTAGCAGAAACCACATCGCCCTCCTCTAAGCCGGACAGTATTTCTATATTGGCTCCGTCTGTCACACCCAATGTCACTTTTGTTTCCACTCTTTCTCCATTCGGAGTAATTACAGTAACCAATCCCGTACCTTGTCTACCCGCTATTACCGACAGCGGCAATATAAGGACATCATTTCTCGTTGTCGCCGTTATGACTACCGTTGCTCTTTGCCCCGATTTCACATCGACTGTTTGACTGATCAAGCATTGCAGAATGCCCTCTTGCGGCACGATTCCCGTAAACGCATTTTCATCTGCGGCAGGCGACACCACGGCAATCATATCGGTTGGTCCTACACCATCATATACTTGAAATTTTGCTTTCAACTCTGCATACTCCGGTAAGGTACTCAAAAAATTATCTGCCTCTACATTGAGGGCAAATCCTGTATAATGCACTATCGCTACGGGATAATTACTCGGTACGCTTTCATTGGATGGGGCAATAGAGGTAATTGTACCATCCACCGGAGATTTCAATTCTTTGCCGTTCACAGTTCCAATAATTTGCCCGGCAGTGATTTTTTCTTCTAATTCTACCGCTGTATTAAATATGCCATTTTCGGGTGAGGAAATAATAAACGGTACTGCCGGAACAATAGTCGTTTGCGTTGAAACGGTTGGAGTAATTGTCCCTCGTACAACTGATACCGTTTTTTCTGCGGATGTTGCGCTATCTGTAAGATTGTTTTCGTCTGTCTGCCCAATTGCAGAGCAGGCAGATAGCGTAAATGCAAGAAACAAAATAGAACATAGCAGCATTTGTTTTCTTAGCAACTTCATCATTCCTCCTTATGCTGTATCACAAAAAATACGAGCCTCTATCTTGATACTTTTATTGTACCAAAACAGAAGCCCGTATTTTCTTGATTGCTCGTAAGATATTCCTCTTTTTTTCTATGCAAATTCTTACAATTTTCCTATGCCAACGGCAAAGTAATTGAAAACTTGTTTTGTTCCTCTTGGCTCTCTGCAACGATTGTACCATTGTGTAGTTCAACAATCTGCTTTGCAATCGCCAAACCTAATCCAGCTCCTCCACTGCTTGTACTTCTCGCTGCGTCAAGCCGATAAAACTGCTCGAAAATCCTGTTTAACTTTTCTTCCGGCAGAGTATCGCCGTGGTTACAAAAAATAATGCTGACCGTATCTTCCTGACATTGTGCGCTGATCGTGATATCCGTATTTTCAAAACTGTAGATAACCGCATTTCTCAAAAGGTTATCAAAAACACGCTGAATTTTGTCTGCGTCACATCGAAGCATTATATCATCATCAACACAAAGATTACATTGCAAATTCTTTGATTTGAGCATAGGCTTAAATTCATATACAAGTTGCTCCAGCAGGCGAGTTAAATTGATTTTCGTGTATTGTAATGTAATATCGTATATATTGAATCGTGTTATCTCGAAAAACTCGTTAATCAGATCCTCTAACCGTTCTGCCTTACCAAGAGTGATTGAAAGGTACTTTTCTCGAAGTTCCTTTGAGATTTGCGACTCATCACGCAGTAAAGTAAGATACCCGATTACAGAAGAAAGCGGTGTTTTCAAATCGTGTGCAAGATACATAATCAGGTCATTTTTTCGCTGCTCATTTTCTTTTGCAAGCCTTGCATTACTTTCAGCCTCTTGTTTTAACTGATTGATGTTAGCGGCGATTTCACTCAACTCCGGGGACATTTCAATGTAACTGACATTCTGATCGAACATTTTTCCTGTCGCAGCCTGTACCTCGTACACATAGGCGACTACTTTTTTCAAAAGTAGGTATGTCAAGTATATAATACAGCAACCCCACACGATTACAGCCACTATATAAAGATATGCTGTTCTGTAATACAAGTAATAATACAAAACATACTTGCGGAGAATTTCCTCTGCCATAATTCCTAAAAGAAAAGTACCGCCTAAAATAAGCACAGAGCAAATCGCACATTGAATTACATACCCTTTGAACAAGGTAGAGAGCAGATAGTTTTTTTCTTTTTTATTCAATTTCATAACCTACCCCCCAAACAGTTTTAATGAACTTCGGATTTTTTGAAGGTTCATTCAATTTTTCCCGAAGCCGCCCAATGTGCGCCATTACCGTATTGTTATTGTTGCGAAGATACTTTTCTTTCCACACGGCTTCAAATAATTCCTCCGAGGCGACAACTTTACCCTGATGTTCGCACAGATACCACAGAATAGAAAACTCCAACGGAGTCAAGGCTATTTCTTTGCCATACAAGTAGCACTTGTGGCTGACTCTGTTTATCAGTAGACCTCTGATGTCATACTCGTCTTTTTCTTCGGATTGGCTCAAATTAGGACTGTTATAGCTCTGATAACGCCTTAATTGCGTCTTTACTCTTGCCACAACCTCTAAAGGATTAAACGGTTTCGTTATATAATCATCCGCACCAATCGTAAGCCCCATAATCTTGTCGCTATCCTCAATTTTGGCGGTAAGCATAATAATAGGGAAGTAAAACTTTTCCCGAATTTTTTGGCAAAGTCGAAAACCATCAATATCCGGCAGCATAATATCAAGTATCGCTAAATCAATCTGCGACTGTTCGATACATTTCATCGCCTCTAACCCATTATAACATTTATATACTGAATAACCATCGTTACTCAAATACACTTCAAGCAGATCAACGATTTCTTTTTCGTCATCCACAATTAAAATCTTCTTGTTCATTGATCCTACACCTCATTTTCGGGTACGGCTTCCATTATGTCGCCAAAATCACACTCTAAGTATTCGCATATATTCAACAGCACGGGAAGGGTAACATTTTCATTTTTTCCGAGTTTCGCAAATGTACTTTTGCTTGCCCCGACCGCTTCTCGTAATTGACTCTTTTTCATTCCCTTGTCAATCAGAAGTTTCCAAAGTTTGTTGTACCGTACTTTCATTTCCGCACCTCCACCCAAATATAGTTCGTATTATAGCACTTTGAGAGTGAAATTGCAATTATTAAGTCTGTATTTTGAGACTTTTAGTTTTCAAACCGGCGCAATATCTTTCTGATATGTAATCCAGGGACTGTTGCAAAATTCTTTTTTGCAGCAGCCCAATTTTTACGCCTTGAGCATTCCAATTCAAGGCGAAGATGTTCATTTACAGCCCAAATTTCTATTTTAAGGCATAGCAAAGCTGACCGAGGCATATTTCCCGGTCTTCCTGTGGATAACTTTTTTATATTCTACGGCTACGAAGCTTTTTTCTCAGAATAATGGGTTTCCAGCCTGCTTTTTTGCTGCTTCATCCACCGCTTCTTGAGGTTAAAGCCCAGCGCCAGGAAGAATAGCTCGATACGGATATTCCGTTTGCCGTTGGTTGGCTTTATGAAGCTCATTTGACCGTTGGCTTCCAGGTACAGGTAATTATCCAAGCTTTCGTAACCGGCATCCGTCGCTACTTCCTCATATCGCTGCTGGTGCGCCAGCTCCAATTTGCGCATAAACGGAATAAATGTTCCCACATCTGTCCAGTTCGAAAACGCTTCAATCCCTGTGATATATTCGCTGTTTACCGCTATTTGGACATTATAGGCCGGTTTTAATTGTCCCTTTCTCATATGGTCTTCCTTCATCATTGGCAGGCTTCTTCCAACTTTCGGCTGGAAAAAATGCCGCACTGGTATCCGTATGCCATTACCTTGAATATCACTCGCGGGTCGGTGACCGATTTTCTTCCTCTGGAAGAATACGCTGCGTACAGTTTCCTGTAGTCCAGTTCCTCAAGCTGGGCGCTGGTCACTCGGACGGGTGCATCCTCTGGCAATTTAATTTCACTGTTCAGTATAAGAACCAGTTGATTATTTCGCGCAACTGCGGTATACTGACTTTGCGTTTCGTAAGCGCTCAACAACCACCCGTCTATAAAACATGCAGGCCCGCAACCACGGGCCTGCATGTTAGTCGAGATAGGTATTCACATAAGCATCAGAATCCTTCACAAAGACCTCGTTCATATGCTCCAGCTTCCGCCGCAGCTCGTCATTTTCCGTTTTCAGTTTCAGGATGGTTTCTTCCAATGCGGCCCCTTCGGCAGCGGAATATACGGTTTTCTGCTCAATACGGAGTCCTTCCATGAGCCAGCGAGAACTTTGAGGGTCCAGCAGCCTCAACTCCGCTTCTGACCGGGGCCACTGAAATTTTCCGTTGGATAATCGCTTATAGAGCAGGATATATCCATCGCCGCACCAATACAGGGCCCTGATACGGTCAGTCCGTCGGCCGCAAAATAGAAACAGGCTTTCCTCGTCCAAATGGCTTCCGTACTGCTGCGTCCCCACTGCGGCCAGGCCGTCAATTCCAAGGCGGAGGTCCGTGTAGCCACAGGCAATGTAATAATTGCGGACTTTGGTCAGGTCAACCATAGTGCCTGAATGGAGCGCAGAAGCGCCGCTACCGTATCCATATCTACCTGCTCCGGAAGTGTTAGTTCTGCCCCACGATATCGAATGCGCAGCTCCCCGGACGGTGCCAGAGATCCTTCCAGGGAAACCAGCTCCGGAACTGCGTCCACGATCTGTGTGCGAAGCTTCTTTTGCCAGTAGTAGAAGCTCTTTTCGGAAAGCCCGTGTTGGATACAGTATTCCTTGTTGGTCACTTGCATTCCTGAATCGCCGCCGCCCATTGGACCTGCCGGTATTCGTCCCGGATCTTTAGTACGTCACCCATTCAAATCACCCTTTGCTCCAATTTCTCAAATAGCTGAGGGTTAGCTATTCGAGATTCGGGAGTATTATCTCATATTGGAGAGAGGTTGGGTAGGCGGGCGGTTGTTGAGCGGTTACGATTCACGTAGGTTAGTGTGCCTTCCAACCTGCACACTCAAAAAGTGCCCCGGAAAAACCAGGGCACTTCGTGCGAAAGTGTGATTTCTACTCATTAGGCTACTTGCCAAAAACCTATTGGCCTTTGCCGTATCCTAAGAACACAACCTTGTGAGCGCTAATTCCGGTACTTCGTTTCATTCCTCCGCAAAGTCAATCCGGCGTGTCTCAATCCATTCCCCTAATTCACCTACATCAAGGCTTCTACATTGCTCCACAAACGCAGACTCCGTATCCCAGCAGCCGTAGATACTGCCTGACTCCGTATCCACCAGGTAATACCCCCTCTGCCCGCTTTCCAATTCTTCCGCTGTTGCAAATTCACTCCCTGTCACGATTCCAAATAATCCGATATACTGAGAATTATTGCAGACTTTTTTTACAAAAAAATTTGGAACAGCTGTGTGGTAGGTATAAAAGGAAATAGATTTTCCTTCTGTCCATTCCCTCGTTGCTAACTTAATGCAGTGACCGTTCACATGAATCAAGCAATAATCGTTTGGCAGCTGGTATGTGCCATCTCCCAAACCGCAGCTGGATAGCAGGTGGCAAAGATGGCTTTCATCTCATTCTCTGTGAATCCAAACACAACGAT
>OQVZ01000953.1_pt1 | contig 10940 bp, 18 predicted proteins | sample 1691571 | NCBI WGS metagenome assembly OQVZ01 (sample SAMN03418261, study PRJEB22391) | human gut metagenome | biome: human-gut; feature: organic feature; material: feces | host: Homo sapiens | place: Tanzania | collected 2013-01
GAACTATTATCAAGTACAATTTGCTGCCAACCACTACCATCTTTAAGTACTGCCTCATGGAACTGAATAGCACCAGCTTCACCAGTTTTAAGGATAAACATTCTATTATTAAAGCCAAGTTTACCTGCACTAATAGAACCAAGGGCATCAACAAGAAGTTTAATATTAAAGTGATTATAATAAATCACATTACCTGCTTCCATTTGTTCTCTTAAACCACTACCTGCCTTAATAACTGCACCACCAAAATCATAGTTATTATAAGTACCATCATTAAGTCTGGTAGATGTACCAAACATCATAGCATTGTTCTTATACATTTGGAACTTCTCTTCAAGTTTCAAGTCTTCTAAGTGAATCCACTTATTAACTGTAGTATGAGTATAACCACTTTCAGTCTTCTGAATTACAGGAACACCTACAGCAAGCTTTTGGTCAAGTCTATTGCCAGGCACTTTATGCTTAATTCTAATAGTAGTCCACTCATTTCTCATACTAGTTGGGAGAGAACCATTTATACCACCAACACCTCTTGAGAATTCTCTACTTACTGGAGCATATTCAGTTGAGAATCTTTCACCAGTTTGAAGCCTTTCTCTAGGAATACCACCATTATTGTGACCATAAGTCTGTACCTTATAAAGATAATTACTACCAGACTCTACAGGTTCAGCAATAATTCTAATCTGATAAAGCTCATTAAGCTCACCAAAGATTACTTCACCAAGGAAGAAATAAGCCTCATTAAACTCAAGATAGAAAGGAGCACCATTAGCACCAACATTAGCACCTTCTGCTGTAATAGGAGTTTTATTCTCATCTAAAGCTCTAACAAGGGCTACATTTCTACGGTCACTACCAATAACATCCCAAGTAATTTCTTGGTCATTATCTAACTCTAAAGTAGGAAACTGTGATAAGAATGTATCAAGAGTTTTACCATTTTTAAAAGCTAAGAGTTGCACCATGAAGCTTGATAACTTCTGTGGAGCTAAAAGACCCATAGCTGCAAGAGAGTTTTCTTTCATTACACCATTCCAAGTTGTGAATGGTCGCATCTGAAATCTACTTAATTTTCCAGACATATTTATATAAATTTAAACATTAATAATCATATTAAATGTCTAGCTGCATACCTTGACCTAAGTAAGAACTCTCATCAAAACTTACAAACCCAAGAGAGCCATCATTATTTCTAGATGTAGAATTAATTACTTTTTCAAGGTTAGCTAAACCTTTCTTTACCTCTTTTTTAGCTTGCTTACTTCCTAATTTACTCCAATCTTTAAAACCATTTGTTAATGTATAACAAATAGCAAAATTCTTCATAGCCTCAATAGTATTCTCTGACTGATACTTCTGTAAAGCAGTCATATAATTACCATTAGAATCTTTATGTACTGGCTTAGTAATAAAGTCATAGATTTTAGTTCTAGTGGCTTTATCTACATCTACATCACCATAAAGATTCTTATCTTCCATGATAGCTTTCTTAAGGTTTTCAGATTGTTTAGTTCTTTCTTCTGCAAGCTTCTCTTCATTTTCCTTTGCACTATCAAGTATCTCCTTATACTTGTTATTATAGAAATCCTTAACTCCTTGTAAAGCGTCCTTAGCATCATCTATATCTGTACCATTTTCAATGGCATCATTAACCATCTTTTCAGCTCTAGTTTTACTAAAACCTCTATTAAGGTAATCATTATAAATGAGTTGTCTTCTAAGGTTCTCACCTTCTTCATTTTCAGCACTTAAAGAGTCATCATTAATATTGTTAAGATAATCAATAGTACTTTCATATTGTTGAACAACACTAGGCTCTACTTTATTATTAAGAGCTTCATTAATTCTCTTTTCTCTTTCAGTAAATCTAGCATTAATCTGTTCTTCAATAAGCTTCTGAAAATCTTCAGGTGTCTTTACACTTTGGATTGTTTCTTTATCAAGGTCAGGGAAGATACCATCTACAACAAGTGCATCAGTAATGGAAGAGTAGAAGTTTTTGTTTTTAGGAGAAGAACTGATACCATTATTGTCAGTATCTCCCTTTCCTTGTATATCTTCATCTTCACTACCTACGCTCTCTTTTTGTGAAGTTCCAAATGGATTTTCTTCATCAAAATCAGTAGTTTCTTCTTTCTTTTCTTCTTTAGGTTCCTCTTTAGGTTCTTTCTTAGGAGGTTCCTCAAATAAAGTGGCAATTTCATCACCACTTAAAATATTATCCAAATCTAATTCTTCCATATTATTTTTTCTCCATTAGTTAAATTTCTCTGCAAAGATAATATATATTTAACATATATAAAAACTTATAATAAAAATAATTATATATTATATATAATTTTAATTATTATTCTATTTTTAAGGTAATTTTTTCCTTTTTATTCTTGGCTCCTGTAAGAAGAGAGTATAATTTCTTAAAAGTATCAGTACTATTAATAACCTGCCCTTTAACTTTGTTAAAGCCAACTAAAATACATCCCATAGAATCTGACTTACCATATTGAGAAGCTACATTACCTACATGTATTAAGATTCTATCAAATGCAGGAACATTCATAATAGTAGGTAAATATCCATTACAGAACTTAGCCCAACTTCTATTCTTAAATTTAGGTGATTGATAATCTAAACTTACATTATAAGTACCTATTGGAATAGCAGTATTACCTTTCTTAGTATTCTTTATTTCTTGTACAGAAGTATTCTGAGTAGTACCAAAATAAGGAGGTTCTATTGTATCACAAAAATATTTATCATCAATATATAAATGTCCTACACAATATGGACTTTTAGTTATTCTTTTAATATATAAATTCATTGTTTATTCCTTTTTAATTTTATTAATTTTATTGTTTTTCCTAATATTTTCATTTCTTCAAAAGAGAAATTATTACTTCTTGCTACATTACATTCATAACAACATGGTACTACATTATTTATTTCATGTCCTTTGTTATTATCAATTCTATCTAATCCAATATTGTGAGTATCCTCACAATAGGTACATTTACAATTATAAACAATATTATATAAAAAATCAAAAGTAATATTATTATTAAGACCTCTCTTTTTATCCTTTAATTTATAAGAAGATAACATTTTAGAAATTTTATTTCTTTTTTGTTGTTCTTCTGATATAGTATGTATATCTTTAATAACTCTATTAGTTTTTCTATTTTTACCAAATAGAATTTCTTCTACAGAATAATTCTTACCTTTACAATATCTTTGCCTTAAACCATTATATGATATTCCTAATAAAGTACTCCATTCTTTTAAACAATGAGTTTCTCCTTTATATGTTAATTTTATTTTAGACATTAATATAGAAGTATATTCTTTATTTACCCACATAAAATTATCTTTAGAAAAAGACTTTGTTGTATCCTTTCTTCTAAATATATAATTTTCTTTATAAGAAGGAAAAACATCTTTAAAGAAAGTTTTAAAATTTGACCATTCATCAGAATGTCCTGCCTTTTTTCCTTTTTCAGTAAACATAAAAGCTCTCCAAACATTATAAATTTTAGGATATTTAGATTTTAAATCTCCAATATAATCTTTTCTGGTTTTCCAAGCTTCCTTTATAGCAATACCTCTTTTTAATTTTTCTTCTTGAGTTTCTACTCTTCCTATAATAAATTTACCTTTATTATCTCTTTCCATATTATAGTTTAATCCTTTTTATTACTATCTCCATTTTCTGATAATTTATTAAGTTGTTTTTCAGTTAATCTAGACCTTCTATCACATATCTTAATCTGACAAGCTAAAGGATATAAAGAATCTACTGTAGCTTGTAATTTATGTATAGTAGTTCTATCATTTTCTCTTAACTCTATAATAAGATTTAATTGCTTTCTAGTATCTTCAACTATCTCTTTATATATGTCTAACTGTTTTTGTATATTATTTAATTCATTACCATCTACTTCTACATTATATTTCCTTCTAGCTAATATCCAAGTAACTATACTTGTAATAATAGCTATTCCCCCATTAATAAGTAAGTCTATCATTTCTTAAAATGCTTATATATAATAATTATGAATATTAATAAAGAGAATAAACCTATATACATTAATACTTTCTGTACTACATTTAATTGATTCTTTACTTTAATTTCTGTTACTTTCTGTAATCTAGTTATAGTATCAGCCTTATTAATAGTTATAGTATCTTTCAAGTACTTATATTTATATCTATAAGCTACTTTAGTATTGTATACAGTATCTCCTTTCTGTATAATATAAACACTATCCTTTAAATAAATAGAATCATACTTAACCTTATCTATATATTTAATTTCAGTTTTTATCTGAGGTATAGGAACTTCTACTATTTTCTCCTTCACTTTACAGGAGCCTAATAGTAAAGTCATAAATAATAAAAATAAAATCTTTCTCATATTTTAAGTCTTTAATAATGTGCAAAGATAATACAAAAAAATCTCTTATGCAAGAACATAAGAGATTTAATTATTAAAGCTTAAAATAATCTTTTACTTTATTTCCAGTATAATCTTCATCCATAAACCAGAATACCATAGCTGATTTAATTATCTTATCATCTATATCATTAAACCACTTATGAAATAGTGTAGAATAATCATGATATTGTGCATTAATTGCTACATAAACATCATCACAAGTATACTTAGTATCTATAGAACTTTTATACTTATTATATATGTCTTTAGCTGTAGCTAAATCATATTTTTCACCTTCATATTTTCTACCATCATTATAATGATACATAGATTTTACTTTATCAATAACTTTGGTCCTATAAGGAGAAACAGGTTCTTCAATATTAACCTCTCTCATTAAATCTTCTTTATCTGATGCAGAAATAAGACCTCTTCTATATAGTATATCAAGTAGTTTTTCCATAATATTAATTATTAAACATTGATTTCAGTAAATCAATATCACTGGTAGTAAGTGTTATTTTCTGATTAAATAAAGACATAGTAACTTTACCATTACCTATATGGAATATACTATAGTCAAACTCATTACTATCCATTAAGCTAGTAGTCATTTCTTCTAATAAACCTATTACATCTATTTCACCATTATCATCTTTAATTAAATCCAAGAAACTATTTACTTTATTTATATTGTTATCTACTATTCTCTTTATTACAGGTTTAAAGAAGCTTATTATAGGAGTATTGATTGTATCTAATTGAGTATTAATATATTGTTTTAATACAGTTATAATTTTTTCTTTCTTCATATTACTTACTCTTTAAAAATTCATTATATGTTGCATTAGGATGAGTTTTACTATACTCTTTAAACTCATTAAATAAATCTAATTCTCTAGTGTCCTCTTCAACTATCTTAGCTTTTAACTTTCCTATTAACTCTAGTTGCTTGCTGAGTAATTCCTTATTATTAGTTTCTACTTTTGATTTTACAAGTTTAACTAATTCACTCCATACTAAACCTTGTAATTTAGTATTTACTTCTGCATACTCTTTATTCTGTAACATCTTACCCTGCTGTATAGGAGTAAGAGTATTAATTTCAGAATCTATCTTATCCCATAAAGGAGTACCTTCATTTTGCTTTAACTGCATTAATCTTTGCTGATACTCTTTAGATTTAGCTATCTGTGTATCTAAATCATCAAGATAAGGATTATTACCTAATATAAATTGATTTACTGGACTCATAATTAATTATTTTAAAGGTTAAAAGTAGGTAGTATAAACTACCTACTTATTTATATTTATCTAATGCAGGTACAACCACATAATGGGTTATAAGTACTAGCCTTAGTTGTAGTAGTACCTGTAGTAACATCTGCAATAGATACAGGATAGAATGTACTATTTACATAGTTTACAATCTTATTATCTGCACATTGTCTTCTTTCTCTTTCAAGAGCTACAAGATTCTCAGCATTAGCATTAACACCATTAATCTGCATAGATAATACTTTATCTCTCCACTTATCAGCTTCTGCATTAACTGCTAACTTAGTTTCTATATCAGAAATTCTCTTTTCTACTGCATCTTTAGAATCTCTATTATACTTATATAAACCAAATGCAGCTTCATTTAACTTAGCTAAGATGTTATCATCTCCATCTCTATAACCTTTATAGAGTCTGAAATCAGCATCTATTTGTCCCTTATAGGAGCTAAATTTCTCAGCTACATCAATTTCTCTAGCATTCTTAGCATTCTCCATAGTATTTAACTTCAATGCCCACATTTCATTGGTAAGATTTAAATCATCTTGCCATTCCTTAGTAATAGCATCATAGACTGTAGGTCCATCATTAGTACTAATACCACCATTAATATTAACATTCTCTGGCATAGATACTGTACTCTTAGTACCAAATAAATTACCTAAACCATTACTATTAAGTAAAGATAAAGCTGTACCTGCAATACCAAAACCAAGAGCTGTTCCTGCTAAACTCTTAGAAGCATACTCTTTTTTGTTTTCATCATGTATTTCCATAGTATTAAATTTTAAAGGTTAAACATTTAAACTACTGCAAAGATACAAAGAAAAAGGATGCTAACAAAATCTTTTTCAGATTTGTCAACATCCTTATTATTTTTAACTATTATTTTTAATATATTTATCCAATTCTTCTATAGACCACTTTCTAACATCTCCTGCTTTCTTAGTACCTTCACTAATTAAACCCTTTCTTCTAAGCATATTAAATTTAGTTTCACTTACTCTTAAATGTCTACAAGCTTCTAATCTAGTAAGTTTATTGGGTATTTTAGGTTTATTATATCTAGATACTAATTCACCTATAGCACTAGCAATTTCAATAGTTTGAGATTCATCAATGTTAGAATTACCTGAATCTATATCATTTACTATTTTCATCAATAAGTCTCTTAATTCCTTCAACATATGTAATTCTTAATTTAATACTTGTAACTATTAATAATATAAAACCTAAATATAACATACTTATTCTAAAGAATCCCAGTAAATATCCTAAGCCTATAAATCTATGAATAGACATAAGCCATAATCCTACTAGTACATAAATAGTATAAAGTTTATGTATTAAGCAAAATTTAAAGCAATGTGTCCAAACTAGTACCATTATACTACATAAAGTAAGTATTGACATTTCACTTATACATAAATTAAATCCCAATAATGAAAATATAATGTGTAATAACATTAATAACACACATACTATAGGTACATATTTTAATGATAAAATACATAGTTTACATTGACTTTTACTTATATAACGTTTCATATTATTTTCTTTTTAAATAAAAGTATAATATTAAAAATAAACTTATTCCTGCTATTATCATTTGTAGGCATAGATACTCTAAATCATTAATAGGTATTCCTATGTATAAATCTATTATATTTATAATCCAAGTAACTACTATATAATGTAGAAACATTCTATGATACTCACAGAATTTAAAAGTATAAGAAGCTATATAAATAAACAGCATAGGAATTAAAGATACTCCTCCTATATAACTTAATATTACTAAGTCTATATTAAAGTAAGATAATATAGAATTTAATAATGTAATAAAAGCTAATAGCATTGGAAGTATCTTTAATACTATTACTGTTATCTTATAAAGTAATTTATCCATTACTTCTTTTTCTTAAGTTTACCACCACAAGCATATCTTCTTGAGGTTTTAGTAACTCCTGCTTTAGGAGTTACTGGTTTTGCTCTACCAGTACTTTTTCTCATAATAGTGTATTTTAAAATTTTAAAATTATTTTAGTTTTACTTGTTTTGAACAAACTCTGCAACAATAAGGGTATTATTATTTACCTTAATTAATCGTGCATAGGTATTGTAATTCGTTTCTAAAAAGTCAATCATACTAGGTATTGGACCATGTTGTGAGTCTCTCATTTTATACAGGTAATTAGAATTATTACTCTGGTTTTTACAATAAGTGTTACCTCCTCGCCCTGATGTAAAGACTATCTCCAGGATTCCTCCTTTCGATGCCTTTTGAAACCAATTATATACGTTGATATCACCTATGCTATTAACGCTAACAATTTGATGATTTGCAACAAATGGAATATTTGGAGTTTGAAAACTTTCAACAATAGCTGTTCCAAAACTTGCTTTTATTTTCGTCAAAAGATGCTTTAATCCATTTAAATCTAAAAACTTCATATTAATTAATTTTTAAAATTATTATTAAGCAAATAATGCATCTATCTCTGCTGTAGTTATTGCAGAGTCTGCTGTAGCACCTGAAGATATACCATCAAGCTTTGTTTTATCTACATTACTCATCAATCCACAATAATCTTTACTTGCAGCTGATAACATTAGCTCTCTTTGGTCTCCATTGGCATAATTAATAGTGAAAGTGATAGTGTCACCAGAAGGGGTGTCTAATATTAATTCATGAATAGCCTCACTTTTTTTAGCATATGGGGTTAAATCATATGTTGTGTCAATCCATGGAACGTTAACATATGCCTTGCCAGTGTTATCAAGCATAACTGGGTAGTTCTTACCACTCTGTGAATAACCAAGGGTAATACCACCCTTTGTGGTTGAACTTGCGGTTGGCAAAGAGTAATTATTGGCATTGACTGCAATTCCATCAAGCTTCCTTTTATCAGATTCATCCATAAATCCATAACCATTTATACTAGTCGTTGGAATAGGGACGGTGTCTATTGTATCATCAGCTTTTACTATTTTAAGTATTTTTGTGTTAGTAGAACCATAAGTAGAAAAAGAAATATTTTTAACTGTATCCGTCTTCTTAGCATAATTTTCCAAGTCTACTGTAGGACGGAAGTCTCCGAGTTTCTCCCATTTTGAAGCATCATATTCTGCACTGGTATCACCAGTATAAAGATATTCCTCATATTGATTCTGTGTAACACTAGAAACTTTAATAAGATAAATATGCTTCTTAATATTAGTTTTAGGAAGAGCAGTTACTACTTCTGCAACTGTAGTATCAAGATTACCTAATTGGGCTAATGGAACATAACCCTTTGAATCAAGTCCTGCAACACCATTAACTGAATTAATTCCTTTAACTGAACCATCTGCTATAAGAACTTGTGTAGAAGTACCATTAGTCTTTTTAAACTGTAGAGCTGAAACATTTCTAGAAATATTAACATCTCCATTTATAGTACCCCCTTTTAATGACAAATAATTATCACCAGCCCAAGTTTTTACTTTACCAAAAAAATGAGTTAAACCACTTAAATCTAAAAATTTCATATATATATTAATTAAAAGTTATGCAAATAAATTATCTATTTCAATATTAGTAATAGGAATAAGGGTTTCTTTTAAATACTTTTCAAAGTCTAAATTAAACCATTTATCTTCCTCAGAAAACTCTTCTAAAGTTCCTCTAAATTGATAAAATTGCCAGTTACCATTTACATCTTGAAAAGTAATAAATAAACCCTCTTTTCTTTGTAATTCAGGTACTAAATTAATAGCTTCTGATAAAGAAATATAATGTTCATCATACTTATTACTAATATTAATTATATCTTTATCTCCTAAAGATATTTGTTCAAGAAAATCTACAATTTTAATTTTCTTATTTTTACCATTTTGTACTATGGATATAATATCATTAGGAGTAACAGGCTCTGCATTAGGTAACTCACTGTCTTTTACACTAACTTTAAATAGAGCTTGTTGTATTTTTAGAATATCTTCCCTTGTAAAAAACATATTTATACTTTTCTAAATTGTTCATTAAAATCTGTTATCCTAAGACCACTGAAGTCAATATGGTCTATATCATATATACCTATATTTCTCCAAGCAGATATACACTTATTATATACTTTTATATTATTATGATATATCCATAGTAAAGATGTATCTATTGGTGCTTGTTCACTTTTAGAATATTCTAATTTATCTATCTTGGAAGAAATAAAAGCATTTAATTTTTTATCTTCTGTATACATATTATACCTGTATTAAACCACTAGTTCTAAATTGTGCTAATAAATTATTTACTACTCCAGCTACTTGACCAATAGTAGCAGTATCTGCATCTAAGTCTGCTATATTAGTAATAGCTTTAACTCCACCTATTTTAGTCTTAGTAGCTGCTTCCAAAGTAAAGTTTTGCAGATTAGCCAATTTATTCTTTTCTGCTGTAGTATAATCATTACTAGATAATTGTTTACCTTCAACTTTGTCTACTTTATTATTTAATTCAGTTGAAAAGTCTTTTAAGGTAAATTCCTCATCTTTACTTACTACTCCTTCAATAGATATTAAATATTTAACTGCATGACCCTCACTTGTTATAATAAGTGCTGTACCTCCTGTAGCAGGAAGCCAAGAAGCAGTACCATATCCATAATTAATATCTGTAAAGAAAGTATGGTCATTAGTTTGAATAGATTGAAGTTTCTTTAAATTATTAGCTTTAATTTCATCACTATCTCCTATTTCTAATTCTACTACACCTTGTTCTGAACCAAATATAGATAGGTCTTTTTTAACTTCTCCCATTTCTTTATCTAATGAATCTACTTTTTCTTCAAGTTCTTTCCTATCCTCATTAGATTCTCCTAAAGTAGTCCAAGTACCATTATTATAATATTTAGCAGTATTACCACATACCCAAATAACATTATTATCATTAGGCATATCAGACTGTACTACAAGTTGATTTATTATTTTCATTGTTTATTATTTACTTGTTTATGAATTTGTTGTCTTTTAATTGATAATTCCTTATCAAGTTTTTCCTTTAAGAAATTAAGATTAGTATCAAACTGTCTTCTATTTTCATCCAGTTTAGCTTGCTCCATAGAATTATCAGGTTCCTCTATAGGAGTTTCTTTAGAAGCTGCATTAATCTGAGCAACTAATATCTTAGTCTCATTATTCTCTTGATTCATCTTATATTCCTGCTCTCTTTGAAGTTGTTCACTCTCAGCTT
>OQVZ01000954.1_pt1 | contig 10929 bp, 9 predicted proteins | sample 1691571 | NCBI WGS metagenome assembly OQVZ01 (sample SAMN03418261, study PRJEB22391) | human gut metagenome | biome: human-gut; feature: organic feature; material: feces | host: Homo sapiens | place: Tanzania | collected 2013-01
AGCTCCAATGGGGCAGGCGCCTGTTGCAGCAGGACAGGAATAGCAGTTTAATCCTGGCACACATACTGTTTTAATCTTGCCCTGATATATTTTGCCTTTAAGTAAATTGGGAATATGGATATTGGTAAGTAATGTGGCAATTGCCTGTATCCATCCCCGTATTCTGGCAACTTTTTTTGATAGTAATTTCTTTTTTTTATCCAATTCCAACACACTCCAGACATAATTTTATTGCTTTGCCAAGAACGGCAGCAGCTTCACCTCGGATCACACCATAGCCAATCATGGCTGTACCTGTGATGAATATTACAAATTGAAATATTTTTTTGCACTTCAAGATTTTGTTACTCCTTTCGTTTGTTGTATTTGTTGACCAGCTGACTTCGGTATTATACAATAGTTAGTGTGAAATTTTTGTTAAGAAGCGGGTGGAATGATTTTGAGATTACTAATAGTTGAAGATGAAAAACAAATATGTGATGCAGTTGCGAAAAGTCTGTATGATGCCGGGTACGAGGTGGATACCTGTTATGATGGGGAAGAGGCATTGGAATACATCCTGACAGAAAATTATGATTTGATTGTTCTGGATCTGAATCTGCCCGGCATGGATGGGATGGAGATCCTAAAGGAACTCAGACAGAGCAATGAGGAGACAAAGGTTCTTATATTATCGGCAAGAGGGCAGATTGCAGATAAAGTCGAAGGGTTGGATGCTGCTGCTCATAATCATAACCACCAAAATACATCGGCCTTCCTTCGTTGGACAGTACTACATTAACAATGAACTTAGCCAAATCACTGCATTCAGCATAGCTCATGGACTTTTTATAATACTTTTCGTTAAGACTGTCCAAAAAAACAGTAATATTATCAATAGTACAGCTTTCTTCCTTCAGTGACTGCTCCATAATATAAAGCATCACAGAAAAAATTACATTCAGCTGCTCGTCCAGAGTGTTAAAGCCCCGTTCCTTCCAGATATACTTCTGACTGCTATTATCATAAAGCAGAGCATATAAGCCTACGCATTTCATGCGTCTCGTAAAATCCTTCAAAAAATCGTACTGCATAATCAACCTCAAAAAACGTTGATTTTTCGGGAAATATTCCCTATCAAAAAATGCCAAAATCTCCTGCGGGATATACAAATCCTGCTGCAAAATACTTTGCATTTGCGCTTGCGCATCAGCGGAAAAATAACGGAAGAAAGCTCCCTGCAGATTGCGGTTCTGGTCTTTTTTCGTCGGCGGCAGATGCTTGTAATTATCCGCCTTCGCCAACATCGCCAGATACGCAGGAATAAACGGTTTAATCTCTCCTTGCTCAGCAAAGCTTTCTGCCAGTGTTTCATAAATGCCTATGCCTTCGTAATCCAAATCGCCAAAGTACAACAGCTCATTACCGTCTGCCAGCATATATGGTTCAGCGCTGGCGTTAAACTCTTGAAAATAGCTGACAACTCTTTTGCCGGCGCCGTAAATAATAGTACTTATATTTTCTCCCAAAAGCTGGCTGTTTCCTGCCAGCAGATGCTTTCTCATGCTAAAAAAGGTGTCTTTATTTTCTATAATCAACAGCTTTTGCGGTACTGCGCGTGTTGAAGCAAAATAAGCAAAAGGCTCAGCAGTACTGTAGCAGTTGAGTTGGGCAAGCTCCAGACTGCAGTGACTCAATATTTTTTTGCCTGCTCCCTGAAGCAAAAACTTTTCTTTTTGCCAGATTTGGAAGCTACGCTCGTTATAAGAAACCTGCTTCGTAAGTAAAGTCGCACTGTTCTGCAAGAAACTGCTCAACAGCAAAACGTCCTTACGTTCTTTATCATAGGCTTGGAGATTATGCTGATAATATGTTATATCAATTTGCGAAGCCAAGTTAAACAAAAGCTCCTGCTTCAACGCTGAATAATCCTGCTGCTCCTCCAGCTCCCAGTATTCCCTATACAATGATGGCTTCTTGCCATTTTTCTTCGACGCAAGCACAGGCTTTATCCGCCCACTATCTACAAGCTCCATGATATAAGCATACTGTTCACTATATTCTGCATTAATTTTACTGCTTAAAATTTCTTCCAATGTCCTGCGCTTTTTCATTTTGCACCTCAAACAAAAAACTCCTAAAGCAGTTAAAACTATAAACTATCTGCTTTAGGAGTATTATACCATATTTTTATCTTACTTTAATTTACTTTCCCAACAGTGCCTTCAGCTCCTTGAGCTTAGCAGCAAACTTCTGCAGCGTTACGGTTACAGGCTGCGGCGTATTCAGATCCACGCCGGCGTTCTTCAGGATGTTCAGCGAATAATCGCTGCCACCCGCGTGTAGGAAGCCCAGATATTTTTCCACCGCTCCCGCTTCGCCGCTTAAAATAGCGCTGGCGAAGGCGGTCGCTGCACTGTAGCCTGTCGCGTACTTGTACACATAAAACGGCGTGTAGAAGTGCGGTATACGGGACCATTCACTTGCCAATTCCTTATCTACAGTCAGCGCCGGGCCATAGTAATCCCTGTTGCTCTGCAGCCAGTATTCCTCCAGCTTTTCGGCCTGCAGTGAACGGCCTGCAGTGATTTCGCCGTGAATATATCTTTCGAATTCCGCAAACTGCACCTGTCTGTAGACCGTTGTGCGTACTGCCTCCAAAAACTGGTTCAAAAGATAAATCTTCTGCTCCGCCGTAGCATGCTTCAGCGTATGCTCCAAGAGCAGGTTTTCGTTCGTGGTGGACGCAACCTCCGCGCAGAAAATCGTATATTCCGAATTAACGTAGCTCTGCGCCTGACTGCTGAAGTAGCTGTGCATAGCATGGCCCATTTCATGCGCGATGGTAGAAATACTGTTGTAGCGCGGCTGATAATTGAGTAGCACAAAGGGATGCACGCCATAAACGCCCCAGGAATATGCGCCGGAGCGCTTGCCCTTGTTTTCGTAAACGTCAATCCAGCCTTCAGTCATGCCTTTGTGGAGTGCCGCCAGATATTCCTTGCCTAACGGTGCCAGTGCCTCCTCAACCTTGGCGCAGGCCTCCGGAAAGCTGCAGGCAAAGCTGTCGCCCGCAGTAGAAATCGGCATATACATATCATAGTAATGGAATTCATCTACGCCAAGTACATCCTTCTTTAATTGGATGTATTCATGCAGCGGTGCAAAATTATCATGCACGGTATCAATCAGTCCGTCGTAAAGACTAGCCGGAATATTATCCTCTGCCAACGCTGCTTCCAATGTATCCTTGTAGTTATGCACGGTAGCATAGAAATAACCGGTGCGCGCAGAGCCTGTGAGCGTTGCTGCCAGGGTATTGCGGTATTGATGATAGGTATTCATCAGACCGGTAAAGGAATTTTTACGCAGTACACGGTCAGGAGAGGTCATATTCAGCAGATAGCAGCCTTCGCTGACGCTCGTCTTGTTGCCCTGGCCATCGGTAATTTCCGGGAACTGCATATCGGCGCTCACAAGCGCGCGGAAGGCCGCTGCTGCAGTACCTGTTGCCAAATGGCTTTGCGCAAAAACAGCCTCTTTATCTGCAGACAAAACATGGTCTGATAAACGAACCATATTTTCAATATAAAAACGGTATTCTGCCAATGCAGGCTCTTCGTCCAGCATTCGTAGCAGTTTTTCCTTACCTAAGGCCAGCATTTCCGGTTCTACAAAGGCGTTGGCGTTACTGAAGGCTGCCGCCATACCTTCGGCCTCGCCTGCGAGCGCCTGCAGCTTCTGGTCCGTATTATCCGCATCCTGCTGTAAGCGAGCGTAAGCGTAAATCTTATCCAGCAGCTTTGCCAACTCTTCCTGCAGCTTTAAGGCTGCACAGACTGCGGCTGCAGTATTCAGTTGGCCCTGCATAGCCTGCAGCTGCGGCAGCTTGCTCTTATATTCTTCGCAGGCCGCCTGCCAATCATTTTCACTGGCATATATATCGCTTACATGCCATTTGCAGGCTGCCGGAATCTGCTCTCTGGCAACATTGCTGCCATGAAGCGGAGTAGTATTTTTTTCTTCTGTCATTATCAATCAGCTCCTTATAAAACTGTTTATTTAGGCCACAGGCTGGGGTTGCCGTATTTGGCATCCAGCTCGTCACTGAACCAGCGTCCGTTCAGCACATTATGAATGATATAATTTTTGCTTTGCTCATTGATGCTCTTGTCATTTGCCATCTCGGCCAAAATGCCGGCATAGCTTACTCTGCTGTTGATGCTGCTGATGCGTGCATGCTGACGGTTGGCATCCAATACAAGCTCCGGACGGTAGGTGGGATTCCAAGCCTGCCAAGTTGTTCCCAAGGCCGGAGTATTAGGATTACCGGTACGCACAAAGGCTGCAATCGAAGCAATAAATGCTTTACTCAGCTCCTTGGAGCCTGCCTGCTCAAAAGCATCGGTATTTTTGGTATAGCCATAGCCCTGATCTGTCAGGAAGGGCTGGAAGATGCCGTGCAGCGCACCGTTACGCACCATGTATTCCTTGCCGACAACGTCAGCAGTATGAGCAAAAGCAAAGCTGCAGACATACATATCTGCCTTATAATGCGGATACAAAACCTCGGCAGACTGCTGGCCATTGAAGAAGCCGTACAAAGCACTGCCGTATTTATTGGCAAATTTAAATTCGCTGGTAGTCTTATAATCGTTGTTGATCAAGCTCAGACGATCCTTAAAAAAGGGATCACGCGCAGCAAAAGAACTGAACTCGTCAGCACTTGCCAGCATCAGCAGCGGTACGCTGTAGTAATGCTTCGTAGCAAAGCCTTCTGCCGGCAGTACCTCTCCATCGCCGTAAAGATGCGGGAAGGCGCTCATGCGGATGACAGCGCCTGCCATCACCGGAGCCAGACGCTCTGCCGGGATTGCCTGCAGATATTGACGCACAGCCTTTTTATCCTTGCCGTTATCGCTCAGCAGCCAGTTTTCGGCGTTAATCAGATTATTTTGCTTGCCATCTTCTACAACCATCGGCGCTAATTTCTGTGCGATAGTTTTCTTGCTCTTGGCAGCATCGGCAACAGTCAGACCGCCGCTGAAGGAAATAGCCTTATCAAATTTATTTTTGAAAACAGGCGAAATCAGCATCGCCATAACATCACGTCCACCGGCGGAAAAACCGGAAACAGTAATATTCTTGGCGTCACCACCGAACTCCTTGATATTTTCGCGTACCCAGTCCAAGGCTGCAGCCTGGTCAAGGAAGCCGAAGTTACCGCTCTGTTCCTTCTTGTTGCCGTCTGCCAGAGCAGGTAAATTGTTAAAGCCAAAAAGTCCTAGGCGATACTGTACGGAAACATAGACCATATTGCCTTCCTGCGCCAGCTTGTTGCCCTCCATCAGATGGCTGTTGCTGGCCTGGTTATTGCCGCCGTGGATATAAACCAGTACCGGCAGATTCTTTTCCTGCGTATCAGGGCGCACGATATCCAACGTCAGCATACCCTCCTGACCGAGCACCTTTTTACCGTTATATTGGATATTCGCCGGAGCAGCCTTGGTGCAGTCCAGAATTCCCTTATGCTTCTTTGCCTGCTGCGCCTCACGCCAACGGTCAGCACCCGTCGGCTGCTGTGCATACGGAACACCCAGCCATTGCACTACCTGATGCTTGTCATCATAAGCACCGGCAACAACACCCTGCTGAGTTTTTACTTCATTATTAAAATTGGCAGCCTCGGCTGCAGTTGTAAAAACGCTTGCCGCCAGCAGCGAAGCAAGCACGTATTGCATCTTTTTCATCTGTATCATCTGCTCCCTCATAGAAATTTATTAAACACTTACTTTCTATTATAAAGAAGTAGCGCCTGCTTGACAAGCTAAGACACAAAAAAAGAGGCCGCCTTCTCAGCAGCCTCAAATAACTATTGTGATTGACTTGTTCAAATAACCTTAGCAGCGTAAAGAGCGCACAGGGTTTTGGCATCATACAGCTCGCCGTCGGCAACCATGCGACGCAGTTCTGCGGGAGTAAAGGCCTGCACGCCAATGAATTCGTCCTCATCGGTATGCTGAGCGAACTTTTGCAATCCCCAGGCCTTATATAAATGAATAATCTCATCAGAAAATCCCGGCGTAGTCGCAATGCTGATCAGCTTCTCCCAATGCTCTGCGTCATAGCCTGTTTCCTCGCTCAGCTCACGCTTAGCGCATTCCAAGGTATCCTCCTCCGGACCATGGTCCAGCTTGCCGGCGGGAATCTCCCACAGCAGTGTAGCAAGCGGATAACGGCACTGCTTTACCAGCACCACGCTTCCGTCAGCCAGCACCGGTACAATCGCCACTGCACCCGGATGACGAATATATTCACGCGTTGTATCATTACCGTTCGGCAGCGTTACATGGTCGCGCTGCACCTTCAGCAGGCGACCGCTAAAGACCTCCTCATTGCTTCCCGGTACATATATTTCATCTAAAGCTGCCTCATGAAATTTTTTCAGCATTATCTTACCTCATTTCTCCTGCAGTCGCTTTAAGCTGCTTTTTATCTGCTCCGCACCCTGCAGCAGCTCGGTAGCACTTTCAAAGGCTGCCCTGCTGGCAGTTGCGCCTGCCGTCATGCGCACCAGCTCCTGCAGACGTCCGTTATAATCAAGCGTTGTCAGCTGCGTTACCGTGCGTCCGTCGGCACTTTGCTTTTCGATATGGATATGATTATCCGCAAAGGCAGCAATCTGCGGCAAATGCGTAATACACAGCACCTGGCCGACACTGGAAATAGCAGCAATTTTTTCAGCCATCTTCTGCGCCGTAACACCGCCGACACCGGTATCAATCTCATCGAATACCATCGTCGCAACATCGCCGCTATTCATCAATACAGTTTTTACCGCCAAAGCAATACGGCTTAGCTCGCCGCCGCTCGCGACCTTTTCCAGGTCATTCAGCGGTTCACCCATATTTGCACTGAAAATAAATTTCAGCTCATCACGTCCCAGCGGCATAAACTTGTCCAACTGACCGCACTTTATCTGCAGCACACCGTTAGGCATCGCCAAATCGCGGATATGCTGCGTAATGCGCTGCGCCAGTGCCTTAGCACTGGCCTCACGCAGCTGCGTCAGCACTGCGGCAGCACGTCCCAAACGCACAACCGCTTCCGCTACCGCCTTCTGCGCCTGCTCTAAAAGCAGTGCAATCTGCTGCAGCTGCTCCAGCTTTTCCTGTGTCTGCTGCAGATAATCCAGCGCCGACTGCGTACTGCCACCGTACTTCTTCTGCAGGCGATAAATCACGTCAAGGCGCTGCTGCACCTGTGCTGCTCGCTCACCGTTAAACTCACTGCCTGCCATATATTCGCTCAGCTCCGTACGGCAATCGTCCAAACTTATCCAGGCACTGTCGGCACATTCAGCAAGCGGCGCCAGACGGCTGTCGTAGCGTGCAGCGTACTGCAGCTGGTCGCGCACTCGCGCCAGACGGGAAAGAATCGCGTCCTCCTCATCAAGCTGCTGATAAGAGCTGTCAACGGCCTTCATAATGCGCTCACTGTTCTGCAGCAGGCGTGCCTCCGCCTCCAGGCCATCTTCCTCGCCTGGCTTTAAGGCAGCATCTGAAATCTCCTTGATTTCCCAGGCGTAACGGTCAAGCAGCAAATCCTGTTGCTCATTTTCCTGCTCCAGTTTACTCAACTGCTTTACCGCAGCGGTATATTCGCTGTAAAGCTGCTTATACTCCTGCAGTGCCTGCGCCAGCTTCGGACCGCCAAAAGCATCCGTCAGATGCAACGGTGCATCCGGCTTCAACAGCGCCTGGTTCTCGTGCTGGCCATGAATATCCACCAAACGCGCACCGATAGCCTTCAACACAGCCAAAGGCACCTGCACGCCGTTAATATAAGAGCGGCTTTTGCCCGCAGCACTTATCTGACGCTTGAGGAACAAATCCTCCTCCGGCTCCAGACCGTGCTCCGCCAACAGCGATTTAAGCTCCTGCTGTCCGCTTACGTCAAAAACAGCCTGCACCCACAGTCCGTCAGTGCCGCTGCGCACGTAATCAGCAGAAGAACGCCCGCCAAGCACCATACCGAAGGCATCTATCAAAATAGATTTACCGGCACCGGTTTCACCGGTAAAAACATTGAAGCCGGGGGTAAAATCAGCATGCGCGTCCTCTAACAGTGCAAAATTGTGAACATGCAATGATTGCAGCATAATTTTGTGCCTCGCTTATCTGTAATCCTTGAAGCGTTCCAGCAGAGTGATTACGGCTTCTTTATTAGGCAGAGCAATGAAAACGGTGTCATCACCGGCAATAGAGCCAAGAATTTCCGGCCATTTCATGTAGTCTACGGCAAAGGCAACAGCCTGCGCTGTGCCCGGCAGAGTGCGAATTACCACCATACTGTCGGAAGCACGCACACTTACGATAGAATCGTTGAAGGTACGTTCCAAACGCTCCATGGTCAGCATCGTGCTGTGCTCCTTCGGATAAGCATAGTGATAATGTCCGTTGGCATCCGGCACCTTGACCAGCATCAGTTCCTTGATATCACGCGAAACCGTAGCCTGCGTAACATCAATGCCCTGATGACGTAAAGCGGAAGCCAAATCCTCCTGCGTTTCAATTTTATTGTTGTCAATAATCTCTTTAATTTTAGCGTGTCTGGTCATTTTCATAGTCAATCACCTCTAAAAGCAAAATATTTCTATGTCTTACTTTCCTATATTTATGATACATCTATGAAGGTTATGATGTATAGTAATGCCTTACGTATTTATTTATGGATGATGTATACGGTGCCTTATCATGCGCCGCCTACAGATTGCGCATTAATTTCTGTTGCCAAGTCTGGTAATAATCGCGTCGCGTAAGTCTTACAAACTTCATCTCATAAGGCGATTTGGCGATATGTACACTGGTATCATTAGGCACCTCGATAACATTTTCGCCGTCAGCCGAAAGCAGCATTTCCTCACTGCCGGGAATCGGCCTGAGCTCTATTGTTTCCGACATAGGAATAACAAGCGCTCTGTTCGTCAGCGAATGTGCGCAGACAGGAGTAATGACGCTGACATCAAGCTCCGGCATAACAAGCGGTCCGCCTGCTGAGAGAGAATATGCCGTAGAACCGGTTGCCGTTGCAATAATCAGGCCATCTGCCGCATATTTACCGGATAAGCGTCCGTTAATAAAAAGCATCATATGCGCCAGCTTGCTGAACATGCCCTTGGCCAGAACTAAATCGTTGAGCGCATGCGCCGTAGCAAGCAGCTTATCGCCGCAGATAACTCTGGCCTGCAGTAAACTGCGGCTTTCCAGCGTATAGTTGCCCTGAGCCAGACGGCTGATAGCCTTATACATCCCCTGCAAGTCAATCTCTGCCAAAAAGCCCAGCTTGCCGAAGTTAATACCGAAGGCAGGTACATCGAGCGGCGCAAGGTGGCGCGCCATCTGCAGCAATGTACCGTCACCGCCGAGGCTGACACCATAGTCCAGCGTTTTCAGCGTCTGCGGCTCACTTTTATTGTAGCTGCTCACGCCATACTGCTGCGCTACCTCCTCAGGCAGCACCGGTTCAAGTCCCCAGTCCTTGCAGATCTGAATAAATTCCGGCAGAGCGATGCGGACGTTTTCTTTACCCAGGTTGGGAAAAATCCCTAAACGTTTCTTTTGCATCTCATGCCTCTGTCTTTTCTGCTTTCTTATCTAAGTCGCCATGACTGCGGCCTACAAGCTGTGCTACCTGCTCGCTGCTTACGGCATCGTCGTCACCCAGCGTCAGGTGCAACAGATATTCAATATTGCCCTCCGGTCCCTTAATCGGAGAAAAGTCCAGACCAGCAATGCCGAAACCTTCGCCCTTGGCGAAGCTGATAACGTTATTGATAACCTGCTCATGCACGGCAGCATCACGCACAACGCCCTTCTTGCCGACATTTTCCTTGCCTGCTTCAAACTGCGGCTTGATTAAAGCCACTACAAAGCCTTCGGGCTTGAGGATTTTGTGTACCGCCGGCAAAATTTTATCCAGCGAAATAAAGGCTACGTCGATGGTAGCAGCGTCCACCTGCTCGGGCAGACTGTCTGCTTCCAGATAACGCACGTTGGTGCGCTCCATGTTCACTACACGCTCATCGTTGCGTAGCTTCCATGCCAGCTGACCATAGCCTACGTCAATCGCATACACCTTCGCAGCACCGTTCTGCAGCGCGCAGTCGGTAAAACCGCCGGTAGAAGCGCCAATATCGGCTACAACCTTGCCATCTACGCTGATGGGGAAAATCTGTAAAGCCTTCTCCAGCTTCAGGCCGCCGCGGCTTACATAGGGCAGCTTGTTGCCCAGCAGACGGATAGTAACCTCCGGTGCCACCGGTGTACCCGGTTTATCTATTTTCTGTTCATTGACCAATACCTGTCCTGCCATAACAGCAGCCTGCGCCTTGGCACGGCTTTCAAACATACCGCGGTTAACTAACAGAACATCAAGTCTTTCTTTTTTCACTCTTCTTCACCCTTTACAAATGCTGCAGCCTTGGCAGCAATGGTTGGCGTATCCAGTCCCAAATCACGCAGCAGCAGCTTTTTGTCGCCATGCATAACAAATTCGTCAGGAATGCCGAAGCAACGTACCTCACACTGCTCCAACAGTTTATTTTCATTAAGCTCTTCAAGAATAGCGCTGCCGACACCGCCTGCCAGTACGCCTTCCTCCAGCGTAATAATCTTGCCGTAGCTTTGCGCATGCTCACGCAAGAGTTCAACATCCAGCGGTTTGGCAAAACGCATATTCACAACACCTGCGCTGATTCCCTGCGCTTCCAGCAACTCCGCTGCATCCAGCGCAGTCTGCACCATGCTGCCAATCGCCCAGAAGCAGACATCCTTGCCGGTACGCAGTACCTCTGCCTTACCAATCGGCAAATCCTGCCAATCTGTATCCAGCGCAACGCCTACACCGCTGCCGCGCGGATAACGCACGGAAACAGGCCCGTCAGAAGCC
>OQVZ01000955.1_pt1 | contig 10928 bp, 10 predicted proteins | sample 1691571 | NCBI WGS metagenome assembly OQVZ01 (sample SAMN03418261, study PRJEB22391) | human gut metagenome | biome: human-gut; feature: organic feature; material: feces | host: Homo sapiens | place: Tanzania | collected 2013-01
CAGGTAAAAACAGAAGTATTCCAGCCGACTGAACGTATCAAAGTTTATATTGTGGAAGTAAAAGATACACCAAAAGGACCAAAGATTATGGTTTCAAGAACCCATCCGGAGCTGGTAAAACGTCTGTTTGAAGCAGAAGTAACAGAAGTAAAAGATGGAACAGTAGAAATCAAGAGTATTGCAAGAGAAGCTGGTTCTCGTACAAAAATTGCAGTATGGAGCAATGACCCGGATGTAGACCCGGTAGGTGCATGTGTCGGAATGAACGGTGCAAGAGTCAATGCAATTGTAGAAGAACTTCGTGGTGAGAAAATTGATATCATCAACTGGAGTGATAATCCTGCACTCTTAATTGAAAATGCTTTAAGTCCGGCAAAGGTTATTTCTGTATTGGCTGACCCGGATGCAAAAACTGCAAAGGTAATTGTACCGGATTATCAGTTATCACTTGCAATCGGAAAAGAAGGTCAGAATGCAAGACTGGCAGCAAGATTGACAGGATATAAGATCGACATCAAGAATGAGACACAGGCAATCGAATCCGGTGAACTTCCGGAGAACTACATGGAATTAAGCGAAGGCGTATACGAAGAAGAGTACGATGACGATGCAGAAGAATTCGATGTAGAGAACACGGCAGATGCTGAATATGATGAAGACGACGCAGAGATCACATTCGATGAAGTAGAGGATACAGAGGAATAGGTGATAATTCGTGGGAGCAAATAAAAAAGTTCCTATGCGTAAATGCGTAGGATGTCAGGAAATGAAGAGTAAAAAAGAGATGATTCGTGTCATCCGCACATCGGAGGGAGAATTTCTACTGGATGCAACAGGAAGAAAGAACGGACGCGGTGCTTATCTCTGCCATCTCTCCAATAGGGGAAACGCAATTGATGTAGCCTTGCAATCGCAGTGAATTACTATTCCACTTTGCTTTATTAGCGGGTGCAAAGTTACGCTTTTTAGTTCATACCTCCAAATTTTCGGCTTACTTTTTTCGTCTCTTGGCGAAAAAACATTGGTTTCGACACATTTTACTGCTTCTGAAGCCGCAAGAAATACAAGTATAAGCCGCGGACAACGCAAAAACAAGCGGGCATATTTTGTATTGTCTTCGGTTTGCAGTAACTCTTAATAAGTTACGCTGCACCTCAACAATAAAAATATGCAAGCATATTTTGTATTGTCTTCGGTTTGCAGTAACTTTGCACCTATGATTTATCCAAGCAACTTTGAAAACAAGATACAGTTCTGCGAGATACGCTCGCTGCTGAAGGGCTACTGTCTGAGCCAGTTGGGCAAGGACAAGGTGGACGCTATGGGCTTCACGGACAACGCGGAGCACATCAACACGGCGTTGAAACAGACGCGCGAGTTCCGCCGTATGCAGGAGGAAGCCGACGACTTCCCGCTTCAGTTCTTTTTTGACATGCGTGCTTCGATAAAGCGTATACGCATTGAGGGCACTCATCTTGAGGAGAACGAGATATTCGACTTGCGCCGTTCGCTTGAGACGATATCGGGTATAGTGAAGTTTCTGAACCGTAGCGACGACGACGGCAACTACGACTATCCTACGCTTCATGCCCTGACCGAGGATGTGCTGACCTTTCCCGACCTCATCCGCCGTATCGACCAGATTCTGGACAAGTATGGCAAGATAAAGGATACGGCTTCGCCGCGTCTCGCCGAAATACGTTCGCAGCTGCGCAAGGCTGAGGGCAGCGTCTCGCGTACATTATATAATATACTGCATGCGGCGCAGAGCGAGGGTCTGGTGGAGAAGGACGTTACGCCTACGCTGCGCGACGGCCGACTGGTTGTGCCCGTGGCGCCTGCCATGAAACGCCGTATAAAGGGTATTGTACACGACGAGTCGTCGACGGGCAAGACGGTTTTTATTGAGCCAACGGAAGTGGTTGAGGCCAACAACCGCATACGTGAGCTTGAGGCCGATGAGCGTCGCGAGATAATCGTGATACTTACGGAGTTCTCCAAGCTTGTACGACCGCATGTAGACGACATAATATATGCCTATCAGCTGCTGGCTGAGATAGATTTCATACGCGCGCGTGCGGAATTTGCACGTCTCACCAGTGCCATTGAGCCTGATGTCAATGCCTGTCCGGTTGTCGACTGGATTACGGCGCGCCATCCGCTACTGTGGCTTTCGCTGAAGAAGCAGGACAAGCCTATCGTTCCGCTCGACATAATGCTTACGAGCGACCGCCATATACTCATCATCTCGGGTCCGAATGCCGGAGGTAAGTCGGTGTGTCTGAAGACAGTCGGACTGCTGCAGTATATGTTGCAGTGCGGATTGTCGATACCCGTGAGCGAGCGTTCGAAGGTGGGCGTGTTCGACGACATAATGATTGACATAGGCGACGAGCAGAGTATCGAGAACGACCTTTCTACCTATTCTTCGCACTTGCTTAATATGAAGAACATGATGCGTAGGGCTGGCGAGGCAACGCTGCTGCTTATCGACGAGTTTGGTACGGGTACCGAGCCGCAGATAGGCGGTGCCATGGCCGAGGCTGTGCTCAACCAGTTTGTGAAGAAGCATGCGTGGGGCGTGATAACCACTCACTATCAGAACCTGAAGCATTATGCCGACTCGCACGACGGCATAGCCAATGGTGCCATGCTGTACGACCGCCATGAGATGCGACCGCTGTTTCAGCTGGCAATAGGTCAGCCGGGTTCGTCGTTTGCGATAGAGATTGCACGCAAGACGGGCATACCCGATGAGGTGATACGCGAGGCGAGCGCCATCGTAGGGTCGGACTATATTCAGAGCGACAAGTATCTGCAGGACATAGTGCGCGACAAACGCTACTGGGAGAACAAACGACAGAGTGTGCACCAGCGCGAGAAAGACCTGGAGAAGACCATCGCTAAATATGAGGAAGAGATAAAGGAACTTGCGCAAAAACGCAAGGAGATATTGCGACAGGCAAAGGAGCAGGCGCAGGAACTGCTCAAGGAGAGCAACCGCAATATCGAGAATACCATACGCGAGATACGTGAGTGTCAGGCTGAGAAGGAGGAGACGAAGCGTCTGCGTGAAGAGTTGAACGCCTTCAAGGAGGATGTCAGTGAGATTGACACTAAGTCGGCCGACGACCTCATCGAGAAGAAGATGCGCCAGATAATGGAACGCAAGGAACGTCGCGAGAAGCGTAAGAAGGAAAAGAAGGAGAACGCCGGCAAACCAACTTCTATCGGAACCAAACTGCCCACGCCCTTAGCCAGTGCCGAGCAGCAGACGTTTGCTGTGGGCGACACGGTGCGCATGCGTGGTCTGACAACTGTGGGCACAGTGGAGATAGTGCAGGGCAAGGAGGCAACGGTGGTGTTTGGCGACGTGAGGACAAAGGTGAAGACATCGCGGCTTGAGCACACTACAAAGAAGCCGGAGTCGACACAGCCGGCAACGTTTGCCATCAGTCGTGAGACACGACAGACTATCGATTCGCATAAGCTTAACTTCCATCAGGATCTCGACGTGCGTGGCATGCGTGGCGACGAAGCTCTGAACGCTGTGCAGCACTTCGTCGACGACGCGATACTTGTAGGAATGTCGCGTGTGCGCATTCTGCATGGCAAGGGCAACGGTATTCTGCGCCAGCTCATCCGTCAGTACTTGCAGTCGGTGCCAAATGTGACAAGCTGCAAGGACGAGCATGTACAGTTTGGCGGTGCGGGTATTACTGTAGTGGATTTCTAAGGATATAAAAAACGACAATAGAGACAATCCTTGACAAGTACATAGCTTGTTGTCAAGGATTGTCTCTATTGTCGTATATGATTGTTCACCTGTTGTGGCTAAGGCGAGGATGTCATAGCCTTTTGTAGGGTTTTATTTCTCAAAATCAACCTTTACATATTCAAATCCCATAGAACGTAGCAGGTTCTCAAACTGGGTTTTGGCGTTCTGCTGTGCAGTCTGGTAATTCTGTCGGGTGAGGCAGCGTCGGCGCATCATTGCGTCGGCACGGTTGTACATCAGCATTCGGTCCTGATGGCTCCACTTGCCGGTCTCAATAAACGAGCGGGTGCGTGTCTCGTCAATGAAGTCGTTGTCGAGCAGCTTTACGGGTGGCAATGTGGCGCAAAGCGTGTCGCCACGCATGGCTATCCAGCCCTCGTGAGCCTGACGGGTGTCTACGCCAAGGCGAAGAGTGCCGTAATATATGCGCACCAGTTCGTCGTCGGAGAAGAATCCGCGTCGTATCGTATCAACGATTTCCTCGTCGCTGACTTCCAGAAACGACCACTTGCCAATCTGTTCGATTGAGCGTATCTGCGACGGAGTGATGTCAATGCTCTGATCGGTGACAATCTGAAGTGGGGTAGAGGTGTCGACCGTCTTCTTCATGTAGTGGCGTGCCACGACGACGGCGCACACAATAAGTATTGCAACAAATGCAATCTTCACGGCGGTTGACTTCAACCAGAATCCGAAGAATGTCTCCTTGGGGCGTATTGGGTTGTTATCTGACTTTTGCATTTTGCTTGTTTTCAATGGTTGAACGGTCTATTAGCTTCATGATGTCGCGTGGCTTGTAGTCGCGGCTGAACGAGATGGTGATGCTCTCAGGGCTGAATCCCATCTGCTCTATCATCGGAATGAGTACGTTGGCGGCTCCTATGCGGGCATTCTCCATAATGTCGGTCTGGGCAACGTCGGCTATTATGGCATCGCGTCCTTGGCGTTCGTAGGCCGAAAGTTCCTCGTCGGAGAAGTTGCGGCGTGTCAGAGCTACATATTCACGAATGCCTTTGTGGTCGATGCGCGACGAAGTCAGCACAATGCGAGGTTCGGGCAGCACAATCTCGATATGTGTAGAGTCACGCCGAACGTTTGTGGCAGAGAAACCGGCAAAGTCGATATAGGCTTTCACGTTGGCATCGACGGGTATGGCTATCTTGCGTTTGCCCAACGGCAGGTTTATGTCGTAGTCGTGACTGAGTACGCGTCCCTTCATTTTCACCTGGTCGTCGTGGGTGATTATCTTGTGTATGCGATACTCGGTGGTGTACAGACGTGAACATCGCTGTATCTGCATCACCATCAATCGTGTAGTGTCGACACGCGCTGTGACAGTAGTGTCGGCTGTAGTCGTAGGTTTCTCGCTCTTGGCGGTGCAAGAGGCGAGCAGCGTTAGGGCTACAAGTGTGAGTGTGGTTATTGCTGTTCTCATATTATTCATTAAAAATGACCGAATTCATTTTGTATTGTCTTCGAATTGCATTAACTTTGTCGTCATTATGAAGACACGGACATTATTCAATAGTTTATTTATAGTTGCGTGGGCGGCCATGTCGCTTGGCGTGGCAGTATCGTGCAAGGAAAAACCTCGTACAACTGATATCATCGTTAAGAAATCGGCTCCGAAGCCCAAGAAGGGTGTGCAGAAGATGGACGAATATCGCCAGGTGCGTGACGTGGAGTGGCTCGGCGGAACCTATAAGGTTGTGGCTGAGCGCAAGCCAGACACCTCGCTTCCGCAGGCAGAGGACGAGCAAGGCAACCGATACTACGACAATCGCATAACGCTAACCATAAGCCGACCTGACGGTACGGCTTTCTTCAACCGCACATTCTCTAAGACCGACTTTGCAAAGTATGTAGACGGTGACAATGCCGACGGCGCTTTGCTTGGCATCGTGTTCGACCGTGCAGATGGCGCTTCGCTGATATTTGCAGCCAGTGTTGGTTCGCCCGACAAGATGAGCGACGAGTATGTGCCGCTTGTCATGACAATATCGCGTGGCGGAACGGTGAGCATAGCCAAGGACACGCAGCTCGATACGGTCAGCGATGCTGCTGACGAGGCTGACGACGAGGACGGCGTATAAAAGCCGTCTGTTCGTCGTTGTCGGCATGACTGATAATTATTCGTCGCCGTCAATATCGTCGTCGATGTCGTCGAAGCCGAACATGGCTGGGTCGACAAATGCATCAAGCGCACGACGCTCCTTCTTTGTGGGGCGTCCTGTGCCACGTGCGCGGTCTACAAATCCGCTTATACGGCTCATCTCAAGCAGTTCGTACTGCTTGGGGTCGGTCACATTCTCGTACACTTCGGGTATCAGCTTGGCACCTACGCGCTGTTCTATCGTCTTGAGAACACGAAACGAGTAGGTGATAGGCGATTTCTTAACACTCACCACCTCGCCTGCCTTAATTGTATGGCTTGGTTTAACGTTCTGTCCGCCTATCGTCACACGGCTGTTCTTGCAGGCGTCGGCAGCGATAGAGCGTGTCTTGAATATGCGCGCTGCCCATAGCCATTTGTCTATGCGTGCTGTTTCTGACATGTGATTATTGCTGATTGGTTTGCTTAGCTTTCTTTCCGAACTTGTTGAACTGGTTCATCGTGATGTTCAGTCCGGCAAGTACGAAACTCTTTATTATCTCTACCGCCATGTTGATTGAGGGCTGCAGAGTCTTCATGTCCTCGTCATCGTATCTGCCGAGCACCCAGTCTACCTGCTGTCCTTGCTGGAAGTCGGCACCTATGCCCATACGCAGACGTGCATACTGCTGTCCGATGAGCTGCTGTATGTTGCCCAGTCCGTTGTGCCCACCGTTAGATCCGTTGCCCTTCAGGCGGAAGTCGCCAAGCGGAATGGAGAGGTCGTCGACGATGACGAGCATGCGGCTCTGGTCGATATTCTCCTTCTGGAGCCAGTATCGTACGGCATTGCCGCTGAGGTTCATGTATGTTGTGGGCTTTAGTATGAACACCTTACGTCCCTTAATTGATGTCTCGGCTACAAAACCGTAACGCTTGTCTTCGAAAGTAGCGCCGAGCTTATTGGCCAGTTCGTCAACTACCATGAATCCGGTGTTGTGACGTGTCATTTCATATTCGCGTCCGGGATTGCCAAGACCCACTATCAAGTATTTGTCCACTTCTTTAATTATTAATTATTAATGATCAATGGTTGATTGATTCTCTGATTGAATCGATGTGCTGAAACAAAAAAGCGCACTCGTCGTAATGACGCGTGCGCTTTCCTTTTTCTATTAAATGTGCTAATGTGCTATATTGATTAAGCCTGTGCGTTAGCAGCAGCAGACATAGCGGCACGTGTCATCTTGATAGAGCATACGATGACATCCTTGCCTGTAGCGATCTCCAAGCCCTCGAAGCTCAGCTCGCCAACCTTGATGCTCTTGCCAATCTTAAGGGCAGTAACGTCGATGTCAAGGTGCTCAGGAATCTGCTGGTAGGGAGCAGTAACATCAATCTTACGGATAGAGAGGTTCATGCGACCACCATCACGTACACCCTGTGCAAGACCTGTGAGCTTAACAGGAATACCGATTGTGATAGGCTTCTGATCGTTAACTTCGAGGAAGTCTACGTGAAGAACAGCGTCAGTTACCGGGTGGAACTGGATCTCCTTGAGGATAGCTGTGTGTGACTCGCCGTCGATGTTAAGGTTGATAACATAGATGTGCGGAGTGTAGATGATCTTGCGGAGCTCTGTCATAGCGATAGCGAATGACTTGGCAACGGGCTTGCCGTCCTGCTCTGCCAAACCGTAGAGGTTGCAAGGTACAAGACCTTCCTTACGCAATGTTTTAGAAGCTTTCTTTCCAAGGGCTTCACGCTTCTGACCTGTAACGTTAATCTCTTTCATAATTGTGTTACTCTAAATTAAGTTTAATAAATAATGTGATTTATGCCTTAATTCGCCATCACACGAGAATTTTTTATTCATTTTCTGTATAGATGTGCTCAAAAAAGCGGTGCAAAGGTACATCTTTTATCTGAAATGAGCAAAGTTTATCCTTAAAATGTATAATTATTACCGATTTTCTTGGTAGTTCTCCCAATTTTGCCTATTTTTGCAAAGCGAAAAACAAACAGAAACATTAGAGATACATTATATATAATATCAAAGAGATGATAAATCGCGAATTAATAAGAATCAAGATAGTCCAGTTAACCTACGCTTACTATCAGAACGGCAACAAACTCATGGACAGCGCAGAGAAGGAACTGTTGTTCAGTCTTTCGAAGGCTTACGATCTGTACAACTACCTCTTGGAGCTTATCGTGGCAGTGACTCAAGAAGAGCGCCGCCGTGTTGAGGTGGCTACCCAGCGTGCTGTGCGTGAGGGTGGAGAAATGCCGTCGCAGAAATTCGCATACAATAAGTTTGCTGTACAGCTTGAGGAAAACCGCCAGCTGCTCGACTTCGCTGAGACACAGAAGCAGTCGTGGGCTGACAGTCTGGAGTTTGTACGCTCGCTCTGCAACCAGATAGAGCAGAGCCAGACTTATGCCGACTATATGGCTGATACCGATGATTCTTATGAAGCCGATCGTGAGTTGTGGCGCAAGCTTTATCGTCAGCTCATACAGGAGAACGAAAACCTCGACCAGCTGCTTGAGGAGCAGAGTCTGTACTGGAACGACGACAAGGAGGTGGTTGACACATTCGTGCTGAAGACCATCAAGCGTTTCGACCCGAAAAACAAGTCAAAGCAGGACCTTCTTCCCGAATATAAGGATCAGGAGGACAAGGATTTTGCAATGAAGCTGTTCCGTGCCACTATTCTCAATGCCGACCAGTATCAGCGCTATATGAGTGAGACATCACGCAACTGGGACTTCTCGCGCTTGGCATACATGGATGTTGTAATAATGCAGATAGCTATTGCCGAGATGCTCACGTTCCCCAACATACCTATCAGTGTGACCATCAACGAGTATGTAGACCTTGCAAAGCTGTACTCTACACCTAAGTCGGGTGGATACATCAACGGTATGCTCGACTCAATAGCTCGATATCTTGTATCTACAGGCAAGTTGATGAAGACCATTGAGGACCGTCCGCAGCGTCGTCCAGCTCCACGTCGTCAGTCAACACCGCGTCTCAATCGTGCTCAGCAGGCTCTTGAGGATGGCGAAGTATTGCGCACACGCTATGCTGCACAGCAGGAGGAAGAGGCCAATACCGACGAGCAGGAGTTTTAAATTTTTGAAGTTTAATAATACATAATAATATTGACAATGAATACAATCGTACTCGCTGCCCAGGCAGCGCAAGGTGGTGGAATGGGAATGATTATAATGATGGTGGCAATCTTTGCTATCATGTATTTCTTCATGATCCGTCCGCAGCAGAAACAGCAGAAGAAGATTCGTGAGTTCCAGAACGCTCTCAAGGAGAATGACAAAGTTCTCCTTGGCGGAAGCATACATGGCACTGTACGCCGTGTAGACTTGGCTGCTGGCATTGTTGAGGTGGAGATTGCACGTGGTGTAGTCATCACTGTAGACAAGACTGGTGTTTACGCTGATAACGCACAGTCAGTACAGAAGTAATAAAACATACGGAAGGTTTGCCAGATGAAATATCGTTTGACGCAAATATTCAAGGTTGTCAGGAACTTCTTGTTCAGTTCGGTGAACAAGGAGTTTCTGATTTTTTTGTTCTTTCTGTTCTTGAGCAGTATTTTCTGGCTCATGATGGCATTGAACGAAACATATGAACAGGAAATAAAAGTGCCGGTAAGGCTGGTGAATGTGCCCAAGAATGTGGTGCTCACCACCGAAATGGAGGATACCGTGCGTGTCACAGTACGCGACAAGGGATTCACTCTTGCCACATATATGTATGGCGACATGATACAACCGGTATCAGTAAACTTCTCTGTATATGCCAATCGTCAGACGGGTTATGGGTATGTGCCGGCATCCGACTTGCTAAAGATGCTTAGCCAGCGATTCATGGCACAATCGAAAATCATACAGGTGAAACCCGACCGACTCGACTTCTACTTCAATTATGGCGTGTCTAAGCAGTTGCCGGTACGCATGGCTGGCTATGTAGTGCCAGGTAAGTCGTACTATCTGGCACGTACACGCTTCTGGCCCGACCAGATTACAGTGTATGCAAGCAAGCGCACGCTCGATTCACTGCGCTTTGTCAAGACAGTACCTATTAATATAGTAAACTTCGGCGATACCGTTATTCAGACCGTTGCGCTCGAGAAGATAAAGGGAGTGAAGATGGTGCCCGACCGTGTGCGCATCGGACTCTATCCCGACATCATGACTGAGGAGAGCATTGATGTGCCGGTTGGCTCAATAAACATGCCCGAGGGCAAGGTGCTGCGCACATTCCCGTCGCGCGTCAAGGTGAACTTTATTGTTGGAGCAAGCATGTTCCGCAATATCACAGCCGACCAGTTCCAGGTCGTTGTTGACTATAACGAACTGATGGAGCATCCGTCCGACAAGTGCAATATATACCTGAAGGCGAGTCCGCACAGCGTACGCAGCGCCAAACTGTCAATATCTCAGGTAGATTATCTAATCGAACAGCAATGAGAATAGCAATAACAGGAGGCATAGGCTCGGGCAAGAGCTATGTATGCCGTATGCTTGAGCAGCGTGGCATCAAGATATACGACTGTGATGCAGCCGCCAAACGTCTTATGCGAACGTCCGGCAGTTTGCAGCGCCAACTCAAGGAACTTGTTGGTGAGGATGTGTATTCTGCCGACGGAGTGCTTCAGAAGTGTGTGTTGGCAGAGTTTCTGCTTGCAAGCGAAGCTAACAAGCTGGCTCTCAACAATGTGGTTCATCCCGCTGTGGCAGCCGATTATGAAATTTCGGGAATAGAATGGCTTGAGAGTGCCATACTCTTCGAAAGCGGATTCGACCGCCGTGTGCATTTCGACCGTATTGTATGTGTTACAGCACCACTCAATGTGCGCATACAGCGAATCATGCAGCGCGACTCAATATCAGCCGAGCGTGCAGCCGAATGGATTGACGCACAGATGCCGCATGAGGAAGTAGAGCTGCGTAGCGACTTCGTCATAACAAACGATGGAGCCAGCGATTTGCAGCAACAGATAGACCGAATGCTGCAACTGTTCAAACCAT
>OQVZ01000969.1_pt1 | contig 10826 bp, 9 predicted proteins | sample 1691571 | NCBI WGS metagenome assembly OQVZ01 (sample SAMN03418261, study PRJEB22391) | human gut metagenome | biome: human-gut; feature: organic feature; material: feces | host: Homo sapiens | place: Tanzania | collected 2013-01
TTTGAGTATTAATAACTTATTTAATAATCGTCTCGTTTTAACGGGACACTAGTGATAAAAAGTACCATCTGCGGAATAACGACATTCTTCATTTGCTGCTTCGTTATACCAGTTACCAACTACGGAAATTGTTGTTTCTGGCGAAATTTCTGTTTGATGATCACACTTGTCCTCACTACACGCTGTGAATCCGAGGGATATCGCTATTGCGATTAAATACAAAACTTTTTTCATTACTATGTTATTTTTTAATTTAATTTATTACTCCCGATTGTTCTGTTACTATCGGTTGTCTATCACCTCCACTAGCAGTTACATTTTTATTCCCAGCAGAAGCATTTTCTTTATTGTCACCAGAGGGGTTTCCAACTGGTATACTTTTATCTCCTTTATCCAATTTTTCCTTTATTTTGGGCTTTTCTCCATCTAGTATATCTTTAATGCTAGGTTTTCTTTTCTTCAAATAAATATACTTTATGTCATATTTAGAAGTATCTTCCTTACAAGTAACTTTAACCACCGCTTTTTCAATACCTTTACCAGCAACTTTCTTACCAGCCTTCAAAGAAATTTGCGAAGTTTTTACATTAACTTTAATCATTTTAGGATCATACTTCAAAATATAATGACGAAAAATTCCTTCAACTTTGAATCCTATCGTTTTACCATATTCCAATGTATCTTTTTCAAGTTGTAATTTGATAGAATATTCAGGTTGAGCAGGAGTATTCTCCTTAAAGATTTTTGGACCAGCAAAAAGCAACATTCCCAAAAGAAAAGCCAGAAGCAGACAAACTAAAATGTTCAACGGAGTAAACCTTCGCTTTGACTGTTGCTCCTTTTCCGAACTTCTAGTCTCTTGAGATTCATCTATATCACAGACTTGAAACAAGGTGATTGTGATATTATCACTACCACCATGATTTAATGCCGCTTCTGTTAGCTGTTCTTTACACAACTGCAGATTATCTTTAGAATCTTCTATAATTCCACCGATTTCTTCATCTTTACAAACTCCACACAATCCGTCTGAGCACAACAAGATGACTTCTCCCTTGACTAAATCATACTCTGCGACATCAGCTTTAGCCTTTTGAGCGTTATCACCTAAGCTACGAGTAATGATATTGCTATTAGGATGATTCATTGCCTCGGTGTCAGTTAACTTACCTGCATCAACCAACTGTTGTACATAGGAATGATCTTTTGACATTCTTCCTATACCTTTTTCCGGCACAAAAGAATATGCTCTACTATCACCAAGCCATGCAACATAAAGTTTCCGGGAAACCGCCCATGCAATAACAATGGTCGATCCCATTCCTTCTGCCTCAGGATTTTTCAAACTATATTCTTTCACTCTAACATCAGCCTCAAAAATTATTTTTTTAAGATAATCTTTAATCGAAGATGCTTTATTTTCAACACCAGTTGGTATATTCTCTGAAGCAAGCATTTCCTGCACAGTTTCTATGGCTATCGCACTAGCCACTTCACCTGCATTTTGCCCACCCATGCCGTCAGCAACAACCATTACGCATCCCAACTTACCTAGTTGGATAGCCTGCTGATAATCTGCAGGAACTATCCAATTATTACTTGCCAAGTCAGGGCAAACCGTAAAGTTATCCTCATTATTCTCACGCAAACCAATATTGGTTCCCGCAAATAGCTTAAATGAAACCATAATTCAAGTTATTTTTCAGAAGCCGTTTTAGACGACTTCTTTCCTTTTGTTTTATTCTGTTTCTTATTTGACTTATCTGAACCTTTTACGGTACTAGGGGTCAAACCTGGCTCTTTAGTCACCTCTGCAGGTCCTGCCATTTTATCCGTCAGCAATTGGAGTGCCCATTTTGCCTGACCTACTTTTACCGCAACACCAGCTAGCCAAAACTGAACTCTTCCACGTCCTTCATATTTTGGAATGACAAACAAACCGCCAATAACTTTTTCAACCTCTTTAGGAGTAACTTCCTGCAAAGTACTATCAGCCTTCACATCTACAACAAAAGTATTCTGTCGAAGATTTACAACCATAGCACTATCCTGAATATCCGGTGAAGCGTATGCCCACAACATATATCCCGTTTTCTTACCTAAAGTTACATCCTCACTAAGTCCAAAGTCACTCATTTTGTCTTGATGCTTCCAAAGACTCTTACCTGCGTTTACGGGTTGAAGAAATTCAGTACCTATCTCCAACTCCATAGGCTTATAGACACTATCTTTCAACGCACGCTGATAACACCAGAAATAATCCGGCTTGTATTTCTTATCAACATTTACTCTTTCATAATCAGCGTCATTTCGCCATGGCTCTATAGCATGACCTGAGACATATAGGCCACCAGCTACCTTTATAGCAAGAGTGTATGTTTCGCCATAAAAAGACTTACCATTCTTGCCATAAGTTTCACCATTACGCTCTAATCGATATTGCTGACGGATAACGGAAAGTTCTGAAGAAATTGCTTCTGTCAAAATTGCCATAGATTTAAATGAATTTTCTTTCTGTCCTTTGATTATAAAATCGCGGGGATTAAGTTTCATTTCTCCTAATAATTGAGCATTAGCAACTAAAACAGAAATCAGCATCATTGCCAAACATACTATTTTTTTCATTTTCATTTACCTTAAGTTACACAAAGGAGTTATTCCACCCATATTGTCATAAACAGAGAATGAAACAATTCCAACTGCTTTATAAGTACCATTTACATTATAGAAAACTGGACCACCAGAGTTTCCATGTTCATAATTTTTTCCACTGATCAAAATCAAGCCACCATTTAAGCCACGTCCTGATGTTTGACAAGAACCATACAAACATGATCCACCACTCGATTTCATACCCTGTGGGAAACCTAAGACTTCCAAACGAGCACCAGCAGGCAAAGATGAAGCTAAGTTCATATCAGCAGTTATACAACCACGTTTTCCTGTATTTACATAAGCCCAATCACATCCTCCATTTCCTGTAGCTTTTGTTCTGTAAAAATCATTACCTAAGGAAACCTTCTTTTCATCTGCTCGAGATGTTCTAAATTCTTCAGAAACAAATTTTAACGAAGGTTTTGATGGTGAAGTAGCAATAATAATTGACACTAATCTGACACCATCAGTATTTGTCAAGCCAGCAAGGAAAATTGGTTTCAACTCATCTTTTAAAGAATTATACTGCTTATCCAAAGCTGCTTCTGAATCAAATTTCCATCCTTCAACACAATGCTTAGCTGTTACAAATTTGCCATCATCCAAAAGGAATCCTGTTCCTGACCAGGCTATATAACCACCATTTTTAGTTTCCATAGGAACTGTATTACCATTATGGACAGCACAAACCATAGCCTGCATATAATATATGTCACTTTCAAATTTGGCCAATTTTGAAGCTTCATTATTTCCTCCTCCAGAACGCACAATAACAGTCTTGTTAATAGGTCGCTTTTTGGCTTTAAGAAGAGAATCTAATCGAGCCTGTTCTACAGCAGATTCCTTCATTAATTTTTCGAATTCCACATTCTTACCTTTGAGTTGCGCCAAAGCTACTTTAGCTTTAGTTATCTGCGTGTCAAAATCCTGTTTCATTAAATAATTCCAAGTTCCCAAACCACCTACAGAAAGCAACAATATAATACTCAAACATGCTATCGCCGTCTTATAAGGACGCAACGCCTGCTTGCGGAACAATTCCAATCGTTCCGTCATTTTGATACTAGAAACAAGACTTTGTTTTCCTGCAGGAACAATAAAGCCCATTCTTGGACCATCGGTAGAGAGTTGAATCTCATCACCATTTTCCAAGTACCATTCTGAAGAAATTGTTCTACCATTGAGGAAGGTAGAGTTTGTTTGTGACAACTGCACTAACTTCCATCTATCTCCTTCCTTGATAATAGCAGCATGACGACGACTAACGGTTGGGAAAGTCTCATCATCAAAACGAACCTGACAATTACCATCACGTCCCAACTCTACCTGGTCAATGATAATTTTCTGAGATTCACCAGCCTTATGATACTTTGAAGCATCTTTATGCTCCAATATAAAATAACGACGGCCATTACCATTAAACAAAGCGCCAACACCTGCTCCAACAGAGCCACGCAATGTTCTCTTATATTTCACAGTCTTTCTTTCCATTTTTAATTATTTTTTATTCAACTTTTATTTTATATTCACCAGCAGTTATAATGTCACCAGTAAAGACTTTGAGTCCTTCTCGTGGCACAGGAGAAGTATTAAGATACGTACCATTAGTAGAAAATACCCAACGACGTTCATCCTTTACCCATTGTCCATCTCTAATGAGCCAATACGAGCCGTCGGAAGCTATTTCTAATGTGAAGTGGTATCTTGACACATAAGTACTATAACTTTCCGGAAGCACTATATCATTGTCTACTTCACGTCCAACATGCAACATACGACAACGTCCTTTCAAAAAAGAATTGAGTTGATATTGTTGACCAAGATTCTCACCCTGTGAAATAACCAGTCTTGTCAAACAAGATTTCCTCGACAGATGATCATTAACATGAAGATTGCTAAAGGAGTTCACCAATACCTTCATATCCTGCAAAACCTCTACAGCACTATGATAACGCTCCTTAGGATTTGGTTCCAGACATTTTTCTATGATACAGAACCATTTTCTAGCCTCAGGTATATTCTGAAGAGCCTCACGATTCCATTTTCCACGTTTAGCACATTCCATATAATGAGGGAAATCCTCTACACTTTCAATGTTGCCAAAAGGAAAAGAGCCATCAGTCAACACCTCGTACATCATGACGCCAAATGACCAAAGATCCACAGAAGGAAGATACGTTATACCTCCACCTACCTTATAATAGATTTCCGGTGCCATATAGAGAGGAGTGCCAAACGTTTGCTTGGGTTTATTTTTCCACCATCCCACTTCTGACATTCGTCTGGCCTTCTCCATTTCTCCCACTACACCAAAATCAGTAAGAGCAGCCTTGCTATTCTGCCGCAGCAACACATTTTCCGGCTTTAAATCCCTATGTACCTTTCCATTACAGTGTAAGGCATGGAGCCCCTCAAGAATATCATGAGCACAATAAGGCAAACGTGATAGATCTTTACCTATAAACTTCGACAAATCTCCTTGTGGACAATATTCCATGAGGATATATGGGTTTCCTTGAACGACACCAAAATCAAGACTATGCACAAGATATTCACTTGAAATGCGCATCACTTTATACTCTTGTTCAAATCGCTTGATAAGGCCTTCGTGCAAATCTCCCATAATCTCCCATAGACGAAGTAGCTTCAAAGCAAAGGTGCCACCTTCTGAATCTGTAACCTTATAGACATCTCCATATGAGCCGCTGCCAATTTTGTTGATGACACGATACTTGCCATCAAACAAATCTCCTATATTTATAACTAAATGGTATGCGACCATAATCTTCTATTCTATTAAAGGTCAAAGCGATAAAGCTGGTTACCTAAAAGAATTAAGTTTCCACTCTTTAATTCGATACTTTGAGAAGCTTGAACAAATGTTGTCTGATATTCACTTGAATCAACAATTCCCCACTTACCATCCTTAAAACAAATTTTTGCTTGTTCCAAAGATGTTATTGTAGAGTTTTTAGGATCAGTATTATTTCTATTCAAACTGATTTCATTTCCTTCAAAACTCAAAGTTTCTCCCTCTGGAAGACCTGTCTCTTCAGAAATAGGAGTCAAAGTAAATTTACCTTCTTTCTCTCCTTTTCTTTGAGGACGTACAGTCTTACGAAAATCTGGTACTTTCGCAGAATCATCTGCCTTAGGACTTTCCTTCACATCAACAGAATATCCACAATTGGCACATGCCCCATCTTCCATGTCAAAGCCGCATTCAGGACATTTGTTACCAGCAGAAGCCTCACGGGCTGTTTTCGATGCATTCAAATCAGACTCACGCAAGGTCTTCTTTGGATTAAAGTTCTCATTTACCTGGCGATTAGTAGGGCGCTCATGATTATTAGACGCCGACTGATTTGCATTCGATTGCTGTTCCGACTCATTTACCATTAAAGGCTTATTGCATTTCTCGCAAGTTTCCTTTCCCTGGGGATTGTCCCAGCCACAAAATTGACATCTCATAATTATTTCTTCAATTTTAAATATCTTAAAGTATAACCTAACTTAAACTCCAATGTATGAATACGATGCTTATAGCCTTTCATCGTAACATCGCTATTATTCAATACTGTCCAACGCTCGTTCTCCCAATAGTTCTTGTTCGCCATATTAGTAAGCATATAAGTATATGACAATCCAAATGACAAACCTGCCCACTCGTAAGCAGTACCGAGGCGTAATCCACAATTGAACTTCTTCAAAGGAGAAGACTGGAATTTGTCGTGATGAGGAACAGCTGCATCATTACCTGTTGTGTACATCTCTTCCCAATACACACATGGCTGATAAAGATTGAACTCTGCATTTACTGCTGTATGGCGCAAATAATTCGAATTATCTACACGTTGATGAGTTGCAGAATTAAACAGATGCATAGTCTCACTATCGGTATTTCCTGAGAATTTCATCTTAGCAGAAAGACCAAAATTCAACACAGGACCTACATTGATTTGCACATGACTCATATCATTTACCTTAAAACGATAAGATCCTAAAATAGGAACCTCAATCATGGTATGGGTATAATCCTCTGTATATGAATTCTGCACATCACCCTTCATATATTGGTATTTTGTATGAGGAAGAATATACGTTGTATTCTGTCCAAAAGTATTCTTATACTTCACCTGAGTAAAGTTTACACCAGCCATCAAGAAGATATTCTTGTACAAGCGCATATCAGCAAATACTCCAAAACTATAACCGATTGCTGACTTATAAGAAGCATTTTCTGCACTGGTTCCCAAACCATAATCCAAAACTGAGCCAACATAATCACCACCTGCAGAAGTTCCTACTGATGGCAAATAATAACTTGCACTGAAACCTATAGATAAGTTACGTCCACCTACCAATTTTGAATTCGGGAAAATCAAATCCTGTACTTGGCGTGGCAATTGAGTAACCATCACACCGGCAACCTGTCTATCTGTTTTTATTTGCACACTACCATTTCTTGGTTCCCCATTTGGCAAGTTCTTTGCACATTCTATACGAATACTATCATTACCAACGCGCTGTACATTCATCCATGTAGGATAATCTCCAACGAACCAATTTGCAGCATCTGTATATACCTTCATATAATGTACATCGCCCTCAGAATCCATAATCAAATTATTTTGAGAAAGAGTTAGATGCTCTTCTCCTGCACCCTGATATATCTTAACAACAACTGTGTTAGAAGGCGTTACAATCACAATATCATCAGTACGCTCCAAAACACGATCATTAGGAGATACAACAATACGAAGAGTATTATCTGATTGCTTTTCTATCTTACACCAAGATGGAGCAGAAGATACTTTCCAATTGGCATTAGACTCTACAGAAATCTTATCCTCTGTACCCTTTGCAGGGAAAGAAAGACTCTTTGCACCAACTTCCAAATATTCTGGACGTGCTTCCTGCACTACTCTAATAGTCTTGTACAAAGAACCCATTTTAACCATTAAATTCGCAACCTTTTCTCGTGTACTATTATTAACTTCACGACATTGAACAATAACATTCTTTGAATCGTAAGCATTTGTATTACACCACTTTGTTGTTCCATCTATTTTCCATTTACCATTGGCTTTTACTAAAACTCTCTGGTCACCTCCCTGATAAGGTATTTTTATCTCTTGCTGCGAAAGTTCCAAAACGGGCAAGCGATTACGACAGAACTTAATCCATTTGTTACAGTCTGCTCTAAGGTTACCATCACATGCCATAGCTCTCTGATAATAACCAATAGCATCAACATAACTCTTGCTATTCTTCAACGCTGTTGCACGCTGATAAAGTTCAGCACAATTTTGTGCTTGTGCTTGCAGTGCAAGGGTAAACATACCCATTACTGCTAAAAAAGATGTTCTAAATAATTTCATATGAATATTATTGTTAATTAATACTTTTCTTTATTATTACTTATTTGGAGCTGAAACAAATTTTTGAAGCACCTTGCACCTTTTTCCAAAAGTACTTGCCGCGGATTCCGCTCCAATATTCGCATATTCAACTCCTTTATCATATAGATACTTATAAGTTTCATTGATTGTCTCTTGCGAACTTCCCCATATAGCAATCGCTTCTTGGCGAATAGAATCTGTCACATCCAACTTAATAGCACTACTATATTTTTGGGCAGCCAAACTGAGTTTCAGTTCACTTCTTTTATCTATATTCTTACTTCTTTCTTTTTTAATTATGCCCTCAGCTTCTTTCACTACTGCCAGCAAAATGCTATCATTAGGATTTGTTCTTACAGTAAGCTTCAGTGAAGAAACTGACACTTTCTCACTTCCTTTTTTCGGTATCAAATACCAACTTCCTAATCCTAAGGCTACAACAACCAAGGCACCTATCAATACATTTTTTGGAAAGTTTCTAGTCTCATGCCTAATGCCATTTTGATGTTCAGCCACAATTTTTACAATTTCTTCTGCATTTGGTCTATCCCAAGGCTCTATAGCCAGACAGCGCAGAATCAATTCTTTCATATCTTTCGAAATATTGTCCTTCATCTTAGGAGCTGTTCCCTTTTCTGAATTTTGTGTAAGTCCACCATATTCACCAAATGGTACATCCCCCATCAATAATTCATATAAAGTAGCTCCAAATGCCCAAATATCTCGAGAAATCACATTGATAGGATTTGCTTTCAAACATTCGTACGACATATAGGCAATCGTTCCATCCTTAGCACTTTCATCAGAACTATGGCTCCTACGCATTGTTTTACGCAATCCTGTACTGATGCCAAAGTCAGTTATCATCATCTGACCATCAGCATTGATCAAAACATTGCCAGGTTTTATATCCTGATGTATAATGTTGTGCTTATGAATGTAAGCCAATCCTGCAGCAACCTGCCCTGCAAAGTCCCAAAGTTCATCCTCACTAATCTTACCAACATACTGAGCAGCAGATCCTTTCTCACAATATGGCAATACGATATACGGACAACCTTGAAAGATATCAAAACTAAAAGGCTTCAATATATTCGTATGATTCAAATTGCATACCAATGAGAATTCCTTACGAAACATAGTTATGCCTTCAGCATCCATCTCCTGCACAGAAGAATATACTTTCAAGGCAACTTTCACCTGGGAACGCAAGTCTGTAGCTAACCAAACTTCCGAGAAACCACCACCACCTATCTTCTCTATCAGTTGATAATGATTATCCAAAGGTGTTTCTGTTGCTTTCAATTGAAACAAATTTATCATTTTATTTCTTTTTTATGAGTTTAGGAAACTTTAAACGAAAAGTAACCCATATTAAAAAAAAATTATTCAAATTCTAAAAAATCACTTGGTACATACGCAGTTGCCATGGTTCCTATACCGTCAATTGTTATACCAACCCTCTGCTGTTTCTTATATTTTGCCACTCGTCCTATTACTCCTTTAAAAGGTCCTTCTATTACCCTAACATGCCTACCTTCCTCAAATTTCTTAATGCTTATTGAAGAAAAGACAATATTATCAGACTCGGAAGCACAAATAATCATCAAATTCTCTATCTGATGATTAGGAACAATCATTGGGGTCTTTTCGGTTTTATGATTAACAAAAAAATAACGGTAATAAAATCTTAAAAAAGGGAGATTAACATTGTCATAAACATAAGTCTTGATTTCTTCTTCTGTTCCAAAAACAAATAGCAGATTAGGTATGCGGGATTCTACAACATATATTCTTTTGCCTTTTATCTCTTTCATTACTCTCATTGTAGGATAAAAAGCCTTCACCTTTTTTGAAACCAAATAATCATAGGCTTTCTTTTCTTGTCCATAAGTTGCCCGAAGCACATACCAATGGGGAATATTCTTTGTTTTCGACAGAGCGTTTTTCGTGGACACCCCTGTTTGTGAATTCTCAGCCGTTAAGCCTGGAACTTCGGGGAGGGCATCGGAGGCAAATCCGGTGCAGGGAGAGGTTGAGCCACCTCCTGATTGGTTTTCTTTAACCTTCATTTCTGAAAAATATACTCCCTTATAGAGCTATATTTACAGGTTATCATTACTCACTAAGTTTAAGGCTAAACCTAGTTTTTAGATATACATACAAAAAAAGCGTGAACCGCCCGTTGTCCGATCCACACTCTGAGGCCGTGAGAATTGCCCTATACTGCTGAACGAACAACAGTATAGCCCACGCCGATATGATAAAGTTCTCCATAAAGCTGGCAATAGCTTCACGGATACCCATAATCACACCCGGAGCATCTACTGCTGCTAAGTCCGAGGCAGTACATTGTTTCTTGAAATTTCTCACGTTTCAGAGTGTCTGCTGAACATAGCGTTGTAAACGCTTTCTAATATGTCTTTAGCTCTCTTATTCCCACCCTATGCCCGCTTCATGCAGCTTGCTCAACAACGAACTTTATGCACTCAGCCCGGCGTGGGCTGTCTCAACTTCTCATTTTCAAGTTCTTACGGCATATTTTCATACGCCATTCAGTCCCTAGAAAAGCATCAAGACTCAAGAGCTATTGCAAATTTAATAATTATTTTCTAAATTCGCATCTTTTTCTGAAAAATCTTTCATTTTTAACTTTCATTTACAGATAAAGACTCCTTTTAGTCAATCTCCTATTCAATCCCTGTTTACAAAACTTTTCCTCCCTTTTCCTTGCCAATATCAAAAAAACAATGTATCTTTGCAGCGGAA
>OQVZ01000972.1_pt1 | contig 10793 bp, 7 predicted proteins | sample 1691571 | NCBI WGS metagenome assembly OQVZ01 (sample SAMN03418261, study PRJEB22391) | human gut metagenome | biome: human-gut; feature: organic feature; material: feces | host: Homo sapiens | place: Tanzania | collected 2013-01
AGGCGGTTGTCCGTAAGGAGGCTGTTGGCCGTAAGGATTCTGTTGAGCATACATCTGCTGCTGTTGTCCTTGGGCAAACAAGCCAGCCACATTTGCGCCACCGGCCATTCCGGCCATATTCATGCCAACAAAGCCGCCCATTGCACCCATGCCGCCTTCATTGCCAGCTGCAATACGCATAGCGTCTGCAGTAGCGCCAGCCATAGCTGCTGCTGCACGGTTCGGATTGCTGAGCATCTGGATATCTTTCAGACGTTGAGCATCTTCCTCAGACATGGTTACGCTTGCCAGTGCGAAGGAATAAACCTCTACACCGCGGCGGTCACGCCATTGGTCGCTCAAATCTTCGTTCAAAGCGTTAGCGATTTCTTTACCATGACGCGGCAGTGCGCTGTAGCGCATACCGTTTTCAGTGAGCGTACCGAGGGCAACGCCCAGGCTCATCATGAGCTCGCTCTTCATCTGGCTGTCAATCTGGTCACGACGATATTCGTCAGTGATGTTGGAGCATACATTGGTGTAGAACAGCAGCGGATTAGTAATCTTATAGCTGTATTCACCAAAGCAACGGATGCCAACTTCCCAATCAATGCCTAAGTTGTTGTCAATCAGGCGTACAGGAATCGGCTGAGCGGTGCCAAACTTGTTGCCGTAAATTTCCTTCATATTGAAGTAATATACGCGCTGGTCCTTGCCAGGGTCACCGCCAAAGGTGAAACGTTTACCGATCTGACCGAAAATAGCCTTTACGTTATCCTTCAGGTCACCGGTAAAGATAGACGGTTCAGTAGAAGTATCGTATACATATTCGCCAGGCTCGTTGCACATATCTACAACCTTGCCCTGCTCAACGATAATCATGCACTGACCTTCGTTGACAGCAACAACGCTGCCATTACTGATGATGTTGTCTTCTGCAGAAGTATTGGAGCTGCGTCCTTGGCTGGACGTACGCTTCATACCCTTGGTTACCAGAACCTCGGGAGGCATGCTTTCGCAATAGAAAAACTCTTTCCATTGGTCGCCCAGTACGCCGCCTACAGCGCCCATTGCCGCTTTAATTAAACCCATAATACAACCTCCTTTTGTATCACTAAAATATTAACAATTATATTTTATCAAAACCCGCTAAATATTAACAGGCGTTTGAGTAAAAACATTTTTACCGTTTTTGTCAGGAATTTGTAAAATCTCTAACTTATCCCAATTCTAAGTAAAAAACTATTCACTAATATTTCACTTTATGATAAACTAATCATTAGACAACCTTATCATCTTGTCTCTTTAAGGTAAGCTGCTTTCTGCTTCCTTGCCTTTAGTTTAATATAAAAAAGGCATTTCGTCACTACACCAAATGGCAAATTCGGGTAGGATAAGGTAAATTTTTTCATATTTTTTGCCAAAAATGCCCTTCTGGGAGGTTTTTTCATGTCTGTTTTCTCAAAAAAATTTTCTGCTTCTATATATAAGCTTTTACTGTTGGTAATCTGTCTCGTTGCTGCTTTGAGTAGCGGCTGTGGCAGCAATGCCTCCTTAGACCCTGCTAAGCCGGTGACGCTTACAATCTGGCACGTTTATGGCAACCAAACAAACTCTCCATTTAATGATACCATAGAAAAATTTAACGCCTCAGAAGGCAAAGCCAAGGGCGTTATCGTGAAGGTAGCCTCCGTTAGCAGCTCCAATGTTATCGACAAGGCTTTGTTCGCTTCGGCCAAACAAGATCCAGGTGCTGTACCGCTGCCTGACCTTTTTACGGCCTATCCGCGTGTTATCCCGACAATGAAGAATAAGCTGCTGCATTGGGACAACTACCTTACTAAAGATGATTTAGCTATTTACCACCCTGATTTCCTGGCAGAAGGCTATCAAAACAAGGAGCTCCTGATGCTGCCGGTAGCAAAATCAACTGAGCTGCTTTTTGTTAACCAAACACACTTTGACCGCTTTGCTGCGGCTACTGGTGCCAGCACCGAGGATTTTGCCGACTACGACAAGCTTTTTGCGCTCTGCCGCAAGTATTATGCCTGGACCGGCGGCAAAAACATGTGCCAGCTCGATGATTTCTACAATTATTATCTTACAAGCATGGCTTCCTTAGGTGACCCGTTAATTAAGGACGGCAAGCCTGATCTGGCCAGCTCCAACTTTAAGCGTGTCTTCCGTGCTGCAGCTGAGCCTGCTATCGCAGGTGGCCTGGGTATTGAAAAGGGCTATGCTGCTGACGCCTGGAAAACTGGCGATTTAATCAGCAACGTTGGTTCCACCGCTGCTATTCTTTATATGCGCGATTACGTGACTAATCCTGACAACACGCGCGAAACCATTGTTACCAACTATTATCCCTGTCCCGTTTTCAGCGGCGGCAAGGTAACACTGCTGCAGCGCGGTGTAGGCCTGTTTGCCATCAAAAACAGTGATGAACGTAAAAACCTGGCTGCCGTTGTTTTTGCAAAATGGCTGGCACAGGAAGAAAATAATCTGAACTTTGCTATGCACGCAGGCTACCTGCCCTCTAACAAGCAGGCACTGCCTCAGCTGCTGAACAATCCTCAGACCGTGCATAATTACAAATACCGCAAGCTGTATACCTGCATGCAGCAGGTATATAAAACAGGCACCTGGCTGCATCTGCCGCACAACGCTGCTGAAATACAGCAGAATCTGGAATATGGCAGTAAAAACATTCTGCGTGCTGCCCATCAGCAATATCTGCAGGAAGTTGCCGGTGGCACTAATCCTCAGCAGACGCTTGATAAATTGGTAGAAGAAAGCTACCAAAAGCTGCTGAACTATAAGCAATAAGCCTTACAAGCTTGCCAAGGAGGCTACTGATGCTCGATAAGCTTACCAAATTAAAAAGATTACAGCTCATTAGCAAGGAAATCTGGCAAAATAAGCGTTCCATGCGCGGCCGTTTCATTATTTACCTGCTGTCACTGGTGCTGCTGGCAGGTTCTGCTATGCTGATACTGTTAAACGTTATCGGCATAGTACAGCCGCCAAGCCATGATATCGACCGGTTTCTTGAATACGAGCTTAACACCCGTACCAACGATATCAAACGCCAGATGAACGCGCTGGCTGCACACAATATCGATTTGTCGCAGCAGCTGCAGAATGATATCGAAGGCGTGATGATGGAAAAGGGAATTTATAACAATTATGAGGCCCTGGACAATAACCCCGAGGCCTTGACCGCCATTCAGCAGGCAACCTACCAGACTCTTGCTGCCAAGATGCAGCAGGCTCCGGCCAGCGGTGCCTTATATCTGATTAACGCCAGTGTCAACACGAATCTGTTGGAACCTACCTATAACGGTCTTTTTCTCAAATTTACCAATATCTATTCAGAAAATACCCTTTTCAACGAAATCTGTATGTTCCGCGGCAACCCTCAGGTTGCCCGCAATAATAACATCAGCCTTTACAGCACCTGGCAGCTGGAGCTTAATGTCCACGCCTATCCGCAGGCCGATAAGCTGCTTCATGCCAAGAATAACAATATTTCCCAACAATATATACTTACCGACGTTGCCCACCTCAAAGAAAGCTGGGAGCAGTCCCGTCTTTTCCTGATGCCTATTAACAGTAATGACGGCAGGATCATCGGTATCTGCGGCTTTGAAATCAGCAGCGTTTACTTCCAACAGCGCACCAAGCAGGCCAATTACAAGGGTTATCCGCTGATTATCGCTATTCTCGATAAAAAAGCGGACAACGAATACCAGGGACAGCTTTCCAATCCGGCCTCATTCGTCAATGCTACTATAAAAACCAGCTCTGACGGCGAGCATGAGTTATTTACTGCTGGTCAGGAGCGCTTCATCGGCTTCACAGCTCCCTTGACGGTCGGTGCCTCGGAGCACAGGGTAGCAGTCATGCTGCCTACCGACAGCTATTATCATCTGCAGAGGCAGGCTAAAATGCGTCTGCTGATAATGCTGGGTATTATCCTGCTGCTTTCATTGCTGTCTGCCGGTTATTTCAGCAAAAAATATGTAGACCCCTTGTTAACGGACTTGCGACAGCTGCAGCAGAATCCGGAAGCACCTCCGCAATCGAAGGTGCTGGAGCTTAACCAGTTCTTCGAGTTTTTGCAGAACCATTCTGAACAGCAGGCTGAAAAACTGCGCCAGCTGCAAAGCGAAAATAACGAAGTACAAAAGCAATATGGTCAGGCGGCTGTGCGCTTACAGGAAGCGCAGGAAAAGCAAAAGCAGACCGCCAACCAATACATTCAGCTAGAGCAGCAGCTTGCTGCCCTGCAGGACGAAATCACGCAGGTACGCCAGCAGATGGAGCAGACGCAGCGGGAGAAGCTGCAGGCTCAGCAGGAGCGTGAGCAGGCTCAGCAGCAGTTCAACTTTGCCCAGGCTGCCCTGGAAAAGGCTATTGAAAAGAAGCTGGAGACCGTCGACCCCGACAGCTATAAAATGTTTGTCGATAATCTGGCAACACTGACGCCGAAGGAGGAAGACATCTTCAACCTTTATGTGCAAGGGTGCTCGACAAAAGCTATTATTAGCCAATTGGGCATCACCGAAAACACCCTGAAATACCATAACAAAAATATCTACGGCAAGCTGGGCGTAAAAACCCGTAAGGAGTTGCTGCAGTATATCGAACTGATGCGCAACGCAGAACGCTGATGCGCAGCGCATTCAAAAAGCCTCCGGCGAGTTTACTCGTCGGAGGCTTTCGTTATGGGTTATGGGTTACTATTTAAATATTAATTTTATCGCTCATTTTATCGCTCACATTATCGCTCAGTTTATCGCTCATTTTTATTACATATATAGCCATACACACTGCTAAAACCAAACATCCAATTTAAGCTATAATTCAAACACCCCCAAAAGATATCTTTCGGGGGTGCTCAAATCTTTATTTCTTAAATTTTACAGCTTCTGTCATACCTTCTACCCTACATTACAGCTGCAGGATGAAGAATTCATCATCAATATTTCTTCTGCCATTGCTGAGCACAACCAGAACTCTGTCATCAGGCATATTTGCCAGGTTTACACAAGCACCGATACTAGCTTCCTTATTATTGGTCAAATCCTTATAGCTTACAGTGCCAAGCAGCATGCCAGAGCTCTTTCTGTAAATGAACAGCTGCTGTTTGTCTACAGAGGAATCGCTGACTACCAGATAATCATTAGTCAGAGCCATATCAGTTAAGGAATGCATAGCCTTGCTGTCTTCATACTTTTCCTTGCCGATGACGCGTTTTTGCTTACCGTTGGAGTCATAAACGCTTACCAGGCCCACGTCCTTAGTACCGATACGCGCATTACCGCAAACGTAGAAATCACCGTTTCTATCCGCAATTACACTCTGCGGAATATTGATTTTATCCTTGTCATTATCATCACGATTTCTTGATTCCTGACGTACTGTGCCCAAATCCTTGCCTACTCTGTAGCCGTTGCGCAGCTCAACCTTTCTCATATCGCCCTGATTCATCCAGATCAAAGCCTTGTCAGCATTGCCTTGAGGAATAACCGCAAGATTATTGAAGCGTCCTTGTGCCTCTTCAATACGTTTGGTTTCGCTATCGAAATAATTGAGTCGCATTCTCTTATTGGTATAGAAGATACCTCTGGTGCCATCAGAAGAAATCTTAGCATTACCGGACAACGCATCAACATTATTATCCAACATGCGCAAACCATCTTTATCCCACTGCATCTGTACGAGTCTGTCCTTAACGTTGGCATAAATCATATCTCTGCCAACAGTAGCCACCTTCATACCCTTGCTAAAAGAATTTTGCAGACGCAGCTTAGGATTATTCTTCAGTGTAAAGAGCTTAAAGGTTCTACCACCGGCATTAACATCCTTGTTCGGCAAATCCTTCAAATCGGCAGCAATCGGTTTCGGTTTAGGAGGCTCGCTTGTGCCCTTGTCACCGCCGCAGCCGGCAATAAAGCTGCAGGCCAGAAGTCCGGCCAAAATTCCCATCGCCATACGTTTCTTCAACATAACAATCATCTCCTCATTTTACTATGGAAAAGCTTTTTATTTAATTACAATACGACCATCGCCGTAAGGATTAGCATATTGCTCGCCAACCTTGCCATTCAGATGGTTCTGCAGGTATTCCATAATCGTATCTGCATCGCTCATCATTTCGTCCTGTACCAGATGCGCGCCCTTGAACATCGTCATGCCGTCGCCACCGGATTTGAGCATATAGGAGGTGCCGCCAACGGTGTATTTTTTCTTAACATCTAACGGTTTGCCGCCAATCTTGACATCGCTGACGCGACGGGCACCGGCAACGCGCACGAAGTTGCCCTTGGCATCAAGCTCTATGCTGGAGGGAACAGAGCTGTCAAGTGTGTAGCTCAGGCCAGACACCTGCATAAAGCCACCACTTTCTTCAGGATAGCTGATTGCGCCCATCTCCAGCGCATCCAGAATCTGTTGGCCAGTTACCTCTAAAACTACGCACATGTTACCGAAGGGGAAGGCCTCCAGCAAATCGTTGTAGCTGATTACGCCGGTTTTGATTTCATTGCGGATACTGCCGCCGTTTACCAGCACTACATCGCAATCCAGGACTGCTCTATAGGCATCGGCAACAAAGTCGCCCAAGCTGCATTCACGGTTACGCACGATGCGCTCACCAGTTGCGGGATCATTGCTGCGCAGCTGCACAATTGCTTCGCCTACAGGCTGCTTCAGCAAAGGCTCATAGGTTTTTATTTCCTGGGCAATAACTCTGCTAATAGTAGCGTCCTTGCCGTTGGATTTAGTAAGCAGCTGGCTCTTCAGCTTGCCATCAGGAGTAATTACCAGCTCGCCTACAGTTTTGAGCTTGGTACCGGTTTGGGCCAGCAGCACGTCCTTGCCGACTTTGTTTTTAACCATACGGGTGAAACGCTCGTGAGAGTGTCCGTCGATAACAGCGTCAACGCCCTGAGTGTTTTTAGCAACGCTTTCGCTGCTCCACTGCGGGGTAGTACCGTCCATACCTAAATGGCCTACGATGAATACATAATCGGCGCCTTCCTTGCGAGCCTTATCAATATTCTTCTGCAGCTGCTTGTACAGCTTATTGCCGCTCTTATCTTCGCAGAAGCTGTAGATATACTGTCCCTTCTCATTTTGGAAGAAGGTCGGCGTAGAGGTCGTCAGGCTTTCCGGGGTGCTTGCGCCGATAAAGGCTACCTTGGTATCCTCATACTGCATAATCTTGTAGCCAGGCAGAACCTGCTTGTTATTGCCTGCATAAACAAAGTTAGCGCAATAGTAGCCTGCACGCTGCAGCGGCACCAGCTCCATAAAGCGTTCCATGCCATAGTCAAATTCGTGGTTACCGGGAATGCAGAAGTCATAGCCCAGATAATTCATAATGCTGACAACAGCCAGGCCACGGGAAAGCTTACCAATCGGTGCGCCCTGAATGGCATCACCTGCATCAACCAGCGCTACGTTCGGCGTTCTGGCCAGGGTATCGCGTTTAATCTGCGCCAGGCCATCAAAGCCGATATTATCATTAATACCACAATGGATATCGTTAGTATGCAGAATAACAATGTCATGCTCCAGCGCCCACGCCATCAGCGGAGCGGAAACAGTCATCGCCGCAGTCACTAAAAACAGCGATGTTTTTTTCAGGATTTTTTTCATATACACCACTTCCTTCCAGCTTTTGTACCTTCATTATACGCTCAAAAAAGCAAAAGCACCCTACCCGAAAGGCTGATTTCGGGTAGGGTAGCAGGAATTTTTACAGATTTTCAGGCTATTATGGTCAAAAAAATACAGCTTTCCAGGTGGCAGGCAAGCAATTTTGCTTGCTGCCACAGGAAAGCTGCCTGCTTTATGCTACACTTATTTTCTCAGCTGCACAATTCTTACGACCACGGATCATCTGCTGCCGGAGTTTTAATGCCGCTCAGCAATCCCTTGTAATCCCACAGGAACCATTCGCCGGTAGAAGCCTTTTGGCGTACAGTCATCGGACGCGGGCTGTCTGCACCGCCGCAGCTAATCATGAAGCGTGCATAGCCTTCCTCCTGATAAGTGTAGGCATTAATTTTAACCTCTACAGTATACGGCATATCCGGCTGATAGTTGTTGGCCGGAGTTGCGCCCATGAAGTAGGAGCGCATCAGATACTGTCTGCCGCGGAAGCGGTCTGCGAGGAATTGTTCATCTCTTTTAGGTACCGGTCTTGGTCCCAGCAGCTTGTTGAGCATAGCAATTGCCTCTGCCGGATTGGTTTCGTAGCGAGCCAGTGCTGCTACAGTGTAAGCTGCAACCTGCTGAGCATCGGTTTCCGGTCCGATTTCAGCTGCCGATTGCGGCAGATTCTGGAAAATGACACGTCTGGTTTTTTCTTGCTTCTCCACTTTATTCACCGCCCTGTTAATAGTATTATCAATGGTTCTGTCAATCATTCTGTCTACGCCAATTCTTCTGTTCCAGTCAAGAGCTTCTGCAGATTGCAATTGTCCCGCCAAAAGCATTGCGCAGCAAGCTAATACAATACCTTTCTTCATTTGTTGCACCTCCTCAGAATTATCCTGCGCTGTTAGATACGCAGGCCTGCTTCCTTACAAGCTCATTGTACAACGAAATTTGCTAAAGCACCCCACCCAAACTGCCTATTTCGGGTAGGATGAGCAAAATTTTTCTGTTTTCAAGGAAATTTCTGCCCAAAACATCAATCTCAGTAACCGCATCAGCGCCACACCATTGCCAAAATCTTGCGCAAGCATCTGCTGCTTATTCATTGGCCAAATCGTAAATTTTCCTTACCGTGCCGTCATCAGCAACATTATAAATCAGCCTGCCGCTTTTCTCTACCAGATAGCGTGCATCCTTAAACTGCACAGGATTAGGAGCATCCGGATCTCCCGCCTTAGTCATAGTATGATAGCTGTAACGCTTGTCAACATCAGGATACAAAGCCTTTTCTTGTTCCCACTGATAATCCCAGAAGCTGAAATGGTAGTTGTTTCTGTCCAGTAAATTAACATTCGGCTCCAGCACCAGCTGCAAGAACAGCACCGCTACGTTCCAAGGCATTTCCGTTTCACCCTGCACAAAGCGAGTACCTCTTTTGTTGCTTCTTTCATAGGTCCCGGCTAGGGACGGCAGCACCCTATTATTACCCTCAGGCTCACCCAAAATCCAGGCACCGTACAGCTTGGTCTGCGCCTGATAGCCCTGCGGATTACTCAAAGCATACTTTTCATAAAGCGGCATACTATATCTGTACCGAGAAGGATAACCCATACCATTTTCATAGCTTGCAAGACTTGGTACATGCAGATAACCGATAAAACGCTCACCGTCATGCGCAAAACGCACCACCCCGCTCGCCTCGGTCGCATAGCGGTAATGGTCGTCCTGCCATTCGCCGCTGTGCACCTTCAAATCCATCAAAACACCGTGCGTAGTTTCATACACCATAGCACCACCCTCAACATGGGTAGCAGGATTATACATCTCATAATAATCAGCCCGCGCAACCGACATCCCGCCGAATAGCAGCAACGCACCGCACGCCAAAGCACTCAACAGCTTCTTCATAAGCTCACCTCCAAACAACAAGCAACCACCTTCCCCTATGGGGCAGGCAAGAAGGATAGCAGAACACCAGCACAAGCAATTAACATATCGTGTAAGGAATAGCAATTTTAGCAAATGAGTGCTTGGAACCATAGAAGCAAGGGTACGTAACATTCTTTTACCATCTGACAAATTGTACCGATGCTTCGTCCTGGTTCCGCACGAAATTTGCGTTATGCCCTAAGGCATAGGAAAATTGCTACTGACTGAAACGATATTTAATTGCGACGCACAACCCCTTTTTCAACATCAAAAAGGCCCCTGCTCCGCAATATTAACTTACGTCGCAAGGGCCACAAACTCAACTCACTGCCTCAACCAACAGCATCATTGCTGCACAACAGCTTAACCTCACCATCAACAGTCACACGATACGCATCCCACAAACTCGGATGCACATAATAAGTCATAACCAGCTCATCATTCTTATTATAAACATAAACCCCAAAATAATCGCCGTACTCCTGCGGCAGATACGAATTAAAAACGCTGTTCGGAGCCTCGGCAAAACGACTGCCATAGCCAAACCAATAATCCTTACTGCTCAAATCCAAACCCGTATTCTTCACATTCAGCTTACGCAGAAAATACAGCGCCATAGTATAATCCTCTTCCGCCTGCATTCTCTCAAACCTATAAGTACCGCCGATATCAGGCTCACTCACCTTAGCAATACCCATCTCGCGTGCATCAACCGTCGGCAGCAGCACAACCTGCTTACTATCTTGCACTCTGGCCTCGCAAACAAGCGGCTGAGAGCCATAACCAAAATAACGTGTATCCTCACCATGACGGCCCACATCAAACGAATAATCCTCTAATACCAGCGAACCGTTCTCCAGCATACCCACGCCCTTAAACATCGGCGCATTACCGTCCTGCAAATCATAAGTAACAACAGAAGCAAAAATGCCGGACTGCGTATAAATCAGATGTAAAGAAGCATTATCCCTGCCATTCGCACCATAACGCATATACGAATACGCACCATAAGCATAAGACGCTGCCATCGCCGTAGTACTAAAAAGCAGCAGCAGGCAGAACATCAGCAAGCTAAATAATCTCTTCATCGCCACACCTCTATCTCTCAACCTCACTCAGCAGCAGGCTTCCGTCCTCACCACTGATAGCAATACCGAAAACACGCTCCCTGCCCAAAGAATCGCGCACCGCAATACCGTTGCGCGGGAAGGACTCAG
>OQVZ01000973.1_pt1 | contig 10788 bp, 11 predicted proteins | sample 1691571 | NCBI WGS metagenome assembly OQVZ01 (sample SAMN03418261, study PRJEB22391) | human gut metagenome | biome: human-gut; feature: organic feature; material: feces | host: Homo sapiens | place: Tanzania | collected 2013-01
TTCTGCCGGATGTACTCCGCGCACTTTACGCCGGCGATTGGCGGTCGTCAAGGCGCTGCGCCGCCGAGGGGAAAAGTGAGGGGCTGCGAGATGGGATATCAGATCGATGACCTGAATGCGCTTCCCGAGCGATACCGCAAGCAGGCAATGGCGCAGATGGAGGAACAGCAGCGAAAACGCGCGGCACGCGAGGCGGTGCGGATCGTGCAGGACGCGGAAAAAAAGGCGGAAAAGGCTTCCGCACGAAAAATGCATAACAAGCCGACAGAGCGGCAGATGCCGAACGGAAAGGTTCGCACGTTCGACAGCGCGAAAGAAGCCCGCCGATATGATGAGCTGACGCTGCTCTTGGCCGCCGGTGAGATTCGAGATTTGAAGATTCAGCCCCAGTTCACACTCAAGGAAAGTTTCGTGACTACGGATGGAAATGTGAGCGGAGCTGTGCGGTACAAGGCGGACTTTTCTTACATGGAGCATGACCGCAGCCGGGACAAATGGTTGTTCGTGGTCGAGGACGTGAAAAGCGAGCACACGAGGAAGGACAGAGACTACCGCATACGCGTTAAGCTGATGCAGGAGGTTCTGGGAATCACCGTGCGTGAGGTAATTTGAGGGGAGGAATTAGGGTGGAGTCCATAGCACTTGAACGGATCATTCCGGCGGTGCGCCCGTGGGAGAGTGAAGATGCCAAGACCGCAATGAAAACGGTCGAGACGTATGACACGCAGGACAAAATCAACTTTTGCCTGGAACATTGCCCCTACCGGGAGTGCGTGAACTGCGTCGCGGGAGGAAAGAAGAGCAGCGGAAGCGGACGCCCGCCGCTTGATGATGACGAGGATCTGAAACTGCTGAAATGGAGGCTGAGACTGAAAGCGACCGACGCTGAGATCTGCGAAGATCTGTGCATGAGCCGAGAAAAACTGCGGCGATGCAAGAGAAGAATTGGAAGGGAGCGCAAATGAAGCATTTGGGTGACATTTGCTGCATCGACGGCGGGGCGATCGAGCCGGTCGATGTGATCACGGGCGGCAGCCCCTGCCAGGACTTGAGCACTGCCGGAAAGCGAGCTGGTTTGGCAGGCGCAAGAAGCGGACTTTTCATGGAACAGATCCGCATTGTGAAGGAGATGAGAGAACATGAGCGAAGAATGGGGCGAACAGGTGAGTTTGTGCGACCTCGGTATATGGTCTGGGAAAATGTTTCGGGAGCCTTCAGCAGCAACGGAGGGCGCGACTTTGCCGCCGTCCTCGAAGAAATTATCCGCATCGCCGAGCCGGAAGCCCCCGATATTGAAGTGCCTGAAAAGGGTTGGCCAACCTGGGGGGGCTACCACGATGAAGTGGGAGGACGATGGAGCGTGGCTTGGCGAGTGCATGACGCGCAACACTGGGGAGTCCCCCAACGCCGCCGTCGAATCTCGGTTGTCGCAGATTTTGGAGGAGACACCGCTGGCGAAATATCGTTTGAGCGCAAAAGCGTGTCAGGGGATATTGCGGCGGGCGGAGCGCCGAGGAAAGAAACTACCAGAGACTTTGGAGCGGACGCTGATCGCACAGTCAAAGACATAATCTGCATGGCGACACAGCAAGGCGGTGCAGAGCTGCGAACCGATGACCGCGCACCAACGTTGACCGCGGCGGCTGGCATGAGCGGAAATAATCAGCCAATCGTTTACAGTTTCGACAGCCTTGCCAGCAACAGCATGAAAAGTAAAAATCCGTACAGCGGGTGTAGAAAAGTGGAAGTCGCGAAAACAATCGATACCACCTATCCGGATCCCGGTAAGAATCAGGGAGGGATTGCAATCCTGGATATGTCTCACGCTTGCGATGTCATACGAGACTGCGGTGAGGTTTCCCCGAGTTTGCAAGCCCGTATGGGCACGGGCGGCAACCAAGTGCCGCTGACGTATCAAATGCAGGGCTTCGGCGATTACCGCGAGGGGAACGTTGCAAGCAGTTGCAAGCAACGGGACTTTAAGGATGGAACAGACCTTGTGTGCGCCGTCGATTGTCGGAACTTTTGCGAGGGCGGAGAAACAAACGGTACATTACAAGCAAAAGAAAGCAGAGGGCAAAGCCTGAACCTGAATAATACGGTCCGGCAGAACATGGTGGTGCGCCGCCTCACGCCGATGGAATGCGAACGGTTGCAAGGGTTCCCGGACGGATGGACTGACATAGGAGAGTGGTACGATAGTCAGACTGGCGAAGGCTATTGGGTCGATAGTCTTGGGAAGCGCCACAAAACAGCGGACAGCCCTCGCTATAAGGCGCTCGGCAATTCTATCGCCCTGCCATTTTGGGACTTTCTGGCAAAGCGTATCAGCGCGCAATATCTACGCCCTGTTACGATGGGCAGCCTGTTTGACGGAATAGGCGGATTTCCGCTGGTGTTCGAGCGGCACAACGGCAAAGGCACGGCGCGATGGGCGAGCGAGATTGAGGAATTTCCCATCGCCGTGACGAAACTGCGCTTTGGGGAGGAGTGATGACGTGCGACGAAAGAAAAAAGACGAACGTTATGAGCACACCCTTTGTTGGAATTGTGCCAACGCCTGCGGGAACTGCTCATGGTCGGGGTACGACAAAGCAGCAAAAAGGGTGCGCTTTCAACCGGTGGAGGGTTGGGTTGCCATTCCGCAGAAAATTCTGGTCAACCGGGAGCGGAACGGAAAGCGCGTTCGCCAATATGAGACGAGCTATATCGTAATAAACTGCCCAGAATTTCGGAGGGGATAAGGTGAAGAACATGGAGAAACGAGAAGTATTTCGGCCGGAAGCCGATGCGCAAAAAATACGCAAGTCGTGTGCATCGTTTGACCCGGAGCAAGGTGGCTGCACAACGATGACGGAAACGGTGTGCGCCTACCGGACGTGCAGTTTTTTCATCGCAAAAGAAAAAGCGCAGGAAAACGCGCTCAAGTCCATAGTACGACGCAAGAAAATTGGGTTTCCGCTGAAAAAGCACGAAGAAAAGATGCTCAAGGAAGCAGGGATCACTGTGGAGGAAACCGATGAGTAAGCAAATGGATGAGCGGAAATTGCCGGTCTATGCGGTGCGTCTGCGGAAACTGCGGGAAGAACGGGGGCTTACCCAGCGGCAGGTGGCAGACCGATGTTCCTTCAGCCATGCGATGATAAATCGCTATGAAAATGGGCTGGTGGAGCCGAAAGCGTCCTCGTTAATAACGCTCGCAGGTTTCTACCATTCCAGTACAGATTATATTCTTGGTATCATACATGAGACATAAAATAATTTGTGTCTCATAGATGTTACCACAAAACAGAAATATGGGTTTATCATGGGAGATGCAGGAAGAGATTTTCTGCATCTCTCCATTTTTTTATATTTCGGGTAAGGAGGACGTATGGCCGAGCAAACCGATGCGCTGACACTGGACGAACAGCAGGAACAGTATAATGCGCTCGCACGCGAAACCAGCGACAGCCTTGCCCTTTTTTACTGCTGCATCCGCTTTGACGTGCCGTTTGATCTGATGGCCGTGTCGAAAGAAGCTGGCAGTACGCAGAAATGGATCGATTACTGCGACAATCTGCGTACCAAAGGGCTGGACGAAGAGCACGGCACCAAGCTTGGGTTTCTGGACGGGCTGACGGACATTATGAAGATATTCGGCGAACGGCTCTCTGCCGGAGAGTTCACCAAGGCCGTCGGCAACGAGAAGAGCGCGCGAAACCGCAAGATCGGAACAGAGAAGCAGCGCAAGGCGTGGGGGATCAATTCGATGAAAAACCCCTACACGGCGGAGGATTACAACGAACTTGACCGCATTTACGAAGCGCTTTCGAGCGATTTGATGGCGGCAGGCGGCGTGAGCGTGAAGCAGGAGTTCATTTTGCGCGATTGCGCGAAAATGACGCTGGACCGCGACAAGGTGCGCGCGATTGGCCAGTACGAAAAAGCCGCGAAACTGAACAAAATGATTCAGGATAACCTATCGAGCGAGGGCCTGCGGAAGAAGGACGCAAAGCCCATCGACGATATGCGCATCGACAGCCTTGTGGAGGCGCTGGAAAAGAAGGGGCTGTTGAAAAACGGAAAGCCGTGTGAGCCGGACGAGATGTTCCAGATACTCTTCGGCCGCCCGTGCAAATACCCGTACACGAGAGATGCGGCGGAGCAGATGATTCTCATCAACGAGAACCGGATGCGGCAGAACGACGGCATGGCGGAGCTGGTGACGCTGCCGGACAGTATGCGCCTGGACGATGCGCTCGGTGAGTTTGCCGAAGAGCCGAACGAGCGCGAGATGGAAGCCTATGCCAAACTGGGGCTTGTGAAAATGCGGGCCGTGAAGAAAAACAGGTGACGCCATGGCGCGGAGAAATGGGAAAACATGGTCTGCCGCCGTTGGCTGGGTATCGGTCAAGCCGACGGAGAGCCGGGACTACTCAGACTATGAAGATGCGTTCTGGTGCTTTCTGATCTGGGTTTTTCGGTGGTTTCCGGACAAGGCATGTGACCTGATGCGAAGCGATGAAGCGGACTTTGCCAACGAAGAGCTGCTTCAGCGCGTGATGATGCGCGAGTACGCGAGAAAACGCGAAGTTTCCATTACCGGCACAAGAAGCCTGACCAAGACGAGCACCAAAATGAAGTACGCCATGGTCAACGGCCTTGTGTGGCCGGGAACACAGAGCGCATACTTTGGTCCTTCGCTTAAACAGCTTGCCGCCATCGGCGGAAAGACCTACCACCAGATCGAGCACGACTACCCGCTGCTGGCAAGACACTGGCGTGTGAGCGCGGAGAGCAAGGACGACTTCAAGATCGAGACCGACTGTGGAAGCGCCTTTTACATTTCCGCCATGCGCGGAGACAACCTGCACGATGTGACGGCGGAAGAGTATGCGCAGGAAGAAAACCCGCCGTTTGACTATGCGGAGTATTCGACCGTGGTGCTGCCGGCGGTGCGTCTTTGGCATAACGTAAAGGGTCAGCCGGATCAAAACTACGTTGGATATAAGAAGCATGCGATCACGAGCGCGGGGCGAAAGCAGAACCATGCCTTCCAAACCCGCTGCAAGGTGATGAAGAAGATGACAGAGGGCGAAAGCGCTTTCGCCATGGACATATCGTGGGAGAGCATTGTGCTGATGCAGATGCGGCCTTACGAATGGGCGATGGGGCTGCGGGATGAGCTGACTGTGGAGCGCTGGATGCGCGAGATGGAAAGCCGGTACACGGGTGCGGACGAGTTCCCAGTGCTCTCGGACGAGGTGCTGACGGACAGCCAGAAGCTGACCGTGATGGAAACGGAGCACTGCTGCAAGGCGGTAAGACCGACGCTGCGGCCGGAGGACGTGATTTACATCATCGGCTACGACGTTTCCTACGAGGACAGCGCGAAGAACGCGAAGTGCGCCTGCGTGGCACTGAAGCTGACGCGGCAGAGGGATTACCTCAAGCGAGACCGCTTTCTAAAGCAGCTGGTTTATATTGATGATTGGCCTCCGCCCGACCAGAGCAAAGCGCAGGCGCGCCGGCTGAAAGGAATCTGGAATCGGTTCTGCTTTGACGGGAGCCAGACCTACCTTGCCATTGATAGCTGGCAATACGGACGCGGCGTGGTGGAGGACCTGATGACCGATCTCGGCGACGGTCTGCCGCCGCTGTGCATACGGGATCATGCGGCGTATGCGAGTGCCGAGCTCCCTGATGCGATTCCGGTGATCTACCCCATCAAGGCCGGAGGAACTGGTGTGACCGACCCGGACTTTGAAATGCTCAAATATGCGCAGACGGAGTTTGAACACCACAATGTGGAGCTGCTGACACTCAACGCGAACGAAGGTGTGGAAGCTTATAAGCGGCTGCACAGGATCAAGGACGACAACCGCGACTATCAAATCGCGCTGCCGTATCAAAAATGCCGTGAGCTTTCCGGGCAGATCCAAAATCTGAAGCTTGTGCCGAGCGGAGCCGGCATGAGTGAAAAGCGCATTTCCAAGTCCATCCAGCGAGACAGCTGGTCGGCACTGAAATATGCGCTGCGGCTGGCTCAGATCATTGAGAGAGAAGAGCTGCTTGAGGAGATCAACGGCAAGAAGAAAAGCGACTGGGCCGAGGAGCTTGCCCGGTATCGTGATGCGGGTAGCCATACGCGCGGGGTGCGGACTGCGGGAAACAGCCGCACCGTGACGGCGCGGCGCGGAGGAAGGATCTACTGAAATGGCGGAGACCTATAAACTGTTTGCGGCAAGGAGCAGCACGGAGAATATGGAAGCGGCCGCGCGGGAGCGCTTTTCCCGCATCACAGCGGACTATATTCTCATCTACCGAAAGAGGAAGCCAAAGAATATCCCGTGTGTGGAGATCAAGGTGGGCGACACAAAGCGCCTGACCGAACGGGACTGCGCATGGCTAAAAAGCTGCATCATGGCGCTTTTGCGCGAGGCGGCAGAGCAGACGAAGGACGAAACGGGAAAGCGGCTGGATTCCTTGATTACAGCGCTGGAAGAGGCGCTGCGCGAGGAACAGGAAAAGCTGGAAAGGGAAGCAGACGATGGCGGAGCGGGAGAACCTGACAACTGAATTTCAGCGTCTGCAGTTCGCGTCGTATCCGGAGATCTTCAAGCGCTTCAAGATGCTTTCGGATCGTTACGGCGGAATGCCGATGAGCAGTATGATGAGCGCATTTACCCGCACGGCGGGAAACGGCTATATGCGCAATAACCCCTATATCCAGAACCGGCGCGTGCAGGCGGTGTCCTCACTCCCAGCAGACTTCAGCAAAAACCGGGTAGCCGAAATGCTGACGGCCCCGCTTTCCAATGAAACGCCGCTGCGGCAGGTGGAGCACGCGCTGGAATACACGGCTTATCCGCTTTTCCACACGCGCAAAATGTACCAGGATCTGCTGACGTATCACAGCTATGTTGCGCCGGCGTTTGCCGATAAAGAGAGCGCGAAGAGCGATGATTTCTGGCGCGAGTGGAAGCTGGTGGAAAAGCTTCGGCGTGCGATGGACCCCAAGACAACGGCGCACAGGGTAGCGGGACAGGCTGTGCAGGAGGGAAAGGTTTTTTACTATCCCCGCGTGAGCGCAGACAAGGCGCATAACAAAATCAATTACGCCTTTCTACAGCAGCTGCCGAGCGACTGGACCAAGATCGTGGGCTTCAACTCGGTGAGCAAATACACGGTCGCCTTTAATCTTTTCTATTTCCTTCAGCCGGGAACGGACGTAACGCAGTTCGGAGATCTGTTCCTGCCGTATATGAACGATTTTGAACAGGTGGCACGGGCACCGAAGGGAACGGGAACGCGATTTGTTTTTGCCGCGAAAAATGCGGTGGATATGAACCGGCTGCGACAGCTGCGCGCGGAGCGGGAAGAGGGCCTGGAAGGAGAGCCGGACGTCTATTTCCAGAACGGAAAATGGTTTTACTGGGTGACGCTGCCGATCGACAAAATCTTTCCGTTTGAGATCGACGATGCCAACGCAGCAGTGGTTTCGCCGCTGACGGGGCTGTTTCTCTCGCTGCTGCAAATCGCACAGTATGAGCAGATCCAGCTCGAGCTGGTGCAGAACCCGCTCATTTCACTCTTCACCGGAGAAATTCCGTACCGGGACACCAAGGATCAGAAGTCGGTGGACGACGATTACCGGCTTTCGAACGCAGGGCGTCGAATGTTCGAGGAATTGTGGTATCAGATGCTTGCCGAGAGCAACACGAGCGGTATCGGGTGGTTCACGGCGCCGGTGGAAAATATCAAGATGCATCAGCTGGCCGAAGCGCCAAGCGCGACGAAGATATCTTCGGCTGGCTACGGATATACGATGGCAAAGGCGGGACTGTCCGCCCTGATCCCGACGAGCGACGAGCCGCGGGCCGGTGTGGCCAACATTTCTTTGCAGATCGAGAGCAAATTTGCTGAGCAGATATACCGCTGCTACGAGCGGATGATGAAGAGCCTTTTTGAGGGGCTGAACCTGAAATACGACTGGCGCTTTACCATGTTCGGGTCTATCGCAGAGGACGAGGCGAAACTGAAAGCGGCCAAGGAGGGCATGACGCTCGGCATACTGCCGCAGACCCTTGTATATCTGGCAATGAACGACATGAGTGTACTCGATGACCTGTCCATTTCCAGTGCGGTCGATGCGAGCGGATTGATGGATCTGCGCCGACCGTTGGTGACAAGCTACAACGCCAAGCAAGACACGAGCAATTTGCCGCCGCAGGCTGCGCACGACGCCAATCCGGGTGGCCGGCCAAACGCGGAGGGAACACCAAAAACAGATGGCCGCGAGGGAGACCTTGACGGCGACGGAGAATAAAATACAGGAACCTCACTCTAAGCGTTGAGTGGGAAGAGCCAAACGGGGCTGACCGCCGGACGATGCCGGCGGCCGGTCTCGATTTTTTTGTAAGGAGATGAAGGCGATGCCGAAACTGCGCGAGATTTATAGCTACGACAGCGCTGCGTATGCGCCGCTGCGTGATGCGGCAAGACGCGCAACGGCGGCGTATCAAAACGCGGCACGTGGACTGGACACGCTCAAGGAATGGGTACTTATCGAGTTCGGACTGGTGCATACCGCCGATGTGATCCACCGTCTGGCGCACCTTCAGCCGCAGCGCTTTGACGTGGTGGGGGACATTCTTCATCAACGGCATCTGATGCAGGAATACCCCGAAACGGAAGAGTATCGGGAACGGCCGGAAAACATGGACGGCGTGTTTGCCGAGGTGATCCGGCTGTTGGACGAGATCGAAAAAGCGCTCAAAGAGTGTGTGCGCGTGTCGGACGAGCTGGGGCTTTATCCGCTGGGACGAGCGTTTGAAAACCTGCAGATGGAAAACAGCGAGAGCTATGAAATGTTCCTGTACGCCTGGCAGATGTACGACAAAACGGATTCGAGCGCGACAAGCTACGACGACTGGATTCGGGCGCTGTGGAAGGAGGAGTAAGCCATGCCGTTTAAGGAAAAGAACGCTGCGCCGAATGGACAAAAGGGCTGGACGGGCGAGCTGCGTGTCCTGCAGCGGCTGAGCCAGCACGAGTTCGGGGTGGAGCTGTGGCTCATGCGTGATGGGCGGAATGCGAACGGCTGGGATTTCCAAAATCTCGAGGAGCATTATCTCACCTTTGTTGGACAGCCGATCCTTGTGGCCTATGTACTCGGACAGATCGGCGACGGACACAACATGAAACTCAAGCGCGACCCCGTAAACGGCGAAGCCTACTACAGTTTTACGGACGGAACGGCAGAACGTATCGTCGGAACGCTTTCCGACGACCCAAAGGACTTCACCCTTGTCAAGAGGGATGGTCATACATGGATCGTGGCGAAGGGACGCCTGTTTACTTTCTACGCAAGAGAGCTGGTCGAAAAAATCGTGCGGACAGGGCGCATGGCGGTTTCGGTCGAAGTGGATTCGGTGGAAGAGCGTGAAGAAAACGGTATCACGGTAATCACCAAGTGGATTGCCCACGGCGTCACGATCCTTGGCGATAAGGTCGCTCCGGCCATTCCGGGAGCGCGTATCGCCGCGCTGGCCGCTATGCAGGAAGAATTTAAGACGTTGAAGCTCAAAGCGGCATCGTACCAAAAAAATGACTCGAAAAAAGGAGTGAAAAGAGGAATGAACAGAAAAGCAGCGCAGGCGCTGGCTGCCAAGTTCGAGGGCTGCAAGATCGTGGCACTGAGCGAGGACGGAAAGCGCGTAGGCCTGATCGACAAAAGTGGATGCGCCTACACCTATGCGTTCAACGAAGAGGACAACGGCGAAGTTGTGAAAGCGCGCATCAAGCCTGCATATCTGACGGCAGGATTCCACTTTGACGATGGCGAAGTGGAACTGGCGGATGTTGGCGAGATTGTGGAGTATGCGTGCGACAGCGTGCGCGAGAGCAACATGAACGCCAAGGACCTGAGCGAAAAGCTTGAAGCCGCAAACAAGCGGATCGGAGAGCTGGAGGCGGCAGAACACACGCGCCGCGTGGAAGCGGTGAAGGCAGCGGTGGAAGCCGCGCTCAACGCCATTAAGCAGTGCGCGGCGAACGGCGACGAGGACATGACGCCCAAGGCCAAAGAACTCATTGAGAGCGCGGAGGCCTACGCCGGTATGGAAGCCAACGGAAAGTTCTGCGGCGCCGAGCGCGCCCGCGCGGACCTGATGGCGGCCCAGGGCGAGGCCGAGATGCGCAAGCGCACCAAGGCCATGAGCGAGAAGAAGCACGCTTATGCATGGAACGAAGCCAAAACGGGCGGAAACGGCGGCGGTATCGCCGAAATGCTCAGTTTCATCAACGGCGGAGAAAAGTAAAGGAGAGTGAAAAAAGATGGCTTACATCAAAAATACTGCGTTTTGGCCCCGCGTGACGAACCGCGTGTTTGACGAAACGCTCAACATCACCGGTAAGTTCCAGAACGCCGGAGCGGACGAACAGTGCTCGGCCGGTTTCCTGTGCGTGAAGGACGCATTGATGCCGTGCGAGGGCTATGAAAACCTCGGAGCCGACGCCGACACCACCATCCTCAACAGCAACAGCTGGCTGATGAAGGCGGCTGCGGGCGACATCACCAGCGAAGGCACCGGGCTTTATGCCTGCAACCCCTATGACGTGAACATGGTGCAGGACTCCGCGACCGGAAACATGTACAAGGTCGGTGCAAACACGCTGGGTCTGCCCGAACCGGCGGGCTACCCCGTGACCTTCACCCGTATCAAGTTTGACGGCGACAAGATTTACCGCTTCGGCGAAGGCAACGTGAGCGGCTCGATCGGCGTGAACAAGTTCCTGACCATC
>OQVZ01000974.1_pt1 | contig 10782 bp, 9 predicted proteins | sample 1691571 | NCBI WGS metagenome assembly OQVZ01 (sample SAMN03418261, study PRJEB22391) | human gut metagenome | biome: human-gut; feature: organic feature; material: feces | host: Homo sapiens | place: Tanzania | collected 2013-01
CTGCAAGGTGAAGCCGTAAACCCACCAGCCGATAGGGTTTATCCATAGCGGCATCCGACGACGACCATCTGTCTTCTTCGGGTGTCGCTTTTTCGTTCTATATCCTGCGCTGCCAATGGCGCCAAACAACAGAAAATGGCTTTTAGGAGTTCTTGAAACGGTTAAATATATATAAAATTAACCCATCCTCTGTTTGCTCCATTTGTCCTTTGGACTATTTTCCTTATATTTGCAGCCTCAGAGTCTCCTCCTACTAAGGAAGCAACAAGTTCTGAAAAGGGTGGGGAAGCCGAGAGAGACAGAGGCGGTGACGCGCCTCCACACCTGGATTATTAAGACAGAAATAAGAATATTAACTTTAGTGTAACTATGATGAAGAAGACTTTCATGGCATTGGCCTTGACGCTGCTTCCCTTTGGCATGACCTCCGCACAGGTGCGGATGCTCGTGGTCCCGAAGGATGGCACGGCGCCCAAGAGCTTCAACCTCGATGACATTCGCCGTATCGACTTCCTTGGCGAAGCCAACACGTTCTCCATCGCATGCGCCACCGACCGTTGGTCCTACGAGTTTGACAAGGTGCGCTGCCTCAAGTTTGATGGCCTCGTCAACGACATTGCCACAGCCACCAAGCAGGAGTCTGCGGTCAGTATCGCCTACAGAGAAGGGCAGATCTTCGTGAGCGGCTTGGGCAATGCTCAGGCTAACGCCACGATTTACGACCTCAATGGATGCAGCCGCCTCAGTCTGCCCCACTATGATGGTCAGCCCATCGACGTGAGCTCACTGCCCAAGGGTGCCTATATCCTCCGCGTGGGTGACAAAGCATTTAAGTTCTTGAGATAACCATCCCTTCCGCCTCTTTCCAGCATTGGGACCAGGTGGATCCAAAACAAAATACCAAACCAAAGAAACAATGAAGAAATTCTTTACTACCCTTGCTCTCGCGCTGCTCACGCTGGCAGCTTCCGCACTGAGTCCCAAGCTGTATTCCAGCAGTAAGTCCCAGCCAATAATCCAAGCCCAAAATTCACCTAATACTGCATAGCCATATGTATAAGCACTCCCGGCTACCGGAATCATTGCAGCAAATTCAGAATAACATAATGCCGCACAACAAAAGCGCCAAACCAATACCATGCAACAACTGAAATCCGATGCTGTCCGCCATGCGCCATCAACAGCAGGCAACGGCATAGAGGAACTCGTTCAACAGCAAGCAGGCGTCTCCACCCATAACGAACTGTCGAGTCGATATAATGTCAGAGGCGGTTCGTTTGACGAAAACTCAGTATATCTGAATGGTACGGAAATCTACCGTCCCATTCTGGCAAAAACCGGGCAACACGAAGGACTCTCCATTATCAATTCAGACCTGGTCGATAAGATAGGATTCTCGTCGGGTAAGATGTCCAGCGTGCTCGACATCACCTATCGCAGGCCGCAACAATGGGAAGGCAATATACAAGCAAGCCTGTTAGGTGGATCAGCTTACGTGGGCTATGGCAACAAGCATTTCTCTATGTCTCATGGGTTGCGTTATAAAACCAACAGATACCTACTGGGCAGTTTGGAAACAAAAGGAGAATATAAACCACGATACCTCGACTACCAAACCTATCTCAGTTGGCGTCCAAACCAACAATGGGAAATTGAGGCATTAGGAGACTATTCTGAAAACAGATACCACTTCACACCCACAGACCGAGAAACCTCATTCGGAACGATACAGAACGCAAAGACCTTCAAAGTATATTTCGACGGACAGGAGCGTGATCTGTTTCGTACTGCCACAGGAATGGCTTCCGTCAGTTTTCGTCCCTCCAATAAAACCATAGTGCGTCTGCAAGGGTCAGCCTTCCATACTCGCGAGCAGGAACGCTATGATATACAGGGACAATATTGGCTCGATGACACACAAACTTCTGAAAACCTCGGAGTAGGCACCTATCGGGAACATGCCCGTAATTACCTGACTGCTCATGCAGAACAACTCCAACTGACAGCATCCCATCGCAACAGCCGCCATCATTGGGAAGCAGGTTTCACAATGAAATGGGAACACGTCAAGGAGCAGTCGAAAGAATATGAGATGCGTGACTCCAGCGGCTATAACATCCCCCATAAGAGCGACCGCCTTGACATGATTTACTCGATGAGCAGTCGCCAACAAGTGACATCCACCCGGACAGAAGCATACCTACAAGACCAGATAAAATGGCAGTTGGGCACCGACAGCCATCAATCCTATTGCACCTTGAATATCGGCTTAAGATGGGCAAGATGGAGTTTCAATGGCGAGTCAACACTATCTCCGAGACTGAGTTTTGCCATTATACCTGCCTTCAATACCGACATGACATTTCGTTTGGCAACAGGCATCTACCATTGACATCTCATCACAAATCACTAAGCCATTCTGAAATGCATCTTTTATCTCATCAGATGAGTTAGTTGTTGCTGCATTATCCCAAGCCTCTTGAGCAGGATCTTTTTCAGTTGCAGTTGCATCAGCACCAGTGTTATCTGCTGTTGCACTGTTATCAGGAATTTCTGTAGCATTTGAAGCTGATTCTTCAGCGTCAGCCTGCTTTTTCTCATTTAAAGCAGCTTCAACATCTGATGCTGAATCAGATGGTGAATTTATAGAGTTATTGTTCTTGTCCAGTTCTTTTTGAGGAATATCCGTGGTATCTGGCTCTTCATCGCCAGATACGGGAGCTTCAAGATCGATAGAACCGTTCTCATCTGATAATAAGGTATCATCTGATGAGTAATCATCCTCAACATCAAAGTCATCGGTCATCTTAGCGCTAGCACGAGACTTTAACTTGATAATTAAGAAGACAATCATCAGTACTAAAGCTAATAAGCCAGCACCGAATAAGATCATCATGACAGGCTTATCAAGATCAACTACAGAGGTAGGTGTACTTACTGAGAATTTAGACAGCTGTAGCTGCATATCCTCAATCTTCTCATCATTAGCAAGTAACATCTCTCTCATTCTGTCATTATCTTGAGAGATCTTTGAAATATTACCTTTAATCTCAATAATGTCTTGCTGAAGACCTGAAATAATATTGTCATACTGAGAAGCTAATGTAGAAACACTGTCTGCTGCTGTTTTAGCAGTAGCTGCAGATGTTTTCTTCATTCTGTCCATAGCTTCAGCTAACTGTTGCTCTAAGACTTTAGTTTTCTCATCAATAGCTTTCTTATTGCCATCGAGCATGATCCTGATAGATTGAGCATCTACAGCAGCAGCTGCAAGATCAGCACTCATTGCTTTAGCAGCTTCTGCCTTTTTATTATTGTCTGCACTGCCCTCATTATTACCGTTTGGTACGGTCTCTTCTGTAACCTGACTTTTATCAAGATCAGCGCCACGGGTATTCTCTGGCATTGCTACGGATAAATCTTTTTTAACCGCTTCTTCCTGTAACTTTTTAATCTTAGTCTCGGTGGCGGTGTACTGAGGAATATCGTTATCAGACAGTGACTGCATTGGCTTTGAAGCTTGTGTTGCAGGAGCAGGAGTTGCTGTGTTGTTTAAGGTTGCCTGAGTATTTACAGTAGCAGGAGCATTACCTAAAGGAGGTAAAGTCATACTGCCCTGAGCTAAAAGTCTTGAACCTGTATCGGTTGTTTCTCGTGCAATTTCAGATACAGGAGGAATAGTAATAGTAGTTCTTAAAAGGTTGTTGACGTTACCACGACCGAATGCGCCACGATTATGTCTGTAAATTGAGGCTACAATCTGGAATTCATTAACACTTCTATCCAGAGGTAAGTAGCGGTGGGCTACAGACCAGATGGTATCACCTGATGCAACGCTATAGGTCCTAGCTGGGGTCTGCTGAACAGAAGTTGCATTGCTTTCAGTCTGAGGTTGTCTTGTTGCTGTAGCCGCTGGTGCTCTGGTTGCAGTTGCATTTACAGTAGCTTGTCTGTTTTGTCTAGGAGCTGCACGTCTTACAGGAGCTCTAATAGCTGGTTGTACAGGCTGTACTTGAGGAACAGTATCCTCAACTTCAGGACCTTGAATAGTAATAGTAAAAGTACCATCTTCATCAGCTGACATTGCCGAAAAAGGTAATAAAAAAGATAAAGCTACAGATAAAAGTGCTTTTTTGCAAGCGTGCATAACTAACAACCCCTATTTTTATGCATTATTTTACTCAAAATGAGATCTGTCAAAATAAGGTCAGATCCCATTTTTGGAAAAGTTATGCATAAAGTGTGCACATTTTACAGATTAGAGAGATTTTGCAATCAATTTTGCAATTTCAACACAAGAAATAGCTTCACCTCTTCTAGTGTTATCCATCATAATCACAAAGCTGTAAGATTTTGAACCAGGTTTGTCCTGCTTTAATCTTGTGAGCATTACAGTTCTCTCGTTGATAATATCTGCTACAGGAGATAAAACATCATCCTCTGAGGCTACAGTTACATACTCTGAAGCATCAAAAGCCTGTTTAACCTCCTCTAATGTAGCCTTATCCTCAAGATCAACATTAACTACCATAGTGTGACCGTAGAATACAGGAACCTGAATGCAGGTAATATCAAAACCACGCTCGAAACGGCCTAAAATTCTTGATACTTCATTACTGATAGCATTTTCATGGTCCGAATATCCATTATCCTCAAGCAGTCCCATTCTAGTGTGCAGATTGAATGCTAATTGAGCTGGAAATCCCTGATGCTCTGCTGCCATACCGTTTAATAATAAGGTTGACTCATGAGCTAGGGTTTCAGTACCTAACCGACCAAATTCTGAAACAGATTCCATTGAGGTTACAGTAGCTCTTGCAATTCCATACTCATCATGAAGAACAGATAAAGCCAGGCACAGCTGTACAGATGGCGCTAAAGCAGGAATAACCAGTCTGTTTTCAATTGCCTTTTTAATATCAAAAGGATTGATTTCAGGTACGATGGTTACAGTCTTATCATCACCATTGAATAAATGGCTGTCATCAATAACGATACAGCCTTTCTCTCTTGCTGCATTAATCCAGTGCTGAGATTCATCCTGAGTAGTTAAAAATAAAGCTACATCCGCTTTTGAAAAATCAAACTCTTCAACTGGCTGAACAAAGTAGTTCTGGCCTTTAATCTGAACGGCATCATATTCACCTGTCAATGGTGATAATGGGAAAACTTCGCCTAAAGAGAGATCCTGTTCTTCAATGGTTTCAATCACAAGTTTACCAATATCAGTATCATAACCGTAAATAGCTAGCTTCATTGCCACAGTATCGCTCCTAAAAACATTGCTTTATGTTTACTGTTTTAAGATTATTTCTCTTTTAGGAATAAACATAACTAAAAAAAACTTTGTACATTCTCTATCGTACCGTACCTGTCAAGTACCTTTAAAGAATATGGCGTTACTTTTCATTGCGTTACTTTACAAAAATTCTCTAAGATAACTTTAGACATAACATTTAAGTCTTAAAGCAGACTTTAAAGTAACATTAATTCATAGAAAACTACATACTCGATTTTACCACAATGTCTCATAGATAAACGTATGTTCTAATAGAGATTAGAGCTAATAAGTAATGGGTAAAAATTGCGTTTTTAGAATCTAAAATTTTAATGATATAAAGAGAATTTTAATGATTCCTGTAGAAAAATAGCTTTCTACATAAAGTTTCTGCCATTGTCATTTGGATCTTTAGGATAGACTTTGGTTTTACGGCGGAAAGTATATGGATTCTGCCTGCCGGTAGAACCATACTTGCCGTTCTTTTTAATACGTGTTTTTCTGATGACAGATGACACCACGCCAAAGAGTTCACACTCATCAACATGAGTTAAGTTAATATCAGGAATAGAATCATCAGCACAGACTAATCTTGGTTCTCTGCCATCTAGAAACTGTCTTAAAAGAAAAGTGCCGTTGATACTCATCACTACATAGTCGCCGTTTTCAATGAGCAGGCTTCTGTCAACAATGACCACATCGCCTTCTAAAATGCCGTCTTCATGCATAACGTTAGAGCTCATTCTGAAAAGGTAAACAGAAGGTAAATTCATATAAAGATAGGTGTTAAGATCCTGTCCTTTAAAAGGCCCTTCCTGAAGCTCAACATCACTTCTAATTAAAGATTTCTTCATGTCAGATTTGAACCATTATTATGCACAAAAAAAAGAGGAGTAAGCACTAAAAAGGATACATATACGTTAACAACCTGTATTTAGACAGGTGCAAAAATATGGACTAAAAATGTTAACGGAGTACGATTTTACAGTTAATTACTTGATTATTTTTAAAAATATTGCACTCATCACGAAAAATTTAAGATTTTTTGTATTATATTACAAGAAGTAAGTAAATATGAGCAGATTTTAATCTGTCGGTTCTAGCTTCAAAAGAAGGACACTATTATGGCATTAACTCGCGCAGAAATAGCTGAAAGGCTGATTATCAAGGTAGGTCTTCCTAAGGCTACAGCTCAAGAATTCGTCGACAAATTTTTTGAAGAGATCGCAAGAAAGCTTGAAAAAGGTGAAATGGTAAAGCTTACAGGCTTTGGTAACTTTGAGCTTAAGCTAAAGAGCGCAAGACCTGGAAGAAACCCTAAGACCGGTCAGGAAGTTACTATTTCAGAAAGAAGAGTAACCACATTTAGAGCAGGTCAGAAGCTAAGAAATCGTATCGACTTTAAAAAAGAATAAATTTTTTAGTGCAGGTGTCATATATATCACTGATATTTGATATTATGAACCTAAAACGACAATTTTTTTATAAAAACAACTTAGGATATTGAACTATGGAAAAGTTTACATATACCGTCAAAGACAGAGACGGTGTTCATGCACGTCCTGCAGGAGCAATTTTAAAGGCTATCAGCGGCTACAAGTCAAAGATCACTTTAATTTATCAGGATCGTTCAGTAGATCTTAAAGCTGGTATCTTCGGTTTATTAGGTCTTGGTATCCGTTATCAGGACGAAATTTATGTTCACGTTGAAGGTGAAGATGAGAAAGACGCTATCGTTGGTGTAAGGCGTGCTTTTGAAGAGTTCCTGTAGTAGGTATCCCTATCTTCGTCAAGATAAGCCCTGCCCTGTGCAGGGTTTTGTTTTTCTTTTATTGCCCTTTTGGGGTTGATTGACTTCTTGATACATCAAAGCTGTCTTTTGTCTAGCAGCGCGGTTTAACTTAGGTCTAGTGGAGCGGTTTAACTTAGGTCTAGTGGAGCGGTTTAACTTCAGTCTATCTTACATAATTAAAAAGGAAAGAATTATATGAAGGTTCAAGAGAGTTTGTCTTTTATCAGGACTAAGTCTTAAATGGCGATGAACTTTTAAGTTGAGATTAAGATTTAATGCGGTAAGCTCTACATGATAAAGTTCTTACCGAGAGTTTACTGCAGATTGGATACTACAAATTCAATAATAATGACACCAGCCATCATGATCAGTGAGCGCATGATGTCATAGTTTAAGTCAATAAACTTAGTAATATTCTTAAAGCATTTCAAGCTTAGCATGATCTCAAATATTCTTAAGTTCTTTGAACCAAAATAAGAGATGAGAGCACTTGCAACCAGACTTATGATCATACAGATAAACATCATACCTGATGAGCCTATAAATGAGGTTAATAGCAAAGTTAAGCCCCATACGAACAGGGTTCCAAAGTTCCAGCACATAGTTACAAACTTTCGTCTGTACTTTAAATTAGCAAAGAATTCGACTAGAGCCATGCAACAGTCTTTAGCAAAGCTCTCCGACATAAAATGCTGAGTTACTCTTAACAGTTTATTCGACAGTACCTTTGTAAGTTCTTCTTTACGGGAAGCTACAATACTCTCTAACTTTGCTTTCATACTAAAAACTTTACTGGTATAGGCATCAGACTCTACAGCCTGATTCTTTACCCTCTTTGTCACCAAATCAAAATCATATTCATACGATCTTAATAAGTTATTAAAGATATGGTCTTTTTTAAGATTGTTTAAGACAAAGATCTTAGCATCTGCACTTACAAGAGAGCGACCTATTGAAGTGTCAATAAGATCAGATCTCATAGAAGAGTAGATATAATCAAGAACAGGTGGAATGACAAGTGGCACACCAGCTGCTGTTGCCCAATACTCAAAGATCTTATTAAAGCCTGCTAAACAGAACTTTAAATAGCCCATGGAGGAATCACTCTTATAAGTCATTAAAAAGTGATAATTCTCTTGAGTATCAGCGTCAGCTAATTTGAATTCAAGTGAATCTAAGAGCTTTTGGTAGCAGTTAAAATCAACAACTGAAGGAGGAGGTACACTAAAGCTGTCTTCAGCCTTGTCAAATTCTATTTTGATGAGAGGCGCACAATGAGTTTCTAAATAAACCTGTCTTTCAACATAGATAGAACCTTTGCCCTTACATTTCTGACAAGGGATATTCTTGTTTCCTCGACAGGTTGGACACTTAATGTAGCCACTCTTTTTACAGCGGGCACAGCCACCATCTCTACCCTGACAGGATGGACAGATAATTAAACCAAAACCTGAGCAGTTAGGACAGTTCATCTTTTGAGTACCTGAACAGTCAGGACAGGTGCATTGACCTTTAGCCTTTCTAACTGAGAGACGGTTTATTTTATTTCCAAGCTTGAAAAGCTCAGAGGCACTTAACTCTTCTAAAGAATGGCTGAAACTTTTTTGAATGGTTTTGTCTTTTTCTAAAACTTCACGATTAAAACGTTCAAATTCTTTTAAAGCTTCTTCATCAACAAAGTTTTCTGTACCTACAACGTTCTTGATTACAGTGTCTTTTGATTCTACGGTATAGTACCAGTTTGCTAAAAATACAAAAGTAACTTCAGAGAATAAAGGATCAGTAAAACTTACTTTATCAGGTTGAACACCAACCAGTCCTAGTGAATCTCTTAGAGGTACTTTAATATCTATTGACATTGCTTATTTATAGAAAATGACCGTTTACAATTAAAATAGTTAACAAACCGATGACAACAGTGCCTAAAATCAATCTTATAGACTGTACTGCTTCAACTGTAAGACTAGGAACCTTTTTTAGCCTGTGGGTTAGCTTCAGCATGCTTACAGCAGAGTAATAACTCCAGTTTTTAGTAAGAGCAAAAGAGGTAAAGGCACAGATGATTGAGGATACACACATCATCATAATACCGCCCACAATATTAGGAAGCATATAACCTATTAGGATCACTATCATCCATGTAACTAAGGTTATACCTGCCCAAATCATTTTGGTTTTAGGATTGAGAACCATCAGCAAAGGCACAAATGATATAAGATTTTTAGCAAAAACTCTAGCAAAATCTTCTGATATATAACCATGCGCGTTATCAGTAAGTTCTTTAGTAATACTGTCTAATAACTCCTGTTTTACCTTGGTCTTAATGTATATCAGTCTTGAGGAATCTTTGTGCTTTGCTGCAGTTAAAATTGATTCTACAGTAACACCTTGAGCTACAGCCTGCTCTTTAGCAATCTCCATCTCATGTCTTTCGATGGTTCTGATTGTCTTAGCTAAAATTGCCTTTGAAGCTAAGGCTTTTACGCACTTAATCTTTTCATCAACATCATCAGCTGATGCGATTAAAGTATCAGAGAGTAAATGAGACTCGTCGTTGAAAACATAATCTAATACTGGAGGCTTACAGATTGAGCGCAGGTTCTTGTGTCCACAGATAATAAAATCAAATGGCTTTTCTACTCCCACGAGATAGACGTGAACTGCATAGCAAGGAGTAATACCAATGAAGTTTACTGAGTAGCCACGAGCAGTTTCATTACCGCTAGGTTTGCCTGAGAAATCAGCAGCCTCAATAATGGCCTTTTCATCCTCTTTTGAAAATGAGGTGATTTTTTTATCAGCACCAGGTACCATGAGAGAAATACTGATTTGCTTTTTGCAGTCAGCATCATAGATAACTTCTCTATCAACAGTAACCTCACCTTTACCTTGGCAGTCTTTACACTTTACTTTACCAGTACCGTTACAGGTATGGCATTTAGCATTGCCAGAGCCATGGCAGACAGGACAGGCCTTAGCACTGCCATGACAGGTAGGACATTCGATGGTGCCTTTACCGCCACAGTTCTCACAAATGGAACTACCACTGCCATGACAGTTTTTACATCTGGTTTTACCAATAGCATTGATACGGTTAAAACAGATGATCTGACCTGAGAGAGCTTTTAAGTCCTCAAATGAAGCTTCTGAAAGATGTTTTACAAATTCTTTGGTCTTAGCGCTGTCTTTTTCAAGCTCTTTAGTATTTGCTAAAGTAAACTCATCTAACGCGCTCGTTGAGAGCACATGAGTTTCATCACTTACAGAACGAAGAATTTTATCAGAGCAGCGACACTTAAAATTCCAGTTCATGGAATAGGATACGGACGCACTAAATTCTACCAAGTCTGAAATTCTAAAGTTTGCTGTAGGAACACCACAACGTGAAAAGATAGCAGCAACAGTGTCATACAGACGCTGTTTTAACAGCTCAAGATTTGCCTTTGGCTCTTGAGTAGTGCTCTGTTCTTGATTTTGGGTAGTATTGTTATCCGCGCTCTTGTCAGGTGCAGACTGATTCTGTACAGGTACTGTATTTACCTGTGAATTGCTGTTCTCTGTAGCTACTGTGGTTGTTTTTTTGCCGCTTTCAGGCATACGTTATCCTCGTTCATAATTCTTATATTCTATCGGCACTTTTTGAAATTTATTGACTACAACTCATAATTTTAAGAGCAATTTTATCTTTTTAGTTATTTGTCCTAAAAGTAAG
>OQVZ01000977.1_pt1 | contig 10775 bp, 9 predicted proteins | sample 1691571 | NCBI WGS metagenome assembly OQVZ01 (sample SAMN03418261, study PRJEB22391) | human gut metagenome | biome: human-gut; feature: organic feature; material: feces | host: Homo sapiens | place: Tanzania | collected 2013-01
CACTCCGCTCGAAATCGTGGAGAATCAGCTGATTCCCCGCAGTTTCAAACTGCCGAATGCGGAGGGAACGATTGAATTCGGCAACGGCGCAATCACCGTGACCATGCGCGTGAAAGACGCCACCGACGCCGGAGTTTCCGGAACCCGGTCTCCGTGGGAGACCGACTGCGTGGAATTCTTCTTCGATACGGATCCCCTCTTCATCGCGGAGCACAACCCGCAGGCATATACGGACAACAATTTCCGTCTCTTCATCACGCCGCGCGACGGACGAAAGCTGCACACGATGGGCATTGATGCGAAGAACTGCAAGCTGGATCTGAAGCCTGAGGCGGACGGTTACTCGTTCGTGCTCACCGTTGCGGCGAAGACCGGGAAGTATCTCGGCTTTGACGTGAAGATTGACGATTCCGACGGCAAGACCGTGAAGGAGTTTCCGCTCGGAAACGGAAAAGAGCTTTATAAAAACCGCTGTAATTTCAGCATTGCAAAATAAGGAGAAAAGGAAATGAAACATCTCATCATCGCCGCGGCGCTTGCCGCAGTCACGGCCGCTTCGGCGGCGGAACTCACCGTCAAACCGTACAAGCCGTGGAACACCGTCGCTCCGGGGGAATACTCGCTGGACTACGACGGCTCCCAGAGCTGGCCGACCGTGAAGCTCGACGTCAAGGACATGAAGCCGGAGACGTATTACCGCCTTTCCGTGGAGTGCTGCACTGCGGGCAAAGTCGCTCCCCAGCTGTGCGGTCATGATTCCCGTGACGGAAAGAAGATTTCCCGCTATGTCACTCTGAAGGGCGGCAAGGAGGAGTTCGCTCCGCTTGCGATTTACTTCAAGACAGGCGATCTGAAGAATTTCGACCTCTTCATCAACCTCAATCCGGGCGCTGCGGGCAAGGTTGAGCTTCGCAACATCAAACTGGAAGAGGTCGCCGACTTCAGCGGCAATCTCCTTGCCGGCGGCGACTTTGAAAAAGGTTGCGGATTCGAGCCGGATTTTACCGCGGATGACGGAGTGCGGATTGTCTCCGACGCCGGTTTTCTCAGCGGGGAGAAGAGTCTGAAGATTGTGAAGCCGGCAGACAAGGGCGCGGGCGTCAGCTCGAATCCGCTTCCCGTGCTTCCCGGCAAAACCGCCGTTGTGAAGTTCTGGGCGAAATCCGGAAACGGAACGCTCAATGCGTATGTGATTTTTGACTGCTTCCAGGGCGAACAGAACCGTCATCTTTACAAGGAAATCATATTCAAGCTTGAGCCGGAGTGGAAGGAGTATTCGTTTGAGTTCGCGGTTCCCGCGGATGTGAACGAGTACACGGGACTGAAAGAGGGCACGTGCCGTCTGCGCCTCGGGCTCCGCACTTCTTCCGAAACGGCGGAAGGATTCTTTGACAATGTGGAATACTGCGTCAAATAACCGCATGTTCCGCTGAAAAGAGAAAACCGCAGTCTGCAATGCAGCTGCGGTTTTTTTGCTGGCTTCGTTTAAAATACAGAGGGCACTGCCGAGGGGATCGGACAGTGCCTTTTGCTTACTTCTGCCGGAAGACGATTCTGCCTTTGGTCAGGTCGTAGGGAGACATTTCAAGGGTTACGGCATCGCCGGGGAGAATGCGGATGAAGTTCAGGCGCATTTTTCCGCTGATGTGTGCGAGAACGGTGTGTCCGTTTTCGAGTTCCACCTTGAACATGGTGTTGGGAAGCAGTTCCTTTACCACTCCCTCTACTTTGATGACGTCATCTTTAGGCACGGGTCAAAACCTCCGGTTGATCATTTGTTATAAGAACCATGTGCTCGAAATGAGCCGATTTCTTTCCATCGCGTGTGCGAACCGTCCAGTCGTTGCGCTCGACGTAAACTTTGTATGTGCCGAGGTTGAACATGGGTTCGATTGCAAGAACCATTCCTGGCTGAAGACGCGGACCGCGCATGGGGGTGACGTAGTTGGGAACCTCCGGCGGTTCGTGGAGCTTCACGCCGCAGCCGTGTCCGACGAAGTCACGGACAATCGCAATGCCGTTTTTCTTGGCGACCTGCTGGATTGCCGCGGAGATGTCGCGGATATGGTTGCCGGGGAGCGCCGCTTTGATGCCGGCCTCAAGAGCGTCGCGGGTGACGTCCATGAGTTGCTGTTCGTCTGCGGGACAGGGTTCATCGCCTACGTAGACGGTGCGTGCGGTGTCGCCGATGCCGCCGTTGAAGGCGACGCCGACGTCGACTTTGACGAGGTCGCCCTTGAGGATGAAGCGGTTCGGGTCGCCGATGCCGTGAACGACTTCGTCGTTGACGGAGATGCAGATGTTGCCGGGGAATCCTGCGTATCCGAGGAACGCGCATTTTCCGCCCATGGAGGTGATGATTTCACCTGCGATGAGGTCGAGTTCCTTGGTGCTCATTCCCGGACGGACCGAGTCGGCGATCAGGTCGCGCGCCTTGCCTGTCATGGCGGCGGCGACGCGGATGCGCTCAATCTCATCCGGCGTGTGAATGATATAGTCCCTGCTCATTTTATCTTATTCCAGAATCGCGCGGAGAGCGGCGTAGCCCTCGGCTTTCGGAAGCGAGGAGTCAATCTTCGAGAGCAGCGATTTTTTGGTGTAGTATTCGATCAGCGGGAAGGTCTGTTCCTTGTAGACGGAGAGACGGTTCTTTGCGGTTTCGAGAGAGTCGTCGGAGCGCTGATAGAGCTCGCCGCCGCAGGAATCGCAGACGCCTTCCTGTTTCGGTTTCGAGAAGATCTTGTTGTAGCTGGCTCCGCATTTGCGGCAGGTGAGGCGGGCGGTGAGACGCTGGATGAGGAGTTCTTCCGGAGCGTCGAAGAGAATGACGGCGTCGAGTTTCTTGCCGGCTTTGGCAAGCGCGTTTTCGAGGAGTCCCGCCTGATTGATTGTGCGCGGGAAGCCGTCGAGAAGGAAGCCGTCGGCGCATTCCGCGGAGAGAAGCTTTGCGGCGACCATGTCGGCGACGACTTCATCCGGAACGAGTTTGCCGGCGTCGATGTAGCTTTTTGCGAGCTTGCCGAGGTCGGAGCCTTTTCCGATTTCGGAACGGAAGATGTCTCCGGTGGAGACGTGTGCGAGTTTTTCATCTCTCAGAAGGATTTCGGAGAGAGTTCCTTTTCCCGCTCCCGGAGGGCCGAGGAGCACGATGTTCTTTTTCGTGATCATTTTTTTCCTCTTCTTTTCAGTAAGTTTGAAAAAACTTTTTATAATCAGATAATTTACAACCGTTTTGCCGTTCTGTCAAGGAAATATACTAAAAAAAGAGGGGCGGATCGGAAAAAACGACGTGTTTCGCGCTCTTCTGCGGACGGGGACCGCGCAGCCGTTTGGCGGGACATCGAATCTTTTCCGTTTTTCCGCATTGACATCCGGATGAACATGCTGTATAGTAACCTGTGTATCTGAAAATTGTTTCGGCGGTTTCGGACAACCCCGAAGAGTCCGTGTTTCATTCGTTTCCGGAGGGCGGCCTCAGCCGCTCCCTCCGGGAGTTATGAAATTTTTTCGGAATCCGTTCAAAATTCATCCGTTCCGGTTTTCAGGTGTTCTCCCGGTATGTTTTCATCACTTTCAGGAAAGACAACGATGATTCAACACGCATTTACGGCTTCAAGAAAAGCCCTGACCGCGGAACGGTTTCAGCTGGAAAACCGTCTGTACCAGGGATGTCCCACCATCGCCTGCACAAAAGGCGGGAAAATTTATGCCGGCTGGTATTCCGGCGGTTCCAAGGAACCCTCTTTGCTGAATTACAACCTGCTGACCGTTTCCGGAGACGGCGGAAAAAACTGGCGGGAACTGTTTGTTCTGGAGGGCTGCCCCGATCAGAAAATACAGGCGTTGGATATTGAAATATTCATTGATCCTCTTGCGCGTCTCTGGGTATGCTGGGTTCAGCGCAACTGGGCTCTTCCGCGAAATGCTCCCGGACATCTGAATCAATGGGCCATGATATGCGCCGATCCCGATTCAGAAGAACCTGAGTTTTCCGCCCCCTTCTTTCTCGGAGAAGGTTTTATGCGCTGCGCTCCGGAATTCCTTGCTGACGGACGCTGGCTTTTTCCGGCTTACAACTGGATGACCGACAATTACGCTTTTTTTGAGACTGCGGATCAAGGGGAACACTTTTCGCCCTGTTCCGGTCCGAAAAAGATCAGCACCGATTTTGACGAAGCCATGTTTCTTGAAACTGCGGATCATGAAAAGGTGATGATGCTTGCGCGCACGACGTGCGGAGCTCTGGCCTATACGGAATCAGCCGATTCGGGACGCCGCTGGAGCGAACCCGTGCTGCGCCGCGACCTGCCGGGAGCATTGCCGTTTCTTCTGGAAACGCCTTCCGTCCGGCAGAATTCTGATGGTCAAGAATCTTTCGCCGGAAAAAAGAGTGATGATGAGCGCCATGCTTTCGGAAGACGAAGGCAAAACCTGGCCTTTCGTTCTGACGCTGGATGCGAGGGAAACTTCCTACCCTGAAGCTGCGCTGGCTTTCGACGGCTCCATTTTCATCGTTTATGACCGGGGGCGCTGCTCGCACAAGGAAATTTTGCTTTCCCGCATCACGGAACAGGAAATCCTTCAGGGGAAAATTTCAGACCCCGCTTCATTTTTGAACCGGATTATCAGCAAGGCTCCGGAAATTCCGGCTTTGGGACGCTGGTATCGGGAGGCGGTAACTCTGTATGACAACCAGCTGACCTCCCTGCCTTTAATCTGAATGCGCAATACGGGGGGGACCGCTTCTTCTGTCCGCGGCGACATGTTCGGCGGAATCGCGCGAAAATCGGAATGCCGGTTGAAAATACGGGCGGGGCGGAGTATATTACAATTCACAATCAACCGGGAGGAACCTGAAATGAACGCGGAACAGCTTCAGCAGCAAATTCGTGAATGGAAAGAAAAACGCAACGCCGTGATTCTGGCGCACAACTACGTCGAAGGTGAAGTGCAGGATGTTGCAGACTTCGTCGGCGATTCTCTGGAACTCAGCATCAAGGCGCGCGACTCGAAAGCGCCGGTCATTGTCTTCTGCGGCGTTTCCTTCATGGCTGAAACTGCGAAGATTCTCTCTCCCGGAGCAACCGTTCTCCATCCCGTCCGCGGCGCCGGATGCCCGATGGCGGACATGGCGGACGGCAAAGCTGTTGCCGAATACCGCAAGGCTCATCCCGACACCGTTCTGGTCGCCTATGTGAACACGACTGCCGCGGCGAAGGCGGAAGTTGACATCTGCTGCACCTCCGCAAATGCGGAAAAAATCGTGAAGTCGATTGATCCTGCCCGCGAGATCATGTTCCTTCCGGATCAGAACCTCGGCGCGAATGTCGCCCGCACCCTCGGACGCAGGATGGAACTCTGGCCGGGCTTCTGTCCCACACACAACAAGATTCTTCCTGAAATCATCGAGGAAAACCGGAAGAAATATCCGGACGCCGTTTTGATGGTTCACCCCGAATGCCGTCCCGCAGTGGTTGATCTCGCCGATTATGCGCTGAGCACCGGCGGAATGCTGCGCAAAGTGCGTGAACTCGACGCCAAGCAGTTCCTGGTCGGAACCGAACACGGCATCATCCACCGCATGAAAAAGGAGAACCCCGGCAAGGAATTCATCCCGCTCGCCCCGGTTGTCCACTGCCCGAATATGAAGAAGATTACGCTCGAAAGCATTCTTGAGGCTCTGGAGACGATGGAGCCGCGCGTGGAATTGCCGGAAGAGCTCATGGAGCGCGCGCGCCGTCCGATTGAACGGATGCTTGCTCTCTGAGAGAATATTTCTTAATCTCAATAAAGAAACAGCGTTTTGCAGAACTGTTGAAAAATTCTGCAAAACGCTGTTTTCTGTTTCACTGATTCAATCAGTATTTGCAGGAGTCGAGAAGCTCCTGAACAGTGGTTTCCGCGAGACATTCGAAGTTGTCCGATGCGCCGTAGTAGACCTTCAGGGAGCCGTCCGGTTCCGGAATCGCGCCGCAGGGGAAAATGACGTTCGGGGCGAATCCGTTCGTTTCATACGGAGCTTCCGGACACATCAGCATCCGTGAGCGCGCAATCATCTTTGCCGGGTTCTTGAGGTCGAGCAGGATTGCTCCGATGGTGTAGTGCTGTCCTGCGCAGTTTCCGTCAACCGCATGGGTAATGACCAGCCAGCCGCGGTCCGTGCGGATCGGGGGACAGCCAGCACCGATTTTGAGACTGTCCCATCGTCCGCTTCCGCGGTCGGCGACAACCTTGCAATCTCCCCAGAACCGCAGATCGGGAGAGCGGGAAATCCAGATGTTTCCGCCGCCGCCCCCCTCCGGACGATGCAGCATGACATAGAGACCGTCGATTTTCTCCGGGAAGAGCACTGCGTTCCGGTTCAGCACATGGAGCGGGAACCCGATATAACGGATCGTTTTGAAATCCTCCGTAACGCCGAGTCCTATGCGGCTTCCGTACTTGAACGTATACGCCGCATAGGTGACGTAGAATTTTCCTTCCACGACATTGATGCGCGGATCGAAGAACGAATCCTTCGCGTACTTAAGATACTCGTCCATGTCGTCCGCAACGATTTTCACCGGTTCCGGATCGGGCGTGAAATGGTAGCCGTCGCGGCTCCGCGCGCACCAGATCCGCTGGTAACGGGCGGAGTCCTCGGTCCGGACGAGTGCAATGTACTCTCCGTTGATTTTGACTGCGCCGCCGTTGTAGACGGCAAAGCAGTCGCCGGGCATATCCTCCGGCGATAAAACCGGATTCCCCGCATAGCGTTTAAAAATGCTTTTCATGTACAGTCCTTTCGGTTTCAGGTTTCTTTTTTCATGGAGTTGGGTTGAGGCGTTTCACACTTCCGTGTGTTTCGAGTTTCATATCGAGAAGCAGATGAACGGGGGCGCCGTTTTTGATGACCGGACGGTTCATGATGAAGAATTCCGCCCAGGAAACGATCTGTTCCGGGTTGAAAACGATGCTGTCGCATGGCGGCTCCGTGCAGTCGGGCTTGTCGAATCCGAGGAGGCTGATGTCTTCCGGAATGCGGAGTCCGGACGCGGAGCAGGCTGCTGCGGTTTTTTTCGCGAAGTAAAGTCCGGTTGCGAAGACCGCGCTCGGACGCCGTTTGTGCTTGAGTTTCTGCGGCAGAGAATTCCGTGTCCGCCTGAGCGGAACTTCCCAGCGTTCGATTCTGCAATTCGGAGCAAGGAACATCATTTCCGCGAGAAAGCCCTTGGCCCGGTTGCTGAATGAATGCTGCAGGCCGTCCTCCGGCGCGGGAACGGTGACTGCTAGATGTGTGCGGTGTCCGCATTCATAAAGCCGCCGGGCGGCGAGCTGCCCGCCCTGAAAATCATCCGTGGCTATCGCAATGTCGCCTGCGGCGTCGTCGAGCAGATTCAGAATGAGGAGATCGGGATTGACCTCTTTCGCGCGGTCGTAAATATCGCGGTCCGCCATCGGAGCGAAGACCACGATGTGCGCATCGCGGCAGGCCAGCAGGAACTTCGTGCGGCCGGTTCCGTGTGAAGTTTCAATCCAGCGGAAAGGATTTCCTGCAAGACGGTTCCGGAGCAGATTCAGCAAATCGCGCATGTAAGAGGAGGCGGCGTTCTCGTCAAAATCAAGCAGAACGGTCTGTGGTTTGACTCGTGCATCGCGGTAGCAGCCATGGCGGTTCAGCGCATCAATGACGCGGACGCGGGTGGCGTCGCTGACGCACTGGGCGTTGTTGATGACGCGGTAGACCGTGGTGTGGCTGATGTTCAGCTCCCGGGCGATTTCTCTGAAATTGATGCGGTTCATATTGTGCCTTTCTTTCTCTGTACATTACTCCGTTTACCGGAAAATGTCAATGGAAAGAAAGGTTTTTGCATCCGGAAACGATGTTACGCTTTTAACATTTCCGGATGCCTTGTTCAGTGTTTTCCGAACAGTGCGCGTATGCCGTCCTCCACGCGGGCGGCGGCGCGCATGGCGAGCGTTTTGTGCGGAGTGATCGCCCCTTTCGGGCAGTGCTCCTGACAGCAGTAGCAGCGGATGCAGTTCGGCAGATCGAACACCGGTTTGCCGTCTTTCAGCTTCAGCGACTGCGGCGGGCACATCTTCGCGCAGAGTCCGCACCCGATGCAGCGCGCGGGATCCAGCTGCGGTTTGGAAACTGCGAAGTCGCGCAGGAATCCTTTGAGGAACGGCGGCAGAAACACGCCCCATTCCGTCAGAATTCCCGGCGGATCCGGGCGTTTCAGCGGATTGACGGGCGGAACATCTCCGCGGTTTTCGTACGAGAAATCCAGCTTGCGCTCTTCCGCATTGCGCAGAAGAAGCAGATTCGGAACACCGAATATTGCGGGGGCGGACGGAGAGGTAGATGTCGAGCAGCATGTCCGCGAATTTCGCGAAGTCGCGTCCGACGGCGAGATGCCAGCCCATGCGGTCGCATCCCTTGACCAGTCCGAAAAGGTTTTTGACGCAGAGCGTGAGAATCATCATGGCGTGCGTTTTCGCCTTCGCGATGTCTGCGACGGCGTCGTATTCGAGAAACTCCGCGGCGAGTTCGATGTTGTGGAATTTGACTTCCGGGGGCAGGGGGAGGCGCTTGTAATCGGAAAAGTTGGCGACATGGACGCCGAGCTTTTTCAGCTCCTCGTCGATCCCCATTGCGCGGATGATTGCGGGAGCGGTCTGGACCGCCGGGTTTTCGAGCAGGGCGACTTCCTTTGCGCCGGCGTCGAGGAAGAACCGCGCGGTTTCGACGATGAGTTTCGGGTGCACGCACGCAATATCATCCGCGCGCCGCCATGCGAGCAGATTCGGTTTCAGCATGATGCGTTTGCCCGAGACCCCGCCGAAGGCGTCGATCTGTCCCGGAAGGATCCCTTCGAGCGCGTGTTTCAGATGTTCCGGCGTGTAGTCCGGACAGTTTGCATAGTAAACCGGAGTTGCCATAAAGACCTCAGAAGTGTGGTATGAAAAAGGACGGGCCGCGTTGGATCGCGGACCCGTCCCTGATTGCCGAATGGAAGGACTCAGGCTTTCTTCGGTTCCGGCTTTGCGGAATCCTCGGGAATGCCCTTGTCGTTCTTGTGCCAGTAGGCGATGATGATGACCGAGACGAAGATCGTTGAGATGGTTCCGACGACTACGCCGATCAGCATGACGAATACGAAATCGCGGATCGCCGCGCCGCCGAAGCAGAGCTGCATGATCAGCACCAGGGCGACGGTCACGGAGGTCAGGATCGTACGGGCAAGGGTCTGGTTGATCGAGAGATTGACAATCTCGCGGTAGCTCATGCCCTTGATAAGCTTGCGGTTTTCGCGGATGCGGTCGAAGTTGACGATCGTATCGTTGATGGAGTAACCGAGCAGGGTCAGACCCGCGGCAACGACGTTCAGCGTGAGTTCTCCGCCGCACATCAGGAAGATGCCCATGGAGACTATGACGTCGTTCAGCGTGCCGAGGTTTGCCGCAACCGAGTAGGAGAACTCGAAGCGGATGGTCATGTAGAGCAGCATGCCGAGAATTGCGAGAGCCAGCGACAGAACGGCCGATTTTGTGAAGGTTTCACCGATCAGCGAACCGAGCGTGGACTGGCGGTCCGGCGTGTACTTCGCATCCGGGAAGCTCTTGTTCAGCAGATTGCTGACCGTGGTCATCTTGTCCTGTCCGACCGTTTCGGCGGTTTCAGCAACGGCGCCGTGTTTGTCACGGAGGATGATTTCGAGTTTCTTCTTGTCGGACGCCATCGAACCGGGGGTCTTGTAGTTGACTTTGACCTGGTATCCGGCATGCGAGAGAACCTTTTCAATCTGTTCCGCGGGAACCAGCTTCTGATAATCAAGCTCAATCTGCGTACCGCCGGTGAAGTCGATGCCGAGCGCATCGCGTCCGCGGATGCCGAGCGTGACGAACGTTGCGACAATCAGCAGGGCGAAGAACAGCATTACCGGTTTTGCATACTTGAAGAAGTTGATGTTGGTTCCGGGCTTGATGACCTGGAGCATCTTCAGGCTCTTGACCGTGGTGAAACGGGTCATGAGGTCGAAGAGCAGACGAGTCAGGAAGACTGCTGTGAACAGGGTCGTGAAGATACCGATCGCCAGAGTCATGGCGAATCCCTTGATTGCGCCGGTTCCCTGCCAGAGCAGGATCAGGGCGACGAACAGGGTGGTGATGTTGGAGTCGAAGATCGCCGCAAACGCCTTGTCGAAGCCGATGTCAATGGCGTTGAGAACCGTCTTGCCTTCCGCGATCTCTTCTCGGATACGTTCGTAAATCAGCACGTTCGCGTCGACAGCCATACCGATAGTCAGGATGATACCCGCGATACCGGGGAGGGTGAGAGTGACGCCGAACGCGGCAATGGCGCCGAGCATCAGCAGTGCGTTGACGATCAGGGAGATGTTGGCGACCAGACCCGAACGCATGTAGTAGACTGCCATGAAGATCATGACGAGAATCGTTCCGGCGATACCGGACCAGAGACCGTCGTTGACCGTCTCTTTGCCGATGGTCGGGTCGATGTCGTACTGCGCCTGGACTTTGACCTTGAACGGAACGCTGCCGCTGACGAGCGCTTTGGAGATCGTCTCGGCGTCTTCACGGGAGAAGTCGCCGGTGATCTGCGCGGTTCCGCCTGTGATCGCCTGTTTGATGTTCGGGGCGGAGTAGAGAACATTGTCGAGGATAATCGCGAGCTGGCGGCCGACGTTTTTGCTGGTGACTTCACCGAAGCGCTGGGCGCCGTTCGGGGTGAAGTTCAGAATGATTTCTCTTTGAAAGCGAAATCTCCCCCG
>OQVZ01000979.1_pt1 | contig 10766 bp, 12 predicted proteins | sample 1691571 | NCBI WGS metagenome assembly OQVZ01 (sample SAMN03418261, study PRJEB22391) | human gut metagenome | biome: human-gut; feature: organic feature; material: feces | host: Homo sapiens | place: Tanzania | collected 2013-01
GATTATTAAAGGGAAATTTAAATTAACTCGGCATAATATCTTTCTCCGCATAAGGTGGCGTCATTTCACCTTTACTTGCCAACATCTACTTAAATGAACTTGATTGGGAACTACACAAGGCTAAGATTTATTTCGTAAGGTATGCCGATGATTTCCTATTGTTTTGCGAAACCGAGGAAGAAGTCACAAGAGCAGGCAACATCGCTAAATCAGTCATTGAATCTTTAGGACTTGAAGTTGCGATGAATAAAACCAAGGTAGTTGACTTTAAGAATGATGATTTTGATTTTCTAGGTTTCCATTTCAATCATTGGAAAACTAGTAAGAAAGGGAATGATTACTACTCAATTGTTCCCACGGAAAAATCAATTAAAACGTTCAAGAAGGCTATCAAGGATAAGACACAAAGGAAATGGACTAAACCAAAAGAAGAATGGATAAAGGATATAAATCCTATTATCGTTGGTAAGACCAACTACTATTTGAATGTCTACAAGGCTCTCAAGGTATTTGAAGGACACATACAAACACACTGTATTATTCATGTGATGAATAGCTATCTAGACAAAATGGACAAATATGTACGTCAACGCTTGAGGATGTGCATGATACATAAACATCCAACAGTAAGGAAAGCATACGGAATGTGTTGTAAATGGAACATTAAATTCTTTGCGTGCATTGGTCTTATACCTTCTGAATGGTGGTTCTACTACAAAATGACAGGAACATACAGCATAGAAGAGTATGTAGTGTCCCGTACGCAAAAGAATAAGAGTGATATGTACAAACGTATTCAGAAACTTAAAGAACAAGGTAAAGAGTATTACACAAAAAAGAGATTAAAGAAAATGGACTATTCTTTCTCAAGATAGTCCATACATAAATTAAATGAATAGTAAATTGGTAAGCCGTATGCATTAATAGTGCACGTACGGTTTGATAAGGGGCTAGCCTAGTGATAGGTTAGCCTACTTTCTTCTTGTAGAAGAAAAATAGTTGTCTATAATGAGTGACAGGAGGAATTTATGAAGAAGCTATTTAGTATATTCTTATCGATGGTACTTATCACAGGTTGTAGTACAACTTCTACACCGAAGAAAGAAGTATCCAGCAATATTAAATCTCAGGTCACTTATATCAATGTAGGTCAGGGAGATTCAACACTTATTCAAAATAATAACCAGAATGTTCTTATTGATGCAGGACATGGTGATGGCTATGAAAATGCCAGCTTGAATTATTTGAAAGAACACTATATCAATACACTCGATGCATTGATCTTAACGCATTGTGATGCAGACCATATCAATGATGCGAAAAATATTATTTATCAATTAAATGTAAAAAAGATATATATAAAAGAAAAGATACATAGCCGATTGGTTCATCAAAAACCAGTCGGTTTTTTTCATCCCCATTTTTATACATAGCCAGTCCCGTAAAAAGGATTGGCTATTAAATTTTTCAAGGAAGGAGGAAACCATATGACCAAGTGTAAAGTAATCGCCCTTGCAAATCAGAAGGGAGGAACAGCAAAGACCACAACGACATTAAATCTTGGAATTGGTCTTGCACATCAGGGGCGAAAAGTATTATTGGTCGATGCTGATCCACAGGGGGATTTAACCACTGCATTGGGTTGGACAAATGCAGACAGTCTTCCGATTACATTGGAAACACAAATGAAGAAGATATTACAAGACGAACCGTTTGTGTATAATGAAGGCATTTTGCACCATAAAGAAGGAGTAGACATTATTCCAACCAATATCGAGCTATCGGGCATGGAAATCTCACTGGTAAATGCCATGAGCAGAGAGCAGACTTTAAAGCTGTATCTGTCAGATTTGAAAAAGGATTATGATTATATCCTGATTGATTGTATGCCTAGTTTGGGAATGTTGACCATCAATGCGTTAGTTGCCGCAGATAGTGTAATTGTTCCGGTACAGGCTCATTATCTTCCACTAAAAGGTATGACACAGCTTATGAGAACAATCGGCAAGGTACAGAGACAAGTAAATCCTAATCTGAAGATTGATGGAGTCTTACTGACACTTGCAGATATGAGGACAAAACTTGCAAGAGCAACAGAGGATAGCCTTCGAGAAAATTACGGAAAACATATCCGAATTTTTAAAACGGTTATTCCAGTGGCTATCACAGCGGCAGAAAGCAGTGCAGCAGGACAGAGCATTTATGAGTATGACAAGAATGGAACTGTTGCAAAGGCGTATGCAGAATTTACGAGGGAGGTGATTCAATGTGGCGAAAAGCAGAGAAATAAATATGAATCTTCCCTCAGTAGATGACCTTTTTACGACGCAGGAAGAAAGAGACCAGAAGAATCAGGAATATGTAAAAGATATTTCTATTTATGAAATTACAGATTTTCCGAATCATCCGTTTAAGGTAAAGATGGACGATAAGATGTTGGAAACAATTGAGAGTGTCCGTGATCATGGCGTATTAGTTCCTGCTCTTGTCAGAGAGAAGCCAACAGGCGGGTATGAAATGATTTCTGGACACCGCAGAAAAATGGCAAGTGAACTGGCTGGAAAAGAGACAATGCCATGTATTGTAAGAAATCTTAGTGATGACCAAGCAGTCATTGTTATGGTTGACAGTAATCTTCAGCGAGAAGAAATATTACCATCCGAAAAGGCATTTGCTTATAAAATGAAGCTAGATGCTATGAAGAGACAGGGACAGAGAACTGATTTAACTTCTACCCCACTGGGGCAGAAGTTAGGAAAATATTCCGTAGAAGTTTTAGGAGAACAGGTAGGAGAAAGTAAAAGTCAGATTCAAAGATATATCCGCCTTACAGAACTTATCCCGGAAATCCTTGAAATGGTTGATGACAAAAAGATTTCTATGCGTCCGGCGGTGGAGCTGTCTTATTTGACGAAAGAGGAACAGGAGATATTGTACGACACCATGGAGTCGGAGGCTTGTACCCCAAGTCATGCACAGGCAATTAAAATCCGCAAATTTTCAGCAGAGGGCAGGTTGAATGAAGATGTTTTGCTATCGATTATGTCAGAAGAGAAGCCAAATCAGGTAGAGCAATGGAAAATTCCAAAGAACCGACTGAAGAAATATTTTCCATCGGGAACTACACAGCAGAAAATGGAAGAAACCATTATCAAAGCACTGGAATTATACCGGAAACGGGAAAAAAGCAGGGAACGATAGGCATTTTGACACCAAGGGAAAAGTCTATCCGTTGGTGGTCAATGAGAAATCAGCTTTTTCCTGTTTTCCCCTCCCCACACCCTACCCCTTTGGTTTACCAGCAGATTACCAGCCGAAAAGACAATAAGGAGCCGGGAACATCTTCTCTTTCGGCAGGTCGGAGATTCCAATACCCTGCATGACAACAGGGAGCAAACAGCATAAAGCAACAGCAGGCGTTCCAGACGGACGTCTTTTTTTGATTGAAAAGAAAGGAATTGTAGAAAATGAAGAAGATATGGAAACGAGTGTGTACAGGGATTCTTGCCCTGACCACGATTTTAACTGCGTTACCGATCACATCGGTTCAAGCAGCGGAAACACAGTATTGGACAGAATCCGCAGAGAGAGTTGGACATGTAGAACATTTGATGAATGACGGAACAATTAAAAGCACTTTCAACGAAGGACACATGAAAGTAGAAGGCGAAACCGCTTATTGTGTAGATATTAACACCGGATTCAAGAATGGATATAAAACCAGGCATGATGCAAGTGCCAGTATGAGTGCGGATCAGATTGAAGATGTGGCATTGTCGCTTGAGTATATGAAACAGTATGCAGCCAGTCACAGTAACCTGAGTACAAATCAGGCATATCTTTTAGAGCAGTGCCTTGTGTGGCAGCGTTTAAGTGAGCATTTAGGCTGGCAGTGCGATAATGTTCGGGCAGTCTATTCCGAGATTTCACAGGATATTCAGAATGAGGTGTATGCCGGAGCAAAATCATTTGTGAAGACAAATAAGGGACGATATAAATGCGGCGGTTACATTTACACCGGAGAAGGACAGGACATCGGACAGTTTTGGGCAGAACTGAATGTCGGAAATGCGAAGGTAAAAAAGACGACCGCAAATGAGATTGTCACAAATGGAAATGCGATGTATTCAATTGCCGGAGCAACTTTTGGAATATTCTCAGACCAGAATTGCAGTAATCAGATTGGAACACTTACAACAAATGAGAATGGCGATACGAACGAGGTGGAAGTGACTGTAGGAAATGTTTATATTAAAGAGCTTTCTGCACCGAAAGGATATAAGCTGGATACAACAGTACGCAGCCTGAAAGTTGAAGCCGGAAAAACAGCCACGTTAAATGTTTCAGATGTTCCGAAAGTAACAGAGACATTGGTAGACCTGTTCAAGATTGATATGGAGACAGGGAAAGCAACTGCACAGGGTAATGCAGCACTGGCAGGAGCAGAGTTTACCTGGCATTATTATGACGGACTTTATACAAAAGACAATTTACCAGAGAAAGCAACACGTACCTGGGTTACAAAAACGGTAGCTGAAAAAGACAGTGATGGAAATACTCATTATATGACAAAGCTGACAGATGCTTACAAAGTATCTGGAGATGCATTTTACACTCAGAATGAAAAAAGCGTATTACCACTTGGAACACTGACTGTTGAGGAGACAAAAGCACCAGACGGATATTTACTGGACGGAGCTTATATGCAGGCAGGAGACAGTACAGAACAGATAAAAGGAATGTATCTGACACAGATCACAGAGGACGGAGAACTTGCAGTTCTTTCCGGAAGCAATCAGTATTCCGTATCTGATCAGGTAATCCGAGGTGGTGTGAAGATTCAGAAACGTGATTTAGAGACAAAAGATACCAAAGCACAGGGAAGTGCCACATTAAAAGATACTGCATTTGCGATTATTTCTTTGAACGAAAATCCAGTTCTGGTAGAAGGAAAGCTATACAAAAAGAACGAGACAGTTAAGACGATTCAGACAGGGATTGACGGAATTGCAACAACGACGGCAGATTTACTTCCGTATGGTAAATACAAACTGGAAGAAACCAAAGCACCGGAAGGTTATCTGACTGACGGGGCAAAAGCGATTGAATTTTCGATTACGGAAAATGGAAAAATCGTAGATTTAACAGACGAAAGCCATTCCATTTACAACCAGATTAAACGTGGAGATTTAGAAGGAGTAAAGATTGGAGCAGGTACACATAAGAGGCTTGCAAAAGTTCCTTTTAAGATTACAAGTAAAACAACCGGAGAGAGCCATATCGTAGTGACAGATAAAAATGGTCAGTTTTCAACCGCTTCCGATTGGGCATCTCATAAGAAAAATACAAATGCCGGAACATCCAGTGAGGACGGTATCTGGTTCGGAACTTCTGAGCCGGATGACAGCAAAGGTGCCTTACTTTATGACACTTATGAGATTGAGGAATTATCTTGTGAATCCAACAAAGGTATGAAATTGATTCCAGCATTTGAAGTTGTTGTCAGCAGAAATAAAGTAACAATCGACCTTGGAACACTGACCGATGAGTATGAAAAAGAAATTACCATCTACACAACCGCAACGGACAAGGAAACGGGTGAAAAGGTAATTGTTGCAGGAAAGAAAGTAACGATTGTAGATACAGTTACTCTGGACGGTCTGGAAGAGGGAAGAAAATACCAGTTAAAAGGCTGGCAGATGCTGAAAGAGGAAAAGGCTGAACTGCTCATTGATGGAAAACGTGTGGAGAGTGATTACACTTTTGTTGCTGACAGTGAGAAAATGAAAGTAGAAATTTCTTATATGTTTGATGCATCAGAACTTGGCGGACAGAATCTGGTTACATTTGAAGAATTATACGATCTGAAGAATCCGGAAGAACCTGTAAAAGTTGCAGAGCATAAGGACATTGATGATGAAGGTCAGACAGTCCTGATTACGGAGCGAAAGATTTCGATTCATACCACAGCAACTGGTAAGAACGGTAAGAAAGAGATGGAAGCCGGAAAAGATCTGACGATTGTGGATATGGTTACTTTAGAAGGACTGGAAATTGGTACGAACTATAAGTTGTCTGGTTGGCAGATGGTTAAGGCAGAAAATGCAAAGCTGCTCATTGATGGCAAAGAAGTTACCAATGATTATGAATTTACAGCGGACAAGGAAAACATGGAAGTGCAGATTGAGTTTACTTTCGATGGCAGCACTCTTGGAGGAAAGCAGCTTGTAACATTTGAAGAACTGTATGATATGACGAATTCGGAAGAACCGAAAAAGGTAACAGAGCATAAGGACATCAACGATGAAGGTCAGACTGTAACCATCAAAGAAGTACCGGAAACACCAACCCCAGAGACACCGGGTACTACTACAAAGACCAGTAACCCTCCGAAAACAGGAGACACTGCAAATGCAATTTTATGGATAGCCATTCTGGTATTATCAGCAGCCGGAATCACAGGAGTTCGTATCTGGAATAAAAAGAAACAGGTTAAGAGATTAGGAATTGAAGAAAAGAAAGAAGAGGAGGAGTAAAACAGAGGGCGGCGATAAGCTGCCCTTTGATATTGAAATGGGAAAGAATCAGAAAGCAATAAAAGTATTACAGCGTTTATTTGATGCCGGATACGGAACGGAAAAAGAGATTGCCAATATGACGATGGATGAGATGCTTGCTTTGCCGGGAGTGAATGTAGCAGACCTGTGCATTATCAGTGAGTTACAGAAAAGCATTAAGGCAAACAAAGTGATAAGCTATTTGTCAGAGAAAACAGAAGCAAGGGAAGAAACGAAAGGAGCAGATTATGGTGGAACAACCTAAATATTTGGAAATGACATTATCACAATTGAAATCATATGTGGAATCTTCAGAGAGTAATATTTTTTTGGTTGTAGAATTTCCAAAAGGAGATCAGAAGGATGGAGAATGAATTGGAAGTTGTGAATATCCGTCTGGTAAAAGAGCCGTCTCTTTATAGTGAGCAGACGTTGGACAGTCCACAGGCTGTTGTAGAATTGATGGCGAAGGAGTTATCGCAATATGACAGAGAGGTATTTTGCATCTTGAATATGAAAAATAATGGACAGGTAATCAATATGAATCTGGTCAGTGTTGGAACAATCAATGCATCTTTGGTAATTCCCAGAGAAGTTTTTAAGAGCAGTATTCTGGCAAATGCTTCTGCAATCATTGGACTTCATAATCATCCCAGTGGTAATGTGAAACCATCAAAAGAGGATATGATTGTTACGAGAAAGCTGCAGAAGTGCGGACAGCTATTGGGGATAGAATTGCTGGATCATATCATTGTCGGTGGAACTAATGGAAAGATGCTCAGCTTCCGAGAAGAAAAGATGTTGAATGTGACAGGAAGGATGGACTGGGAGAGATAAGGCAAATGAGAAAAAGTCAGGGAATCTATGATATAAAGATTCCTTGACTTGATGAAAATAAAATGATTTTGAAGAAATAATGCAAAATAAGAATAAAAAATTGACTCTGTCATACAATAAGACTATAATATAAATGTGATTTTGTTAAAAATAAGCAGAATGGAGGTAATAAAATGCTTCTTGAATTTAAAACAAAAAATTATAAATCTTTTGTAGAAGAGGCAAGCTTTTCAATGGTAGCTGCGCCAAAACAAAAGGGATTAGATTATAGTCTTATGAAGACAAAAATAAAAGGAAAAGAGATAAAAGGGTTAAGTTCTTCGGTTATTTATGGACCGAATGCGGCAGGAAAAACTAATATTATTGGTGCGATGGATGTATTGCGGGCAATTGTTTTGAGAGGAAATATCAGAAATTCTGAAGAAAAATCATCACCAAACCCAGCTGCAGCGGCATTAGAATTGATTCCAAATAATAATGAAATGGAATCAAAACCGGTATGTTTTGAAATAGAATTTTATGAGGAAGATGGAGAAGATCATAAATTTAAAATACACTATGAATTAGAGGTTGATCTTGGAACCTTTCTTGAGGAGGAACATCAAAGAAAAATCCTTGCAGAAGTGCTGGAGGTCAATGGAGAAAGAGTATTTGAACGTACGCAAGATCTGAAAATAGAGAACTTAAAGGTTATTAAAGATTATTTGTCGGATATAACAGAACAGAACGCAGACAGTGTAAATGAAATTGCGAAAAACAGTTTGAATCAAGAAGAATTATTTTTAACAAATGGTTTTAAGTTGATTTTTTCGCCTAAATTCACAAAGCTGATTGTTGATTGGTTTACGAATAAGTTTATGGTGATTTATCGTGCGGATTCGATGCAACTGATTAAAAGATTTGCAGATCCAAAAAAGAAAGCAATCTATGTTGAAAAAACAACAGATGAAGCTGCAAAATTATTTGGAATTAATTCAAATGCAGTAGGATATGTCGTGAGCGATGACGAGCCTGATGCAAAATTATATTCTGTATTTAAAAATATGAAAAACAAAAAGACTACGGCGGTTGCAGCAGATATTTTTGAGTCATATGGAACGATTCGATTTATCAATATGTTTCCGCTTGTAATTAAAGCGATGCAAACGGGTGGAACATTGGTGGTGGATGAATTTGATGCATCCATTCATCCGATGGCATTGATGAGTATTATCAATGTATTTCATAATGATGATGTAAACATCCATCATGCACAGCTTATATTTAATACTCATAATCCGATATTTTTGAATTCAAATCTTTTCAGAAGAGACGAGATTAAGTTTGTTGAGCGTGATGATGATACACATGACAGCGTATTATATGCATTATCTGATTTTGGCACAACAGGTGATAAGGGTGTTCGTAAGCACGAAGATTATATGAGCAAATATTTCATCAGCCAGTATGGAGCAATAAAGGATATTGATTTTACACCAATCTTTGAAGAAATCTTATGTGATGAAAAAGAGGGATAGGGATGGCAAAGAGAAAACCAACAAATAAATATTATTTCAGTGTTGAGGGAGAAACAGAACAGTGGTACTTAAAATGGCTGCAGGATACGATAAATAATACTGAAAAAGCTGCATGCAAGGTGTCTATTGATTGTCCGGTAAGGAAAAATCCATTAAAGCATGCGAAGTCATTGACCGTTACCAGAAAGATTGAAATCTATCATTTTTTTGATTACGAAAGTGATGAACCGCTTCATGTCAAAGGCTTTCAAGAAGCTTTGGACAATATGAAGAAGGCAGAAAAAATAGGAAAACAGATAAAATATAAATCTGGATATAGTAATTTTACTTTTGATTTATGGATCATTCTTCATATGACGAACTGTAATGCGTCATTTTCACATCGAAAACAGTATATTACACCGATTAACCGGGCGTTTGGAGAGAAATTTCAAAATATGGACGAATTCAAAGAAGAGAATAATTTCAAGAGATGTCTTAAGAAAATGGACTTGTCCAATGTAATTGAAGCTGTTGATCGGGCAAGGAAAATCATGCAGAGAAATCAGGACAATGGATATACTTTGTATCAATATAAAGGGTATCAGTATTATAAAGAGAATCCTTCATTGACTGCATGGGAGGCTATCGAAAAGATATTGAAGGATTGTGAATTAGCATAATGCCAATTGTTAAGGAAAAATTTACTGATATTTGGAAAAGGAGAGAACCGTTATACTTAAAAGAAAAGAAAATATACCGTATGATTTTAACATAAATGAAGAATATAAAAAATATGAGAGTATTGGTGATAATAAGAGTGAGTTAAAGACATATAAAAACTGGGAAAGTCACATTATAAATAAGTGTAGTCAGTTTACGGAAACAACTCGATTAAATTTTGTGCATTACATAAAAGGAAAGAAAAGAAGTGAGGAAAATAAAATTGCAACTCTTGATGCAATTTGGATGCCTTTAAATATTTTTGTTTTAACTGTCTTATTAACTTTTATGTTTGCTTTTGCGGAACTAATTAAAAATTACAATGCTGCAGCATCAGAGATTGTAACTAATTATTTTGTATCAAATACGGATAAATTATATGAACAAACTGCGAGGTTACTAGAATTCAACTTTAAAGAATCAATAATTTTTTATGGTATGTTTTCGGTGATAATATTAATTACTGGTGTAGCATTGTATGTTTTGGGCAAAAATAGAAGAATGAATATAGCAAATAAAATATCGTTTTATGAAGATATAATACTAATTATAGAAAAAGAAAATAATTATAAGGTGAAAAGATGAGTGAAGAATTATTAGGCGTTATTATTACATCGGGGGTAACAAGTATTATTTCAGTTATCGGTTTTATAGTTACATATAAATCAATGAAAAGAAATTTTAAGGAAGAACTGGAAAAAGAAAAAACGAGTATTCATATTGAAAAAATGTCATCTATACCATATGAAATATTGAAATTAATGGATAATATTATGCAAACGGGAGGAAAAGGTGATTTCTTAAATGATTTTACTTCATTAATGGATACTATATATGCATATGGCTCAAAGGAAGCAATAAAAATTGCAGCTACTATGCAAAAAGAAAATTATACATTGCGAAATACTGTATCATTTAATAAATATAGAGCGATTTCAATGTATATATTATTAGCAACACAGATAAAAAATGATGTAACAGGAATTAGAGTATCACCCGAATTATGGCTGGAAATGAAGATTACAGATTATGCAAATAATAAAGATGAATTTAAGAAAGAATTTAAAGAAAGAGTAGTTCAAAAATATGGTCGTTCTTATAAAGAATGTTCAAATATTGAATTATATGAAGAAACCATTTAAAATGACAGCTA
>OQVZ01000980.1_pt1 | contig 10757 bp, 12 predicted proteins | sample 1691571 | NCBI WGS metagenome assembly OQVZ01 (sample SAMN03418261, study PRJEB22391) | human gut metagenome | biome: human-gut; feature: organic feature; material: feces | host: Homo sapiens | place: Tanzania | collected 2013-01
AAGTCGAATACAAATCATCATTATTAATAATATAGTTTGTATCATTGATTGCTGCGGAGGCCGGAGACCTCCGCTACTATATATACTTGTTACATTATCTAACCGCTCAAAACTTCGAGTTGAACGCACAAGGAAACATAAAGTTCGGTCGGAAAAGTGTTGCTTTTCTTTGAAAGTTCGGTCGGAAAAATGTTGTTTTTCTTGAAAGCCCAATACAATATTTGCATTTCTACCCGCTCAAAACTGCGTTTTGAGCGCATAAGGAAATCCTTGGCGCGAAATTCTCGAGTTTTGAGCGTGCAGCTTTATTCCGCTTGTTATCAGGATATTACGCCGATAACGGCGCAAATGTGCATTTCCCGTCTATGCAAAAGTAGTCCTTTACGTAGTCAAATGTACCCCGTTAGCACACCAAATGAGCCTTCTTTGCATCACAAAAGAGCTTCCGTTGCATAGCAATAGTAGTCCTTTTGCTTTTCAAAAGTACTCCCTTTGCTATGCAACGGAGGCTCTTTTGCTATACTGTATGATATACAGCACCTCAAAAACGCATAAAATCCCCTTCCGCAATCTCCAGAATCAATTTTTCATTTGTAACACTTTTTTACTGCCAGTACGATATTTGCATTGCAAAAAGTGTAGTGGATATGTGTTCAATTCGACTTTTTTATCTAAATTTGCAGAAAACAGAATTGCTTATGCAGGATTATCAGTTGGACTTTATAACATATTGCGTTGGCAACCTTGCCGACCGACTCAAGATGAGTGCAAGCACAGTATACAAGATGTTGCGCTCAACTGGTATATTGGATGGATATATAGTGCCGTGCTATGATGTGTTGCATACATTCAGCAAGGATTATATCATGAACGACTTGATTGGTATGCTGAAAAAGAAAGGAGCCTTGTCATGAAACTATTCCACGCCTCCAACTGTATTGTAGACAATCCTGATGTTCTTCATTCGCGCGATTTTCTTGATTTCGGAAAGGGTTTTTATCTGACAGCTCTTGAAGAACAGGCAAGAAAATATGCATTACGTTTTCTTCTGCATGATGACAAGGCATATCTTAACTGTTATGAGTTAGACGATAATCTGAGTGGCTTTCGTGTAAAAGAGTTTAGTTCGTATGATGAAGACTGGCTGGATTTTGTGTCATTATGCCGTGTCGGAAAGCAGAAAGAACGTTATGATGTAGTTTCTGGCGGTATTGCTGATGATAGGGTTTTCAACACGATAGATTTGTATTTTTCGGGTAATATCAGTAAGGCTGAAGCCTTGGGACGTTTAGCGTTTATACATCCCAATCATCAGATATGTATCCTGAATCAGGAAGTTATAAACCAACATTTGCGATTTGTCAATGTAGAAGAAATTAAATTAAAAAAAAATGGAAGCAAATAAGACTATTCTTCAGATGAAATACGCTCGTGTGGTAAAGCTTTTTGCAGAGTTGTCGGGGGCTTCTTTGGAAGACTCGTTGGATTTTTTCTACGACTCCTATCTCTATAAAATGATGAGCGAAGGCATTGCCGATATGCATTGCCGTAGCGATAATTATCTGGCAGGCTTACTTATGGATGAACGAAAATAAATACCAATGATTAGATTTTATTATTGCTTGCCATTGAATTGCTAAATCAAAAACCCCTAATCCCAAAAATATATATGATTTTTGGGATTGTAATCCCAAAAGTTAGTATGAATTTTGGGATTAGACTGTTTTTTTTCTTATCTTTGCCTCGACAAACAATCCATACATCTATGATAGAACGACAGTTACAGCAAAAGATAGAGTCGCATATGTTTGCAGGCAAGGCAATCATCGTTATAGGAGCGCGGCAGGTGGGCAAAAGTACGCTTTTCAGAATGATTCTTGAAAAGCAGAATTGCAAGACTTTACAGTTGAATTGTGACGAGCCTGAAGTGAAGGACATGCTCACCAATATCAACACTTCAGAACTGCGTCTTCTTATCGCTGACAACAAGATAGTTGTCATTGACGAAGCTCAGCGAGTGGAGAATATCGGTATGACGTTAAAGCGAATCACCGACAATTTTCCTACGGTGCAGTTGCTCGTTACCGGTTCTTCGTCGTTCGAATTGCAAGATCGTCTCAATGAGCCTCTTACCGGACGCAAGTTTGAATATCATCTTTATCCAATATCAACGGCAGAGATATTGAACAGTCAAGGACTGTTGGGAGTGAAGCAAACTCTTGACCAACGCCTTGTTTATGGCTCATATCCCGACATTATAAATCATGCAGACGATGCAAAAGAATTGCTTGCTAATCTTGCTGGCAGCTATCTTTATAAGGATTTGCTTTCGCTTGAGAGCGTGCGTCGTCCGGTATTGCTTGGCAAACTGCTCACGGCTCTTGCCCTGCAGGTGTGCAGCGAGGTATCGTATAATGAACTTGCACAGACCATAGGCTCCGACAATAAGACCGTAGAGAAATACATTGACTTGCTTGAGAAGTGTTATATAGTGTTCAGGTTGAACGGTTTCAATCGCAATCTGCGCACCGAATTGAAAAAGGGCAAAAAGATATACTTCTATGATAATGGTATACGCAATGCCATTCTTCAGAATTTCGCGCCCTTGTCATTGCGTCAAGACACTGGAGCATTGTGGGAGAACTTCATCATAAGCGAGCGTATTAAAGCCAATCATTATTCAGGTCGTTATGCCAACAGCTATTTCTGGCGCACTACTCAGCAGCAGGAGATTGACTATATAGAAGAGTGTGACGGACAATTCACCGTCTTCGAGATGAAGTGGAATCCGCGTCGCGCCAATACTCAGTTTCCATCATCATTCCTTAATGCGTATGACGTTAAGGAGACTGCTGTCATTACTCCAGCCAATTGGATGGAATTGGTGGTTTGATATTGGTATTATGCTGGCCATTTGGACAATTGGCTTAACTCCTTAATTTAAGTTTCGCAAGCGAAAGTAGTTATAAGAAGTTATAGGAAGATAACTCGCTTCACTCGTGAAGCGAATGGACAAATACTACGATTCTGACTATTTGTCAACAGTTCGTGTCTGTTTGTCTTCTTTTCTGCCACATTTGCTTACTATTTAACACTTCAGCCTCCATTCAGTCCTTGGCATGTAAGTTGCGATAAGGATAGTGCAAGCCGAGAGCAAGAAGCTCGAAGGCAAGCACAACTGAACATTAAACATAAACAAATTAAAATATAATTGGAGGTTTTTGATATGTTACCAGTAATGAGAAATTCTTGGATGCCTGAAGTTTTCAACGACTTTTTCGACACTGACTTTATGCCGCGTACCAACGCTACGGCACCGGCTATCAACGTTAAGGAGACCGAACACGAGTATACCGTGGAGCTTGCAGCCCCTGGAATGAAGAAGGACGACTTCAACATCAATATAGACAATGACGGCAATCTGCACATCAAGATGGAGCAGAAGAACGAGAAGAAGGACGAGAACAAGAAGGAGCACTATCTGCGCCGTGAGTTTTCTTACTCTAAATTCGAGCAGACGCTTATCCTGCCTGACGATGTCGACAAGGAGAAGATTGCAGCCAATGTCAACGACGGTGTGTTGACTGTTGATTTGCCTAAGGTTGAGAAGAAGGAAGAGAAAGCAACACGTCACATTGAAGTGAAATAAATCATAAGCGATTGATAGCGGTCCTGCCTCACTCAGTTAAAAGAGTGGGCAGGACTTTTTTTTTGGTTTGTTGTGAATTTTTGTCACAAACCTATAATTTTAAGGAAGAGTGTAAGCTGCATTTGCTTCATTCTTCCTTTTTTGTTATTTTTGTATACCCCAATAATATAATTAATATACAGAATAATAAAATATGATATATATAAAATGAAAAACCGTACGAACAAGAACTTTTTAACGACTCTGCTGTCGCTTGTGGCCGTGGTGCTGATGCTTTCGGCTGCGGCTATTGTGCGCGACGGCAGGATTTTCGGTTTCAATCTGCGCGATGGCGGGTCTGCGGAGCACGGTCGGCACGGCGTGCAGGCTTCTTCAGCTGCCCCGACTGCCAACAACGACACGCTCACTGTGATGCCCGACGGCGCTATTGTGGTCAATACCCGACTGCTGGCCAAGGATGTGCAGGGCTATGGCGGGCAGGTTCCGCTGCGTATCCATATTGACAAGGGTGGGGTGGTGGACAGCATTGAGGCTGAACCTAATGCCGAATCGCCCGATTTCTTCAATCATGCTTCTTCCCTCTTTGGGCAATGGCAGGGCAAGACTGTTGATGAGGCTATGGCTGAAGAGGTGGATGCTGTGACGGGAGCTACGTTCTCCTCGCGTGCCATCATTGCCAATGTGCAGCGCGGACTGGCTTATGCCAAGCGCCATGCTGAGCTTTACAATGCTTCTGAGGCAGATTTTTTTGCTCCAGATGCAGCCGGTTCGCCATTAGGCGCAGCTGGTTCGGCTGACGGGTTGGGTGCTTTTGCCTCGGCAATGGGTTGGTCTTTGGGTAGCTTTGTTGCATTGTTAGTGGCTATGTTGGGTGCTATTGTTCCGCTGTTTGTCAATAACCGTCGTTGGCACTATGTGCAGTTGGCTCTCAACGTGGTTGTGCTGGGCTTGTGGACCGGTACGTTCCTGTCGTACACACTGCTCATGCGATTCTTCTCGGGTGGCATTAATATCGCCACGTTTGGCACGATCGCAGCTCCGTTTGTGATGGTTTGGGTGGCTATGCTTTATCCTCTTATAGGCCGACCTGGACACTACTGCGCCAATATGTGCCCGTTCGGGTCGGCTCAGGAACTCGCCGGCAAACTCACCCGTCGCAAACCGCGGCTCTCGCCACGCTTGAACAGGGCGCTCAACGTTTTCCGCAACGTTCTGTGGGGAGTGCTTATGGTGCTCATGCTCACCGCTACTTGGACCGCATGGATGGATTATGAGCTGTTCACGGCGTTCCTCTACACTTCGGCTTCGATGTGGGTGATTGTGCTTGCCGTGCTCTTCCTCATACTCTCGGTATGGGTGCCGCGACCCTATTGCAGGTTCGTTTGCCCGACGGGAAGCCTGTTTAGGAGTTAGGAATTTTGAATTTTGAGTTTTGAATTGGTCGGCTTCGCCGATTTTGAATTATCGAATTTTGAGTTTCGAGTTATCAAATTTCGAGTTTTGAATTATTGATTTTAGATTATAGAGTTATGAATTTACAGAACAAATCCGTTGTACTCAACGTTGTACTTGCCATAGTTGCAGTAGTGCTTGGAGTGCGCCTGGCATCGGGCGAAGCCCCTGCCGCGAAGTCAGCCGATGCTGAACAGTCGTCTAACGCAGAGCAGGCGGTGCTCGACAACATCGCCACTCGCACCAGCATACGCGATTATGAGGCGCGACCGGTAGAGAAAGAGAAGATTGAGAAGATGCTCCGTGCCGCCATGGCAGCCCCTACGGCAATGAACAAGCAACCCTGGCACTTCGTAGTAGTTGACCAGCGCAGCGTGCTCGATGCCCTCTCTGAAGCCAATCCCAACGCCAAGATGCTCAAGAAAGCACCCCTTGCAATAGTCGTTTGTGGCGATACGGAGAAGATGATAGAGGGTGGCGGTCGCGACTTCTGGATACAGGACGCATCCGCAGCAACCGAAAACCTCTTGCTCGCAGCCCACGCCTTGGGTCTCGGAGCAGTCTGGACGGGTGCCTATCCGGCTGAAGATCGCTGCAAAGCAATCAGTAATGTACTGTCGTTGTCTGACAATCTCATTCCCCTCAATATGGTTGTGATAGGCTATCCGGCAGAACATCCGCAGCCCAAGGACAAGTTCAAGGAAGAGAACATTTCGTACAACGTTGGCAATAAATAAACCGTTGGGCAACAGATAAATTACAGTTTTAAACAAGGTTGTTTTAAACAACCTTGTTTAAAACGAATAAATTGTGTAAATTTGCATATCTAACCATTGATGCAAATTTTTATATGACAAACAAAATCGAATCTCCTTTTGTCTTCGGAGTACGTGTTGAAGGCGATGCTTTTACCGATCGCCGTACTGAGACCGAACGTTTGAAAGCCAATTTCACATACGGAGTGAACACCATACTTATCTCGCCGCGTCGTATGGGTAAAACTTCGCTTGTCGACAGGGTGTGTTCGCTCATCGACAACGACAATATTCGTATTGCACGTATTGATGCTTTTGGAACACGTTCGGAGTCAGATTTCATCAATGCTTTTGCCACAGCCGTAGTCCGAGCTACTTCTTCCAAATGGGAAGAGTGGATGGAGAATGCCAAGGTTTTTCTAAGTCGTTTCGTTCCGAAAGTTAGTTTCGGTATGGATCCGTACAACGATTTCTCCGTATCGCTTGAGTATAATGCCAGCAGCAATACTACAGAGGAGGTGTTGCGCTTGCCCGAACTGATAGCACGAGAGAAAGGTTATCGTATAGTTGTTTGTATAGATGAGTTCCAACAAATAGGCGAATACCCCGATTCGCTTACGTTTCAGAAGAAGTTGCGTGGCGTGTGGCAGTTGCAATCGCACGTCAGTTATTGCTTGTATGGCAGCAAGAAGCACATGATGGAGCGTATGTTCCAGAACAGCAGTTATCCGTTTTATCGCTTTGGCGACTTGTTTTATCTTGGAAAGATTGGCGAGTCAGACTGGATTGAGTTCATTTGCCAGCGCTTTAAGGTTACAGGCAAGCACATTTCTGAGCAGTTGGCGCAGTCAATATGCCGCGTCACCGATCGCTACTCTTCTTATGTGCAGCAGCTTGCATGGCTTGTATGGCTTCATACGAATGGTTCTGCCACCGAGACCGACCTCCATAATGCCATCGACCGGCTTCTTGATGCTTGCGAACCGCTCTTCATACAACAGACTGAAGACCTCTCTGCCTATCAGATGAACTTCCTTCACGCCCTTGCCAATGGCGTTAGTACGGGTTTTACGCAATCAACGGTACTCAAGCAATATCAGCTTGGCACAGCAGCCAACATCACCCGACTCAAAAAGGCGCTTACCGAGAAAGACCTAATCACCACCATTGCCCCGAAAACTCTGGCAATGAGCGACCCTATACTGCAAATGTGGCTGAAGAGAAGAGTGTGGAGGGAATGACAAGTTAGCGCATAATCCTTTGATGCTACTAAGGTTTTATACATAACGGCGGACTTCCGTCAGACGCGCGGCAATAAGTATTGAAGCTTATAGCTTATTGCGCGTCGGACGGGAGTCCGCCGTTCCTTTTTGTTTATTTGTATTCGTGAATGGGCAGTTCGCCGTTGAGAGCGCCGAGGGCGTTGAATGCGAGCGACTCCATTTCGCCCTCGCCGGGCAGCACAACGACCGGTGCGAGGAACTCCACTTGCTTCCGTATTTCCTCAACGCAGTACTTGCTGTAGGCTATTCCGCCGGTGAGGATGATGGCTTCGGCCTTGCCCCATAGCGCAACAGCCATGGCACCAATCTGCTTGGATATGGTGTAGAGCATAGCTTCAAGTACTTCGTGGTATGGTTCTTCGCCGGCTTCGGCGCGACGAGAAATCTCCTTCATGTCCTTCATGCCCAGCAGAGCCTGGCAACCGCCGTAGCCTGCAAGCATTTTCATTATCTGCTGCTGGGTGTACTTGCCCGAGAAGCATAGGCGCACGAGCTGGTCGGCAGGCAGAGTGCCTGATCGTTCGGGAGCGATAGGACCCTCGCCGGTGAGCGCATTGTTCACGTCGATTACCTTGCCGAGGTGATGTGCCGACACGCAGATGCCGCCTCCGAGGTGAGCTACGATTATGTCCATGTTCTCATACACCTTTCCGCAGGTCTTGGCATAGCGACGTGCGGCAGCCTTAGCGTTAAGGGCGTGGAAGATAGATTCGCGCTTCATGAACGGCAAACCGGTGTAGCGGGCGCGCGTCATCATTTCGTCTACCACTACGGGGTCGGCCATGAACGCCGGACAACCGCATTCGCGAGCTATGTCGTCGGCTATAAGACAACCGAGATTGCACACGTGCTGATGTTTGGCATGATGCAGGTCGTGCTTCATAAGTTCGTTGACAGCATACACGCCGCCGTGCAATGGCTTGAGCAATCCGCCGCGTCCTATCACGGCATCGAACTTCAATGGTATTCCGGCCTTGCGCAACAGCTCCAGCACGAAATCCTTGCGGTATTCATACTGTTCGTCCACGGTCATGAACTTGTCTATCTCTTCTTGCGGATGGAGTCCGTCGTCGGTCCACACGGCTTTGTCGTCCTCGTATACTGCCACCTTGGTTGAGGTGCAGCCAGGGTTTATTACGAATATTCTTTTCATATGTAAGTGTTCCCCATACAGCCCCACCCCTTTGCCCCTCCCCCGCATGGAGGGGAGTGAAGTGCTGAACTTGCTCAGAGTTTTATAGCATACTCTTATATATTTATTGCAAAGGCGTAGGAAAGTAGGGGATTTATTTTGTTGTTAATAATCGATTTTTATTTTTTCGCCACCCTCATGCAAGCCACGGCAAGCGAGTAGAACTTGGAGTCGGCGGAGTCGGCTCGTGAAGTCACCACAACCGGAGCGGTAGTTCCGTCGAGCATGCCAGCCACGGTAGCGTTGGCAAAGAAGGTGATAGTCTTGTAGAAAGTGTTGCCTGCTTCGATGTCGGGGAAAATCAAGATGTCGGCATTTCCCACCACGGGCGAGCTTATACCCTTGATGGCACCGCTCTCGGCGTCGCATGCAGTCTTCACGTCCATAGGTCCGTCGACGCACACTTCGCCGTATTTCCCCTCCTGGGCGTATTGCTTTATGGCCTGGTAGGCAATGGTGATGGGGAACTTGTCGCTTGTCTTCTCGGTGCAATGTGTCAGCGCAACACGCGGACATGAGCCTCCGGTGAGGCTTCGCCACGTTCGGGTGATGTACGTCATCACGGCGTCGAGCTGTTCGGTGGTGGGGAAGGGGATGACGGCTGCATCAGAGAAGAGCATGAGTCGGTTCATGCCGGGGATTTCTGCCACGGCGATATGCGTCAGCACGCTGCCCTTGACGAGTATTCCCTGCTCCTTGTTGAGCACGGCGCGCAGCAGGTTGTCGGTATTCAGCGAGCCCTTCATTAGTACGTCGGCGCGTGCTTCGCGCACTTCGAGCACGGCTTTGCGTGCTGCGTCGTCGTCGTCAGAGGCTTTGATGATCTTGATTTGTTGTGGATGGCGTGCAGCGAGTTGTTCGGCTATGGCTTGTTTGCCCTCAACAACGGTGAGGATGAAGTCTGCAAAGCCTTCGCTTACGCTTCGTTCGATCACCTCTTCGGTGTGTGCGTCGGCAGGCGATGCAACGGCTACAATGACGCGCTTGCCTAACGAGCGCAGTCTTTGAGGTAGGGTTTTTAAGTCAACAATAGGATTCATAAGATGTTTTTTAGTTTGATATTGGCAAAGTTATCTGATTTTAGTTGATTGGCAAAGAGTTTTATTCACATTTTTATTCCGCTCTTGCAAAATGTTCGTTAAAAGACCGAAATCGAACATTTTTTTGTATCTTTGTAATATAATTATGGCTGAAAACCAGCTGGATTTTGCCACTCTGAAAAATGTAGTCCTTTTGCACTCCAAAAGGACTCGTTTTGCAAGCCAAAAGGACTCCTTTTACACTCCAAAAGGACTCCTTTTGAAACGCAAAAGGACCCCTTTTGAAAAGCCATAGTGTAAAGTGCTGATTTTCAGGCGATAATGATGGCGCAAAATACGCATGACGACAACGTAAAACATCAATAACGACAACGTAGACCATAGATATATGACAACATCCGAGTTTGTAAAACAGTTTCGCGAGTCCGACCCCCGCAAGCTTGCCCTTCAGGCCTCGCGCTATCCCGATGTAGACATGCCCTACGCCTTGAATCAGATTCAGGGTTGGCAGACGGCGCTGCGCAAGCTGCCCTCATGGGCTGCGTGCGATGGGGTGGTGTATCCTCCTCATCTCAACATGGAGCAATGTTCGTCGGAACCTACGGCCCGTTACAAGCAGCAAGTGGCACGTCGGTGGGCCGAACGCATCCCGAACGCATCCCGAACAAGCATGACCGACCTCACGGGAGGATTCGGAGTGGACTTCTCGTTCACCTCGCGCTGTTTCGACTGTGCCACATACGTAGAGCGCAACGCCTCGCTTTGCGAAGTTGTGGGTGCCAATCTGCCCCGTCTGGGCATCCGGAACGCCCAGGTGAAGTGTGCCGAAGCCGAGGCTGTGCTGGAGCAGCTGGAGCCTCAGGCCATGATATTCCTCGACCCGGCACGCCGCGACGAGCATGGCACCAAGACCGTGCTGATAGCCGACTGCACCCCCGACGTGTCCCAGCTCCTGCCCAGTCTGATGCAGAAGTCGCAGTTTGTGATGCTGAAGCTGTCGCCCATGCTCGACTGGCACAAGGCTATCGTTGACCTCAACGGTAAGGTTCGCGAGGTGCACATAGTGTCGGCAGACGGCGAGTGCAAGGAACTGCTGCTCGTATTGATTCCCGACGGCAAGCCGGAAGTGCAGGTTTTCTGCGTAGACATTCAGTCACGCCCTGACTCAGAGGGTCAGTATCCGCGCAGCGAATTTGTATATAGCACAAGATGATTTAAACACATTAGGATATAAAACAGGAGGCTTAGATGGAGTATTTGGAGAACAAACATATAATGCGGTAAGAAGATATCAAAGTTCAAGAGGTTTATCTGTTGAACTTTGATATCTAGATCGGAAGAGCACACGTCTGAACTCCAGTCACACTTGAAAGATATCAAAGTTCA
>OQVZ01000981.1_pt1 | contig 10743 bp, 9 predicted proteins | sample 1691571 | NCBI WGS metagenome assembly OQVZ01 (sample SAMN03418261, study PRJEB22391) | human gut metagenome | biome: human-gut; feature: organic feature; material: feces | host: Homo sapiens | place: Tanzania | collected 2013-01
AACCGGATGGTACGAGTTCTTTTTCTACAGCCGACGAGAAACTTGTTTCTCCAAAAGGCAACCACGTTACTGAGCCAGACGTAAAGACTGGTTCAGAGGTAAAGAAGTGTCGTCAATCGGACGGAACCACATGGTCGTATCTCTTTATGCATCATAGCAAAGTGAAGGGCATGGAGGAACAGCTGATTAAAGACGGCAGAACCTATTTTGTGCATAAAACCATACGGTATTTCAAGAAACAGGGCAAGCCGAAAGTGCAGCATAAGGAAATACCGACCGTCAGCGGTCTGGTCTTCTTCCAAGGTTTTCCAGAAGAAATACAAACCTATCTTGACGAGAAATTCCCTCGCACTTATTTGTGCAAGAACTGCAGCACAGGCAGAGTGGCAGAAATCAAAGATTCACAGATGCAACCATTCATGCGTGTCGTAGAGACTTCACCTGAGCGCATCCGTTTCCTTCTCCACCCTTATCATTATTATGCTCGCAACCGCATTCTCCTCCGTATCACCACAGGTGAGATGGCAGGATTGGAAGGCTACATCATCCGCATCGACCGAGATCGCCGTCTGGTGATGGACATCGGTGGAATGAGTGTAGCAATCAGCGGTGTTCATGCCGAGCACTTTGAGGAAGTGGAGCAAAGCAAAACCTCAATCACCCATGAGAATATCTTCTACCAGCGCAACCTGCAGGAGCGGCAAGTGCTGATAGACCGCTATTTCCATCCTGTGAAAGATGACAAGGAAGTGGCGTTGCAGGCAGAAAACATCGACTATTTGAGAAAGTATGCCTTGGATGAAGTGGCACACAATCGCATTAGCTTCAATGACACATGGAACATCTATTCCTTCATCATTGAGGAGATTGGCTACTATTATTCACCATTCATAGAACAGTTCAAGGAACACCTCGACCCCATCATGCGTGAAGGAGGCAAGGTACTCCAAGAAATGGAACAGATTATCAAAAGTCCTCATGTCAGTCCTAACGAGAAGATCAGATATGAGAATGATTATCAGGAGATATTGTCGCATTACGAATATCTTTTCTAAATAGCAATATTACAGTTTCATTATATTATCCATCATTGCCATGACCAAGGACTTGTGGCGCAAGATTATGGATGAGGTGAGTGTGAGCGAGGTAATATAATAATTGATTTAGTAACAATAAATAATTGCAAAATATGAAACATATAATAAAGTTTTATCCCGTTGAGAATGCTGATTGCACACTTATTAAGCTGAGCAATGGCATGACTATTATCGTAGATTGTCAGTTGTTTGATAATTTAAACGATGAAGAAGGAAATCAAATCCGTTATGATGTCAAAAAAGATTTATTGAAAGAACTTGGCACAGACTGTAATGGTTATCCATATGTGGATTTATTTGTAAGCACCCATCCGCACGATGACCATTGTAACGGATTTGAAGGAAACTTTTATCATGGAAATCCCGATGAGTATGATTCAAAGAAAAATGCAAATGAGATAATCATAGGTGAGTTATGGGTAACACCACGCGGAATTGGCAATGAATTAGCAGATTCTGCAGAAACGATTCGGCAAGAGGCAAAACGTCGTAGAAATCTGTATGATGATAATAAGAATTTCGTTGGAAATTATGGAAATTTCTTGAGAATTGTTGGTTACAACAAACAAGCAACTTTTGATGTTCGATATGGATATGTTCCTGGTACGCTTGTAACAACTATTGATGGGCAAGATATGACTTGGCTTGAAATGTTTATTCATGCACCATTCAAGGAGGATGTGGAAAAAAGTAAAGCTGAAGACGATAAGAACGCCACATCTATTGTTGTCCAATATCGCTTTAAAGTAAAAAATGATATTGGTGAAATTCCAACCGTATGCAAGTTATTGATGGGAGGTGATGCCGAACATGAAATATGGCAACATATTATAGACAACAATACAGATGATGAAAATCTAAAGTGGAATATATTTATGTCGCCACATCATTGTTCTTGGACTTTTTTCAACGATTCAGAAAACAAGGATGAAGTATTACCATCTGCTGATACTATTATGGAGAAGCAGATAGGTATGAAGTCATGTGTCATAGCATCTTCGAAAAAAATACTTGATGATGATAAGAATCCTCCATGTTATCAAGCGAGAACAGAATATAGGAAAAGGTTGAAAAATAAAGATAATTTCTATAACACTGCCATCGACCGTTTGCAAGGGAATATCCCTCAGCCTATCGTTTTTTACATAGACAAACATGGTAAAAACAAGATTTATCAAGCTTCAACAGCAGGTGAATCTGTAGTTACACGTCCTGCTCCAAGAGCCGGCGAAAACTAACAAATGGAAATGGGAAGAGGCTATAAAATAGTTGAAGGCTGTAAAATTCAAGGAAGTCATTTGCGACTTCCGAGGGCTATATCCATATACAAGGCAGCAATGCGTCATGAGCAAGTGGATATACTTTCCTGTCAACGTAAATCTGATTCAAGTGAGGTAATTATTCTTAGGTTATCCCATTTGAACATTCCTGACGAACCTGATTTCTCCATTTTGACGAGTGAAGATGTTGCCATACGCTGTCTGAAAGAAGATTTGGAATTGCCAGAAGTATATGCTATACGAAAAGACTTTCCCATAGGACTTCCACATTCTAATATAAGGGAACATGCTCGTCCCGTATCAATATGTGTCTCTGATGTCCAGTTCTCGGATATACGTCCTCAATTCAATGCTTTTGATTTTATCAATAGCATTATCAGGTGGTTTAATTTGAATAGCATAGGAGAATTGCATGAGAAAGATAGGCCTTTGGAAGTATTTTTCCAATACCATGATTTTTGTGGAATGGTCAATAGTTTCTCAAGCATTACACCTTATGGCTCATATAAAAAGAAGACAGAACACACTTATACCTTAGAATTTGTTGGCAAGTCACAAGCCAATTGCGATATATGCTTGATTGTCCTAAAACCTACAATTTCAAAAAACTTGGCATTTTTACCTAAGAATATAGGTGAGTTAAATGTCTTGGAAACGATTGACGGCAAGTCTGTGATAGAAACGATACTCGATTTTGCAAGAAAGACGGATGGTAAATCCGAGAGAAGTTTATTATTAATGTTGGCTATTCAACAGAAGAATCTAACTTCTGCTTCTACAGATAGAATAGATCTTGCCATTGTAAAATTAGGGAAAAGCATCCATGATATAGAGAATTACAGAAGACGTGCATGTGACAAGAATACATTTAATGCCTGGTTAAAATCCTTGCCTATAAAGGTAGAAATGCTATTGGAAAACCCATCTAAAGAAGTGAACGCCTCGCAAAATGGGAAAACGACCTTATACTCACAAGTTACTTTTATTGGTACAGGCACTTTAGGCTCTAACATTATTGATCATTTTGTGCGTGAGGGTATATCGGATAGCATTTGTATTGTTGACTTCGATGTTTACAGCTCGCATAACATCAGTCGGCATATACTACAACCAAGAGACATTATGAAGTCTAAAGCCTCTTGTATAAAAGACCACTATGATGGAATTTCAGGTACAAAGATTCTCTCTATTGATAAAAACGCAATGAGTTTGAAGCCTCATGAAGAAAACATGGCATTCTGTAATACGGATTTGGTCGTTGATGTCAGTACTTCAATAGGTGTAGAACGAAAACTATCATTATCTTCCAAGTATGTGGGTAAAAGAAAATGTACATTGTTCCTTAATCCTAAAGGCAATGATTTGGTTTACATGATGGAGGATGTGAATGGAGAGCAGCGGCTTGATTTGTTAGAGATGAGCTATCAATATAATTTGATTACATCTGATATTTTGTCTAACCATCTCGACACTGCAGATTTGAGAAGGACAAATGACTTCAGCTGTAGATCAGAATCAAATGTTTTGGACTATGATAATATTGGAATGCTTGCATCTGTCGCATCTCAACAGATACAAAAAACAACACAACAATCTGATTGTCAGTTAAGTATTTGGAGAGTAGATAAAGAGAACAGCACAATCTCTAAGATTGGCATGAATATCCTTTCATGGGATAGACAGATTATTGATAATATATCCGTTTATTGTTCTATGCAACTAATTGATGAAATTGGCACACTGCGAAAAGCAGATTTGACTAAAGAAACAGGAGGTTGTCTCTTTGGCTGCTATGATAAAGACGCTAAAAACATATACGTTTTTTATCAACACCACGCTCCATCAGACAGTAAATGTTCTTACAATTATTTCGAAAGAGGCTGCAATGGTATGTTGAATGTATTGGAACAAATTTCTAAAAGGACGTATCATCAGGTAAGATATTTAGGAGAATGGCACTCTCATCCAAATGCAAGTTGTTCACCAAGTTCTTTAGATAAAGAGCAATTTGCCAAAATGAGTAATCAAATGAGTGATGAAGATTTACCATTTGTGCAACTAATTATGGGTACTGATGGAATATATTTAAATACAATCATGTAAAACGAATAAATATGAAGAATTATGAAACTTATGCTCGGAAATATCCAGCGATAATATCAATGTTGATACCAGCAATTGTTACAACGCAAATTTTATCTTCTTGGTTCAGCCAATTCCAAGACTGTTTTGGAACTGTTCTTTCGCTAATTGGAATATTTGTACCTGTTGGAGTTGTTTATGGTGCAATTGGTTATTTTGCACGTCAATTATTTAGGGATGCTTCAAAAATGTTTTTCCAGTTTCCCCTCTTTAAGGAAGATGAAACGGAAATGCCAACTACTAAACTTTTATTATGGTCTGATAAGAAACGATTGTCAGCAAACATGATAAAAACTATAGCGGCGAAATTAAAGGAAGACTTTGGCATAAAGCTGTTGAGCGAAGCTAAAGAGCAAAACAATTTGTTGGAAGCAAAGAAAACTATAGTTGATGGAGTTGGAAAAATTCGTGAGGTGACAAGGAATAACCCGAACCTCCTTCAATACAATATTGATTTCGGATTTTGCCGAAATTATCTAGGTGGAGCAGTTTATTCCACATCCTTCTTACTGATAATTTTATTTTTGAATATATTTGGCGTAGTTGATAATTGGCAAATCGCACTAGTCGCTCTTGTTTTTCAAATACTATTAAGCATTATTGTTTTTGTAAGTTTGAAAAGCAAAGGATATAGTTATGCTCGTGCATTGTTTAATGCATATATAGGAAATTCAGAATATAATTGGTAAAATGCAAAGTTTTAAACTTAAACAGCCACAACCGTTAAGGATTGTGGATTATAAAATAGAAATGCTTTCTGTTGGTGCTGCAGATTGCTTTATTATTTATTATGTGGATAGTAAAGAAAATCACAAATTGATTTTGGTAGATGCTGGCACTTACAATGATGGTCAAAATATAATCAATCACATAAGAAAATGGTATCCGAATCATGTAATAGATTTGGCAATTGTAACACACCCTGATGATGACCATTTTGGTGGATTTGTTAAGATGTTGGAGAAAATTAAAGACAAAGAAAAAGATGCTATATCTATAAAGCAATTTTGGTTGAACAATCCTCAGAACCATGTCAAAGTCACCCAAGTGCAAAATGAAATAAAGAAAACGACATTGGCAAATAGAGTTGCGAGATTGTTTGACCAAGGAGATAGTAATCTTTTGGAATTGATAACATCACTAAATATCCCAGTATCTGACAAGTTCGCTCAGCCTGTTTATTGTAAGAACATGAAAACAGGGAATTTTTATCCAAAGCCATACAAGGAAAAAGATTTTTTAGGCATCACTATTATTGGTCCAACTCAGGGCTATTTTGAGAAACTTGCACCCAATATGAGATATGATAATCTGAAAGGCTATTCTTATGATGCCAAGGACGACGATGAGGCATTTAAACCGACTGCAACTTGTTTGAGTAAGGCATTGGATGATGCAAGTGATGATGCTTCTGTTCATAATCAAAGTAGCATAATTTTAATGTTTGAGCCTGAAGCAGAAAAAAAATACTTGTTTATGGGAGACGCTGGTGTAGAAGCATTAGCAAATATACCACAATGCCATAGAGATGCAATCAAAAATGTTTTTTGGCTAAAAGTTCCACATCATGGTAGCAAGCATAATCTTGACAGTAAGACCATTTTATATTTGCATCCTAAGGAGGCTTATATTTCGACCGAAAGACAAGGACATTATTTGAATCAATGTACCATCAATGCGTTAAAGCAAATAGGTTGTAAGGTTTTCTCTACGCATAGAAATAAAGCAAATTTCCTTCATCATGGCGAGCGTGAGGGGTATACAACTGCAATGCCAGAATAACCATGGATAAGAGAGAAAATAAAATCGGCTTAGCTTGTAAGCATTCAACCCCTATTTTGACAGTTAGAAGATCATCAGCAATATGCAGGAAGTAAAGTCTCGCAATGGTTGCATTTTGGCAGTGGTAACAGAGGGAGATGAGCACGTGAAGAAGATTGCCGATTCTGTACTTGAGATTCCACAGACCCTCAATGCGCTTGTACCATTACTGAGTGTATTACCACTCCAGATACTTGCCTATTATGTGGCAGTAGATAAGGGATTGGATGTAGATATGCCAAGGAATCTGGCAAAGAGTGTAACGGTAGAATAAAAGAGAAGAAACAATTCTAATTCTGAAAAACATAAGTTAAACATAATAAATGGAATCAATGAATAACTTCAACGATATAAAAATAGCAGTAGCCGGAACAGGTTACGTCGGTCTGAGTATAGCAACATTGCTATCACAGCACCATCATGTAACAGCTGTAGACGTTATTCCAGAAAAGGTGGAGAAGCTGAATAAGCATATATCCCCTATCCAAGACGAGTATATAGAGAAGTATTTGGCGGAGAAGCCATTGAACTTGGCTGCTACCCTTGATGGCAAGGCTGCCTATAAGGATGCAGACTTTGTGGTGATAGCTGCCCCTACCAACTATGACCCTGTGAAGAACTACTTCGATACTACCCATGTTGAGGAAGTGATAGACTTGGTGTTGGAGGTGAATCCAGATGCCGTGATGGTTATCAAGAGTACCATACCAGTAGGCTTTACCCGTTGTCTCTACTTGAAGTACGCTAAAAAAGGAGTTAAACAGTTCAATCTCCTTTTCTCCCCAGAGTTCCTTCGTGAGAGCAAGGCACTCTTTGATAATCTTTATCCAAGCCGTATTATCGTAGGCTATCCCAAGATTATCGACCGCCCTGAGTTTGCAGAGGAAAACGAAGCAATCATGCAGGTAACAGATGTTGAGAAGTTGAAAGAAGCAGCCAAGACTTTTGCAGCCCTTTTACAGGAAGGAGCCATCAAGGAGAACATTGATACCCTCTTTATGGGCATGAAGGAGGCCGAGGCAGTAAAGCTCTTCGCTAACACCTATCTTGCATTGCGTGTAAGCTACTTCAACGAACTTGATACCTATGCAGAAGTAAAAGGTCTCGATACCAAGGCCATCATTGATGGAGTTGGACTCGATCCACGAATTGGCACCCATTACAACAACCCAAGCTTCGGCTATGGTGGCTATTGCTTGCCCAAGGACACCAAGCAGCTCTTGGCAAACTATGCCGATGTTCCAGAGAATCTCATCGAAGCCATTGTAGAAAGCAACCGTACCCGTAAGGACTATATAGCAGATGCAGTATTGAAGAAAGCAGGCTGGTATAGCTATTCCGAGAACAATCAGTATGGTGCCGAAGTAAATTCATGCGTCATTGGTGTTTATCGCCTGACGATGAAATCCAATTCCGATAACTTCCGCCAGTCTGCTATCCAGGGTATTATGAAGCGTATCAAGGCAAAGGGCGCAGAGGTAATCATCTATGAGCCAACATTGGAAGATGGCAGCACCTTCTTTGGCAGCAAGGTAGTCAATGACATGGATGCATTCAAGGCTCAGAGCCATGCCATCATCGCCAACCGCTATGATGCCTGTTTAGATGATGTAAAGGAGAAGGTTTATACCAGGGATATATTTAGAAGAGACTAATTTAGAGAAAATATTAGGAGAATAAAAATGGTATCTTTCGGTGTGGGTCAGGCTGTTCACGATTTCCTATAATCTTTGGAAGAAATGGCTTACCATGCTTGTCCTGCATCTCTTTATGACAGATGCTGATAAGTATAATAGTCGGAGAAAATTGTTGGCAAAATATGTTTTAAAAGTATGTAATAGGCATATTGCTTACAATTTAGAACCACTCTGACTTTTTAGAGTAGACTCATATGATTTTTTATGAAATGACATTAATAAAATGACAACCAAAGAAGAATTACAACAGGTGACATCTCAGTGTAGAGAGATGTTCGTGAATAAAACTCAGGATTATGGCGCTTCTTGGCGCATAATGCGTCCTAAGTCCATAACTGATCAAATTTATATCAAGGCAAATCGAATTCGTACCCTGGAGGAAAGTGGCGAGAATCTTGTCGGAGAAGGAATAATTCCTGAATTTATAGGCATTGTCAATTATGGTATTATGGGACTTATCCAACTGAAGTTTGGATATGCCAATGATGTCGATATGGACAATGATAAGGTTATAGAACTTTATGATTCTTATATATGCAAAACGTTAGAGTTATTGGATAAGAAAAATCATGATTATGGGGAGGCGTGGAGACTAATGAGAATTTCAAGCTATGTAGATTTGATATTGATGAAGATAAAGCGAACCAAACAAATCGAAGACCATGACGGCAAGACATTGGTGTCAGAAGGTATAGATGCTAATTATATGGATATGATCAATTACAGTTTGTTCGGTTTGATAAAATTGTTTTGTGAGGAATAATAAAATTAATGAATAATAATATAAAATCAAAAACATTATCAGGATTAGTATGGCAATTTTTGCAGAAGATAATTTCTCAGCTGTTTAGTTTCGTTATAACAGTAGTATTAGCTCGATTACTAGCTCCTGAAGATTATGGTGTGGTGGCGTTGGCTTGTATGTTTAACATCCTTGTGGGTATATTTATCTCAGGAAGTATGGATGCAGCCTTGATTCAAAAGAAAGATGCGGACGAGTTAGACTATAATACAGTATTTTACTCTTCACTCTTAATGAGTTTTGTCATTTATGGTGTAGTATATTTTGGATCGCCATATTTTGCAAGTCTATATCATAACGACTTGATTTGTCCTGTGATGCGTGTCTTGGCTCTTACCATGCCAATTGGTGCTTTGGCGATGGTACAAAATGCAGTCATTTCTAGACAGATGAAGTTTAAAAAGTTCTTTTGCTCCAGTCTTATAGGCCAGGTAATTTCAGCTACCATAGGAGTTATGATGGCTTACCAAGGGTTTGGACCTTGGGCTCTTGTCGCTCAACAAATTGCCAGCACGATAACAAATACCATGGTCATGTTTTGTATAGTGAGATGGCATCCAAAACTGCAATTTTCATGGGATAGATTTCTTATTTTATTTAATTTTGCTTGGAAAAAAACGACATCAGGTTTTATTGGGACATTGTGTGACCAGCTAAAAGGTTATTTGATAGGTTTTAAATACACGACTGCAGACTTGGCTTTTTTCAATAGAGGCGAAGGACTTCCCCAGATGTTTAATACTAATATTTCGGGTACAATAAATACTGTACTATTTCCTGCGTTATCTCAGTTGCAAAATGACAGGGAGGCAGTAAAGCGAGGTATGAGACGAGCAATGATGACAAGTAGTTACATATTGTCTCCTATATTTATTGGTTTGGCTGCAACGTCAGACAAGATAGTTCCTTTATTGTATTCTTCAAAGTGGAATCCAGCGATACCTTTCATGCAGTTGGCTTGTTTTACAAGTATAGTCGTTATTCTGAATAATGCGAATTTGCAGTCGATTTTTGCAGTTGGGAAATCTGGTGAAGTATTGAAGTTGGAGTTTTATAAAAAGCCGGTAATGATAGCCTTGTTGTTTGGAGGTATTTATTTCGGGCCAATTGGCATTTCGACAGCCATGTTTCTGTATAGCTTTTATGTACTTTATATGAATACAAGACCTAATGTAAAGTACTTGAATTATTCTTTGTTAGAGCAAGTGAACGATGTAAAGTATGGACTCATATTTTCTTTTTTTATGGCACTGGTTGTATATGGCGTAGGATTATTGATTGGCAACATTGTTCTGTCTTTGTGTATTCAGATTCCTTTGGGCATTGCTATCTATGTAGGCTTGTCAGAAGCAATAAAACCTGAGGCATATATTTTTGCGAGGAGTATTTTACTGGAACAATATCGCAAGCGTTTAAAAAAATAAAAAATGATGATTTTTCAAAAACTAAAGTATTTGATAGAACCTTTATATAATAAGGTAAGGGATTTTTGTATAAATTGTTTTTATTATCTCCCAGTTAAGTCAAACAAAATCGTGTTTATCCAAAGTTGTGGTGGGGGCTATCGCTGTAATCTTAAATACATAGCGGAAGAGATACATCGTCAAAATCTTTCATACGATATGGTGTGGATGGTAGAGCATTATGATATAGAGATACCCAAATTTATTCGTAAGGTTAAGTACAATAGAATAAGAGCGGTGTATGAGCTGGCGACAGCCCATATCATGATCAATAATTCTAAGTCGTTGTATCCAGTAAAGAAAAAGAAAGGGCAGGTATTCCAGCTCCGCCTCCGTCAGGCTGCCCCCAGTTCAAGCTGGTGTCCGACATGGAGGCTCAGTTCGACCGGATGGCCGCGGTGGTGGCCAAGTACGCCTGATTTTGATTGACATCCAACCTTC
>OQVZ01000982.1_pt1 | contig 10739 bp, 9 predicted proteins | sample 1691571 | NCBI WGS metagenome assembly OQVZ01 (sample SAMN03418261, study PRJEB22391) | human gut metagenome | biome: human-gut; feature: organic feature; material: feces | host: Homo sapiens | place: Tanzania | collected 2013-01
TTAGCAGGGCATTGTTGTAAACCTGATATTTCGGGATGCTGGCACGTTTGCGGGCGACATTACAGATGTGCCACGATTCACAACGTCAAACACCGACTATTGGACATCAATCGTGACATCAAACAAATACTCTAAGGGCGATTATCTTCGCATGACCAATGTGTCGTTGAGCTATCGCTTGCCTGCACACATCATGAAACAGTTGGGAGGTATGAACAACTTCACAATTGGTGTAAATGCGCGCAATCTGCTTACATTCACCAAATACCGCGGTCTTGATGTAGGCTCTGGTTCGGCCTTCTCATATCCTGTGGCACGTGAGTTCAACGTCAAGCTTACTGTAGGATTCTAAGTCCTCATAGTTAAAACCAGCAAGTGGAAACATATATATATTAATCGAATATAACAATTATGATGAGACATTTAAAATACATCATAGCTGCATTGCTCTGTATACAGATGTCGTCGTGCAACAAATTTCTGACACTGACACCGCACGATACAAAGGTGGTGAACAGTGTTGAGGACTATCGCGACATATTGGCCAGCTTCATGCGCTATCTTAAAACACCGACACTTCCATCGCAAGATGTAGTGATGGGCGTAGGATTGTCTACTTTACCTTTCCCAAGTAGTGAGGTAGACGGATCGCTGTCGATATATACAGGCGAGTCAAATCTTACTACAGAGTCGTCATATTACTACGATCGTACTAATAATGTATATACTCAGACGGGCAAGAATGCTTTGACATGGCTCAACACCAACAGTTCAGCTTGGGACAATATCTATAGCTTTCTCGGTCCAATCAACCTTATTATCAGTTCGGTGCCAACTGCTGAAGGCTCTGACGAGAATCTTCGCAACCGTGTATTGGGCGAAGCTTTAACGTGGCGTGCATACGCATTCTACAAGTTGTTGCAGCTCTATTCGCCTATGAAGGACAATCGTTTGGGCATTCCCGTGTACTTGACTCCCGAAAAGGAGATAGGTGAAGCAATGCCCGAGCGCAAATCGCAGACCGAGGTGTTCCTGCGTATATTGGACGATTGCAATCAGGCTCTTGACCTGTTGGCAAAGACAACTTACAATGATTGGAACTGTGCGTGGAATGCTGATTTCATAAATGCAATGATGGCAGACGTGTATGCATGGAAAGCATGCTCTGGAGCAGCTGCCGACACCGATTGGGCCAACGCTGAGCAGCATGCCACTGCAGCTATGCGTGGGCGCAATCTTGTTTCGTCTGCCGATATGCTTAAGACTATTTTCGACTGTTCGGACAATGCATACAGCAAGGAATTGAAGAACGATGAGTTCTATCTGCGCATAGTTGATGGTCGCTGGACATACATCTGTGACTTCACCTATGCATATTACGAGGATGGCGAAGTGGCAGATGGACTTGTAAACAAGGTGAACTATCGTAAATTTGCTGATAACGACATACGCAAGAAGGCGTGGTTCTCGGCTGATGGCACCCACAACGACAAGTACAACCTCATAGGTTCGGACATGTCGCAGGGATGTATTATGCCGTTCCGATTGGCTGATATGTATCTTATCAAGGCCGAGGCGCTGGTGCGTCAGGGCAAGACGGGAGAGGGTAAGGCTGTGCTCGACGAATTCCGCAGCCATAGATACACCGGCAGTTTGCCTACAATAGGCAATGACAGTGAAGCTTTGCTTAAGGCAATACACGACGAACGCTTTAAGGAATTCTATATGGAGGGCGACAAGGTGTGGCTCGACATGAAGCGTTTTGGCGACACTATGGAGCGAACCATTGCTGGCGAGAAAAACTATCTCACTGCCGATGACTTCCGCTACTGCTTCCCCATTCCTGCACGTGAGATGCAATACAACAAGAAGATGGAGCAGAATCCGGGTTGGGAGAGCGTGATTGTATATTAGTGATTACATGTATATATAGAGAAAAGGCTTATAAAAACCAAATATGAAAGCAATGAAATCAATAATACAGAGTTTCTGGCTCGGTGCAGCAGCAGTGCTTGTCGCTACAGCATGTTCGCCCGACGAGGAGATTTTTCATGACAACAGCAAGGTGGATCCTGCCATTGTTGATGCAGTGTCGATAGCGCCCAATCAGAAATATCTGATTGCCGACGGCAATGCTCAGATAGAGTTGCAGCCCACTGTCTACACCAAGAGCGGTACACAGGTGCCCGACACACGTGTTGACGACAACTGGATAGAGTACACCTCCGACACGCCGGGCGTTACAGCTGGGCGTACAATATCCGTATCTGATGCTTCACTTGTTGGCAAGACGGTGACCATTAAGGCTCGAATCAAGTCTACCGGCAAGGAGTCTGACCCCATATCGTTCACCATAATACCGTCAATGAAGCAAATGTTTGCCCAGGAACTCGTCATACCGGTCGTCTTCCATGTGCTGCAGACAAAGGACGACATTGACAATTATGGTGGAGAGTACAAGCTTGAGCGTATTGAGATGCAGTTGAAGCGACTGAACAATATGTTTAGTGGAGCCATATCGAAGAATCCGGTTGGTGTAAATGCCAACATAAAGTTTGTCATGGCGCAGTACGACCAGTACGGTAACAGACTTGTCGAGCCTGGTGTAGACCGCAAGACAATATCTGATGGAGCGTTTGCGCAGAAGGATGGCAGCGACATCAGTACTATTATAGAGTCAGAACACCTGCTGTGGCCTGCCGACCATTATCTGAATATATGGCTGGTGAGCGACCGCAAGGGTGTGGTGAGCGACTTTGCCAACGACGTTACAGCCAAATGTGCACCGTGTTATGTCAGTGCAGAAGCTACAGATGTGCCCAAGGGACTGAAACTTCAGGCGTATGCCAATCAGACACTCACTCCTTTGCAGGCTGGAATAATTTACAAACTCTCTGAACTTGATGTTGCCGAGCGCAGCTTCTACGTATCTAACAACAACAAGAAGCAGGGTTATAACGAACTGGGTTATTACGTTGGTCTCTTCTACGGTCTGTTGCCTACATGCAATTATGCCAATACCAAGGCGGCCACCGACTATTGTGATGACACAATAGACTATGCAGCCACTTCTACAGGTGGCAACAAGGATTGGTATAAGACAATGAACGGTTGCTATTTCCGTGCCGAAAACATCATGGACGACCCTCGTGGAGTGCATTGTTCGGTATCGCAAGACCAGGCAATACGCATGCGCTGGATAATGAATAATTGTATTGGACGCATGCAGTGGAAGTCGAGCTATGCATTGAACGGTAAGTAGAATGAAGCGGAGGGTGAGTCAAAAATCGATAATATAAGAAGAAGGCTATCTGTAGGAGGGTATAGCATCCCTGCTATACCCGCTCAATCAACTGAAAATGAAGGCTGAGTGGGTAGGGCAGGGATGCCCTACCCTCCTACATTTGTTACGTTCAACGCATAATAATTGACTTTTGACACACTCTCTTATATACTTGCAGGGCTTTCAGCCCGCTAAAATTGAATTTGTCTTTGACTATAATTGAAGTTGTCTTAGAACTTGAACAGATCCTTTGTGGTGAGCAGGCCCTCGTGGTCTTTGGAATATTCGGCTGCGAGAACTGCACCGAGCGCGAATCCCTTGCGCGAGTGGGCATCGTGGGTGATGGTGATGCAATCGGCGTCGCTGTCGTAGATTACGCTGTGTATGCCGGGCACTTCGTCGCGGCGTATGCTTTCAATCGCCAGCTCGCTTGGGGCGCAATTGTTGGTGCCCTCTACGGTGCCGTCGGCGAGGTGCTGCTCGCCCTTCACCCATGCAGTCTTGCGGTCGAGGTCGGCTACGATTTCCTCTGCCAGAGTGATGGCTGTGCCGCTCGGCGCGTCGAGCTTGTGGATATGGTGGGTCTCCTCCATACGTACGTCATACTGGGCGAATTGGTTCATTATCTTTGCGAGATAGCGGTTGACGGCTGAGAATATTGCTACGCCGATAGAGAAGTTGCTTGCCCAGAACAGCGTCTTGCCCTCTTCGGTGCACATACGGCGCACGTCGGCCTCATGATCGTTCATCCATCCGGTAGAACCGCTCACAACCTTGACGCCAGCCTTCCACGCACGCAGATAGTTGCCGTAAGCAGCTGAGGGCGAAGTGAACTCTATTGCCACGTCCGCCGAAGCGAACTCGGGTGAGTCGAAGTCCTGCTGGTTGTCTACATCGATGATGCTTACGATGTTATGTCCACGCTCCTTGCATATCTGCTCAATCATACGGCCCATCTTGCCGTAACCTATTAGTGCTATGTTCATTGTTTATGATGTTAATATTGTTACTATATAGTTGTTATATCCTGTTTGATGCCGATGAGGCAATAATAGTTGCAAAGTTAAACAAAAAGGTTGGTTAACATCAATATGTGGCGAAATTTTAGGTTTTTATAAATGTTGGAGGGATGAAAGGAAGAGCTGACGTGAGGATGCAAATATTGTCATGGCAGTAAAAAAGTGTTACAAATGAAAATCTGATTCTAGAGATTCCTGGTGGCGTTTTTGTGGGTGGATGGAGCGCTGATAGCCCCGTTTTTATCGCAAAAGGGCACTTTTCGGCTGCCAAAGTTGCCGTTCACGTACGCCAAACGACTACAATTGGAGTGTAAAAGGGTTCGTTTTGCAGGGCAAAAGGAGTCCTTTTAGAGGGCAAAAGGGGTCCTTTTGCGTTGCGGTTGTTTTCATCATGAAGCCACAATCGGCGTAACATGCTGTGTATAAGACACATAACGAAAACCGCTCAAAACTCGAGATTTTCGCACCAAAGATTTCTTTGTGCGTTCAACTCGCAGTTTTGAGCGGTTAGAAATGCAAATATTGTATTCGCTACGCGATTTTTGAGTTTTGAATTTTGAGTTTTGAATTGGTCGCCTACGGCGATTATGAATTGTTGAATTATGAATTTTCAATGCCATTCATAACTTTCAACTCTCAACTTTCAATTCTCAACTTCTACTTAACCAATGTCTTCGGCGTGATGCGGAAGCGCAATGTATAGTCCTTATATGCCATGCGGTAAGCCGGCAGAGCCTCTGCGCCCCAGCTGTCGATACCGCCTACACCTTCCTGGGTGAGGTCGATGTTGAGGTTGGTGTACTTCGACTTGGGTACCGACTGTGAATGGCTCTGGCGCTTCTGTTCACCATCGTCGAGGTCGGCCTGGTTGTAATGCAATGCCGATGCAGCGAAGAGGCCGTCTGACTCAACGCGGAATCCTGCGCCGTTGTTGTCGGTCTGCTGCCACCAACGGATGTCGGTCATGTTGCCGTTTTCCTGCGGACGGACATAGGCGAAGAACATCTTGTCGGCAGTCGACTTGTACAAGCCTACATTCTGGGAAATCTTGCGGTCTACGTAGCTCTCTATCGGTCCGCGACCGTTCCATGCGCTCTGGTCCATCTGGTAAGGCAGGTTCATCGTCATACCGAAACGGAGCATGCGTTCAACCTTTGCACCCGGCGTGGTCTTCAACGCCTGCGTCACGTTGAGCGTACCGTTGTCCTCAACCTGATAGGTCAGGGTGAGCTGCGACTTAACAGTCGGCATGTCGTAAACGGCTGTCACGGTCTTGGTCTTCTTGTCGGCGGTGAGCGATGCGAGCTTCATCTTTGGCGAACGCCATGCTGCGAGCTTCTTGCCGAGGTTTGCTCCCATGTCGTTATCGGTCGGAGCGCGCCAGAAGTTGGGCTTCAATGAGCCGCCTTCGCCAAGCAATGACTTGTCGCCAACCTCGTATTTGGAGATGAAACCGGTCTTGCGGTCGAACTGCAGAGTGAAGTTCTCGGCGTGGAGAGCAATCTGCGGCTCCTTCTTCTTGTCGACAAGCTTCACAGCCTTAAGCGAAGCGGGGTTGACAGAGAGGTCGTTGCCCGTGAATTCGCGTATCGGCATCTGGCGCTGGGCTACTATGTGGCCCGCCTTGAGCAGTCCCTCGTCCTTCTTCAGACGGAACTCTATGTTGAGCATCACGTCCTTCTGGTTCTTGTAGTCGTTGAGTTTGTAGGGCAGCACCAGCTCCATCTTCTTGTGAGGAGGGAGCATCGAGATGTCGGCTATTGTTCCGTTCTGATACTCTATACCGTCGGCTACGATAGCCCACGACAACGATACGTTCTCGGGCTTGGCGAAGAAGTTCTCGTTGTATACCGAGATTGTGCCTGCATTCAGGTCGATAGGCTCAGCCCAATAGTTCTGATAGTAGTACTTCATGTCCCATATCTCGGGGTTGGGAATGCGGTCGGGATTGATTAGTCCGTTGCAGTTGAAGTTGTTGTCCGACGGGTCGTACGAGTTATAGTCGCCTCCGTACTTGTAAATCATATTGCCCTTATCGTCCTTACCGCGCAGTCCCTGGTCTACAAAGTCCCAGATGAATCCGCCCTGGAAATGAGGATTCTTGCGTGCAAGATCCCAGTACTCCTTCATCACACCGCCTGAATTGCCCATGGCGTGGGCATACTCGCAGAGGATGTAAGGCTTCTTGGGGTTGTGGGTCACGTAGTTCTCCACGTATTCGGGCGTCATATACATCTCGGCAAAGATGTCGGTGTTGTCGCCATTGAGTGCACGCTCAAAGTGGACGGGGCGTGTCGGGTCGTATTCGTGTATCCACTTCTTCACATCGGCGAAGTTCTTGGAGTCGGCAGTCTCGTTGCCCATCGACCAATATATAACCGACGGGTGGTTGTACTGATTGATAACGTTGTGCTCGTTACGCTCCATTATAGGCAGAGCAAACTGCGGTTCGGTCGACTTGGCGTTCTTTTCGTAGTAGAATCCGTGGCTTTCCTGGTTGGCTTCGGCACAAACGTAGATGCCATATTCGTCGCACAACTCATACCAGTAGGGGTCTGACGGATAGTGGCAGGTACGAACGGCGTTGATATTGAACTCCTTCATAATGCGAATGTCCTCAATCATGCGCTCACGCGAAACCACGTAGCCGCCATCGGGGTCCATCTCGTGGCGGTTTGCGCCCTTGATGAGCACCGGTTGACCGTTGACGAGGAGCTGCGAGTTCTTGATTTCCACCTTGCGGAATCCCGTGCGCACAGCAACGGCTTCCACTTCCTTGTCGTTCTGCTGTACGGTGACAGCCACCTTATATAAGTTTGGTGTCTCGGCGGTCCACTTCAGCGGGTTCTCTACGTCGAACTTGACAGTCGCATTGATTTCGGGCACACTCTGACCCTTCTTCACCTTCACCTTAGAAGTGTTGAGCACCTTGCGGCTAACGATGTCGCCGTCGGGCGCAATGAGGTCGATGACAAACTTGGCGTTGCCCTTTGCCTTGACGTTTACAGCCAATGAGCCGTTGCGATATTGCGCGTCGAGGTCTGGAGTGATGCGAACGTCGTCAATATGAGCCTGCTTTGAGCGTGAATAGAGATAGCAATCGCGTGCCACACCCGACAGACGCCAGAAGTCCTGGTCCTCATTATACGAGCCGTCGCACCAACGGAAGGTCTGGAAAGCAATGAGGTTGTCGCCCTTCTTGAGGTAAGGAGTGATGTCAAACTCCATTGCCGACTTCGAATCTTCGCCGTATCCGACGAACTGACCGTTCACCCACAGATACATATTTGACGTTACCGAACCGAAATGAGCAATCACCTGACGGCCGTCCCACGATTCAGGTATGTTGATAGTGCGGCGATATGAGCCTACATGATTGTCCTTTGTGGGCACCTGAGGGGGATTGTCCTTGAAGTGTCCGCGCCATGCGAATCCGATGTTAACGTACTCGGGGTCGCCATAACCGTTGACTTCCCATATTCCGGGCACCTTCATCGTCTTCCACGACGAATCGTTGTAGCCTTCCTTGAAGAAATCGGTAGGACGCTGGTCGGCATTTTCCACCCAGTTGAAGCGCCAGTCGCCCTCGATAGAGAGATAATTGGCAGAACCGTTGCGGTCGCCTTTCAGAGCCGCACTACGGTTCTCGTAGGCGAAGAAAGAGGCGTGCGTAGGGAATCGGTTAACGTTGTTGACCGACATGTCGTGCCACTCCTTGAACGTAGGCTGAACGACCTTGTCCGTCGTCTCGGCTGCGTATATCATGCAAGGAGCCATTCCCGCCACAGCCAGTGTCAATAACAGATGTTTCATATTAAGTTTGTTGTTAAAATGTTTCGTTTGTTCGGGTTTCGCGTTCAAAGTTACATAAAATCAGCGACAAAAAGTGTAACTTTGCATATATTAAACATTTGAATATGAACTACAATACACATACACTCAGCAACGGCCTGCGCATCATACAATTGCCCAGCGCTTCGCCCGTTGTTTACTGCGGTTATGCCGTGGCAGCGGGCACACGCGACGAGCAACCGGGCCGCGAGGGAATGGCACACTTCTGCGAACACATCACGTTTAAGGGTACTGAGCGTCGCAGTTCGATGAAGATTCTGGGCTATCTGGAAAGTGTTGGCGGCGACTTGAACGCTTTCACCAACAAGGAGGAGACGGTTTATCATGCAGCCGTACTGCGCGACAACATCGACCGGGCTGTCGATCTGCTCACCGACATAGTGTTTCACAGCACCTATCCGCAAACGGAGATTGACAAGGAGGTTGAGGTGATAGTCGACGAAATTGAAAGTTACAACGATTCGCCTGCCGAACTGATATACGATCTGTTCGAAAACGCCATATACAAGGGGCATCCCTTAGGGCACAACATTCTCGGCTCGGCTGACGTTCTGCGCACTTACACTACAGAAGATGCCTTGCAGTTCACACGCCGGTTGTACCGTCCGGACAATGCCGTGTTCTTTGCCTACGGCGACATAAGCTTCGACAAGCTGGTACGGTTGCTTGAGAAGGCGCACGACACGAGTTGCTCCGCCAGCAATGCTGCCGCTTCTGCCATTCAGACCGAACCGCTCGCCCTGCGCGACACTACGCCTTCGGCAATGCCACCTTATACTCCGCAAAGCATTGAGCACCACATGGACACTCATCTGGCGCACGTGATGCTGGGCACACGTGCCTACGACGTTCACGACCCACGCCGCATTGCACTCTATCTTCTTAACAATATACTGGGTGGACCGGGCATGAACGCCCGCCTCAACATATCGCTCAGAGAGCGCAACGCTCTTGTATATACTGTAGAAAGTATGATGCAGAGCTACTCGGACACGGGTCTGTGGGCGGTATATTTCGGTTGCGATCCGCGCAACACGAACAAGTGTCTGCGTCTGATACGCCGCGAACTCGACCGCGTGATGCAGCATCCGCTGAGCGAGTCGGCTCTGAACGCCGCCAAGAAGCAGATACGCGGACAGATAGGCATTGCCTGCGATGCCCGCGAATCGTTCGCTCTCGACTTCGCCAAAACCTATCTGCACTACGGATGGAAGAAGGATGTGACAGCTCTATGCAATCGTATTGACGCCCTGACGGTTGCCGATTTGCAGCAAGTGGCGCAAGAAACGTTTGCCGAAGAGGGAATGACGAGGTTGGTGATAAGGTAAAAGAAGAGCCACCAACAGCCCAAAAAGCCCCACCCCCTGCCCCTCCCCCGCAGGGAGGGGAGTAGTATGATTTGTTTGATGGAGATTAAGACGGCTAAGGCTATACAATTTCTTCGCAGGGAGGGGAGTGGTATGCATTTGTGGATATAGAATTATACAACCAAGACTCTACAAATTCTTCGCAGGGAGGGGAGTAGTATGCATTTGCGGACGGAGTTATATGATTTGTGGGAAATGGCGAGTTAGACGGCACGAAACACCCTTGCCAACCATAACAGAAATAAAGAAGGAATTGAAGAATAATATGAGGCATAAAAAAATGTAGTCCTTTTGCCCTGCAAAAGGGGTCCTTTTGAGTGGTAAAAGGACTCCTTTTAGGAGGCAAAAGGACTACATTTGGAATGCAAAAGGACTACATTTATCGGGTGAGCTAATATGAAGAACCTGGATTCTGGGGTACACCTTGGACCATAATTTATCTCATAAATGGTTTAGGCCAAAGCAATTGGGAAGTCTGATTGGCACTTAATCCCATAAACGAAGTGCCCAAATCGTTTCTTCTTATAAACGTCAGGTAATGCGGCAGTTGAAGTTTGTATCTTAATGTAGCTATCGATTTCAGCAAATCAGAGCCATCTACAGAAATGCTTTTCTTCTTGCTAATCAAGTCAACATACTCCTTAGCCTTTGCTGTCTTACCCGTATGATACAGACATTCAGCAGCAGTCAATACCACTTCTCTATAATCCAAGCAAGGAATACAAGCCTTACCGTCATTATCTACTGCTCTTGTCTGTTTTTCAAAACCAAATATACATTCTGAATCATTCTTAAATTCCACCTTATTTGTTGCTATCAAGCTGTAATATCCATTGCTTATCACCTTCTCCAAGAGAGGCAATGCCTCATCCCATTTCTTCTGATGTTACAATTATCTATATTCGATATTTTGTGAATATTGGCAGAAAATATTAACTTTGCTTTATGAACATTGAATTTGACAAGGAATATCTGCACGACTTATATTTCAAAGGTAAAACAAGCGACAAGAGCGACTTGGTGCCCTCATCTCCTATACATCCAGGTGAATAGTGAAGGATGAGCTTGAAGCACGTGGAATATCACAGCGTAAATTTGCCTCAATCATAGGATGCTCTTACACGGTGTTCAATGAGATACCCCAGTTCGGGATAAGAATAGTTCATAAAAAAGTTGGTAGTCTCACAAATATTTTGTACCTTTATAGGTGATTTACAA
>OQVZ01000983.1_pt1 | contig 10724 bp, 10 predicted proteins | sample 1691571 | NCBI WGS metagenome assembly OQVZ01 (sample SAMN03418261, study PRJEB22391) | human gut metagenome | biome: human-gut; feature: organic feature; material: feces | host: Homo sapiens | place: Tanzania | collected 2013-01
AGATGTTGTAGAGAAATTCCGCTACTTCACCGACCGCTATATTAAATATGTAGAGTCGTTTGGCAAGCAGGCTGCCGTATGGGGAGCGCTTACTCACGCCAATGGCGACACTAAGGTGAAGTCGGATAATGTAATAATGAGCTGCTGGTATAATGGCTATGCCGAGCCGAAAGAGATGAAGCGACAGGGCTATAAGCTCATCAGTATCCCCGACGGACTTACCTACATAGTTCCGGCTGCCGGCTATTACTACGACTACCTCAATTGTGAGTCGCTCTATAACAAGTGGACACCGGCGCAGATAGGCAATCAGAAGTTTAAGGAGAACGACCCTGCTATTCTCGGCGGAATGTTTGCCGTGTGGAACGACCATGCCGGCAATGGCATCAGCATTAAGGATATTCACGACCGTCTGTATCCTGCATTGCAGACTCTCTCCGTTAAGTTCTGGCGTGGAGCCGAAACCTCAATGCCTTATGCCGAGTTCAACAATCTTCGCCATAAGCTCAGCGAGGCACCGGGTGTGAATGAGGCTGCACGATGGACCGATGGTAAGACTCTCAGCATTGCACAACTTCAGCCTGGTCAGACCACTGGTGAGGAAGAGGTAGGCTATGGCTATCGTGTCGACTTCAATATCAAGGGCGTTGCCGAGGAGAAAGGAACGGTGCTGTTTGAGTCGAAGAATGCCACATTCTATCTTGCCGATCCTGAGGAAGGTAAGTTGGGATTTGCACGCGAGGGCTATCTCAACAGGTTCAACTATAAGGTGCCTGAAGGCAAGAAGGTGAGCATCTCGATAACCGGCGACAACACAAAGACGTGTCTTTACGTAGACGGCAAGCTGAAGGAAGAACTCGGTCCGCTCACCATCTACGCTATGAAGGCTTCTGATCGTACTACATTCCAGAACGGCGACAAGAACGCTTGGCAGCCGGTGATGTACAATCCGCAGACCCGCATGTACTATCAGCGCACGCTCGTCTTCCCGCTTGCCAAGGCAGGAGCGTTCAAGAGCAAGATTACCGATGTGCGCGTGTCGCAGAAGTAATCGTCTGAAATACTTATTGTGAAGTGATTATTTCGTCCATCCTGATGTCGTGTTCTTCGGCCGGGATGGACGTTATCATTTGAAACGGGAAGCACACACCTATCTTATATGTATCGGGTATGAGTGGCAGGAAGCGGTCGTAATAGCCCTTGCCGCGTCCCATACGGTTGCCGTCATGATCGAAAGCTACGCCCGGCACTATCGCCAAGTCGATGTCGGCATAGTCGGTGAATAGCGGTCCGGTAGGTTCCATGATGCCATAGGCACCTATCTCCATGTCCTTCGGACTGTTGTAGCGATGCAGCTCCATTGTTCCTTCGCCCGTGACGCGTGGCAGCAGGATAGTCTTGCCGTTCATCAGTAGCGAGTCGACGATGGTATGGGTGTCCACTTCGTCGGGCAATGAGTGGTAGAGCATAATGGTTTTGGCAGATTTTACACGTGGGTGTGCGAGCAGACGCGTAATAACAGCAAACGACAATTCATGCAGCTGCTGGCTGGTGAATTGTCGTTTGTTGTTTTTAATCTCTTTTCTGAGTTGTAGTTTGGTTATCATTTCTTGTTCTTTTTGATAGGCTTTTTGGGGAATGCCGCCTTGTTCTTGAACACCGCAAGAGCCGTCGTTACGGTCGGGTCGTCAAGATTGAGGTACTGTGTCAACGCCTGTTCGTCGAGCATGTTGTATATCACGCGCGAGTTGAGATAGCGGTTGAGCAGGCTGTGCGACTTGCGTATCATCAGGTTGCGGCGCTTCAGTCCGTTCTTGTCGGCATAAGTAGCAAACTTGTCCACAAGGTTCTGCGTGTCGAGATACTTAACCATATCCATCATTTCGTGGAAGTTGTTAAGCTTCAGACGGTTGTTGTCGGTATAAGTATAGGCGAATTGCAGAATGAGTCCGGTCATGGCAGCAGCCTTGTAGTATGATGTCATGCCCAGCGTATCCTCCGGAATGAAGATGTCGGGAGTGATGCCGCCACCTCCATATACCGTGCGTCCGATGCTTGTATGGTAAGCCGGACCGTGGTGCTTGATGCTGTCTTGCGAGAAGAACTCGCCGTGCTGGTAGCGTGTCAGAATGTCTTCCTCATAGTCTTTGTTGTCACCAGCGGTGAAAGGCTTCTGTATGCAGCGTCCCGATGGGGTGTAGTAGCGTGCAATGGTGAGTCGTATCATAGAACCATCGGGGAATGCGAGTTGCTGCTGCACGAGTCCCTTGCCAAACGAGCGGCGTCCGATGATAGTGGCACGGTCGTTGTCCTGCATTGCTCCGGCGAATATCTCGGATGCCGATGCCGAACCCTCGTTGATAAGAACGATGAGCGGTATCTTCTGGTACGAGCCGTGTCCGTCAGAGCGGAAGTCCTGACGTGGCGACTTGCGTCCCTGCATGTATACTATAAGTTTGTTCTTTGGCAGGAACTCGTTAGCCATCTGTACGGCAGAATTCATGTATCCGCCCGTGTTGTCGCGCAGGTCGATGATGAGATTGCTGAATCCTTCCTGCGACAACTGTGCCAGGGCAATGAGCATTTCGGGATAAGTGGTCTCGCCAAAGCTCTTCACCTTGATATATCCGGTATGCTCGTCAATCATGTATGTAGCCGAGATGCTCTTCTGCGGAATGTCGCCACGTGTCACGGTGAAGTATTTCACACCCTTCTGACCGTAGCGTACCACACCGATTTTCACCTTAGTGTCCTTTGGACCCTTCAGTCTTCGCATGGCTTCCTCTTGTGTTACAATCTTGCCAACGAACGGTTTGCCGTCTACGCTTACAATCTTGTCGCCAGCCAGGATGCCTGCCTTCTTGGCAGGTCCGTTCTGCACCACGTTCTGAACATGAATGGTGTCCTTGCGAATGGTGAACTCTATGCCCACGCCAGAGAACGATCCTTTAAGGTCGTCGGCTACAGCCTGCGCGTCCTTAGCACTTATGTAGACCGAGTGAGGGTCGAGATCGGCAAGAATCTGCGGTATGGCCTGGTCAACAAGCGAGTCGATGTTCACCTTGTCCACATACTGGTCTTCGATGAGATGTAGCAGGTTTGTCAGTCGGTTTGAACCCGAATTGATGATGTTCAGTCGGTTGCCCGAGAAGTGGTTGGCATAGAATGTGCCAATCAGAATGCCAATGACAACGCACATAGCCATTATCAGCGGCATGAACCGGTTAGACTTCTTTATGTTCATAATCGTCCGGATTTAGATATTTAACTTCTATATTGGCTCTTTTCAGCAGGTCGATGCCGTCGGTAAGGCGGTATTGCTCGCCGTAAATCACGCGTTTGATGCCAGCCTGAATAATCAGTTTGGCGCATTCGATGCATGGCGAGGCTGTGACGTAGAGCGTAGCTCCGTCGCTATTGTTAGAGCTACGTGCCAGTTTTGTTATGGCGTTGGCTTCGGCATGCAGAACGTAAGGCTTCGTTACGTTCGTTTCGTCCTCACAAACGTTTTCAAATCCGCTTGGCGTACCGTTGTAGCCGTCGCTTATTATCATTTTCTCCTTCACGACAAGAGCTCCCACCTTGCGACGCTGGCAGTAGCTGTTTTCAGCCCAAATGCGTGCCATGCGAAGGTAGCGCAGGTCGAGACGGAGTTGTTTGGAAGCCCCTCCCCCTTGCCCCTCCCCCGTAGGGAGGGGAGTGGTATGCTTTATTGGCATAGTATATTTTTGTTTTAATGTTTCTTTTATATATAATGTGAACCTTACTTGTTCGTCTGTTTCTTTATACCGTTGCGTTCAAGTAGGGCATCGATAGAAGGTTCTTGTCCGCGGAAGCGCTTGTACAGTGACATAGGATGTTCGGTTCCACCCTTTGAAAGGATGTTGTCACGGAAACTCTGTGCAGTCTTTTGGTCGAAGATGCCATTGTGCTTGAACACGCTGAAGGCATCGGCATCGAGCACTTCCGCCCATTTGTAGCTGTAATATCCGGCTGCATATCCGCCTGCCATGATGTGCGAGAACTGTGTGGTCATACATGTATCGGGCAGCTGCTTCATCACCTGAGCCTTAGCCCAAGCCTGCTTCTCAAACGGTATGATGTCGTCGGTGAACTCGTCCTTCTTTGTATAGTAAGCCATATCGAGCAATCCGAAGCTCACCTGACGCATACATGCGTATGCAGCCATGAAGTTGCGGCTCTTCACGATGCGCTCTATCAGTTCGTCGGGCATTGGTTCGCCCGTCTGATAGTGGAACGCGAAGGTGCGCAGGAATTCCTTCTCCACAGCGTAGTTTTCCATAAACTGCGATGGCAACTCAACGAAATCCCACCATACATTAGTACCGCTGAGGCTCTCGAATCGGGTGTTTGCAAACATGCCATGAAGCGAATGGCCGAACTCATGGAGGAATGTTTCAACCTCGCCCAGCGTCAGCAGAGCCGGTTTCTCGGCAGTAGGCTTAGTCAGATTCATCACTACGCTTACGTGCGGACGTACGTTCACGCCCTTGCGGTCGATCCATTGCCCCTGGAACTCGGTCATCCATGCACCGCCTTGCTTGCCCTTGCGCGGATGGAAGTCGGCGTAGAACACAGCCAGATACGAGCCGTCCTTGTCGAACACCTCGTATGCCTTAACGTCGGGATGATACACCTGGATGTCCTTGTTCTCCTTGAATGTGATGCCGTATAGGCGTGTGGCGAGTCCGAACACGCCCTCTATAACCTTCGACAATTCGAAGTATGGGCGCAGCATTTCCGCATCGAGGTTGAATTCGCGCATCTGTAGCTTGTGCGAATAGTAGCCGAAGTCCCACGGCTTGAGTTCGAAGCCGTCGCCCTCAACGTCTTTTGCCTCTCGCTCTATTGCCTTCACCTCCTCAATGGCGGTAGGCTTGTAGGCGTCAATCAGGTCGTCGAGCAACTTGTAGACATTGCCCACGTTAGACGCCATGCGATGAACGAGCACATAGTCGGCAAAAGTCTCATAGCCCAGAAGCTGGGCTATCTCTCTTCGCAGATTGATGAGGCGCTTGCATATTTCAAGATTGTTCTCGCTGTTGTCGTGAGTTCCCTCGGTGTTGCGGGCCATATATAGCTGCTTGCGCAGTTCGCGCTGTGTGCTGTACGTCATGAACGGCGAGAAGCTGGGATAGTCGAGTGTGAAGAGCCATCCCTTCTTGTCTGCCTCTTTGGCTGCAAGCGCAGCTGCTTCGCGAGCTGTTCCGGGCAGACCGTCGAGTTGTTGCTCGTCAGTAATGTTGAGTGTGAAAGCCTTGTTTTCCTTCAGCAGGTTCTGCGAGAACTGCAGCGACAGCATGCCGGCTTCCTCTGTGAGCTTGCGCAAGCGCTCCTTGCCCTCGTCGTCGAGCAATGCACCGCTGCGTACAAATCCGTCGTAGCAGTTGTCGAGAAGCATCTGCTCCTCGGCGGTAAGCTCGCGATGGTGCTCATACACATATTTAATACGTTCAAACAGGCGTCGGTTGAGCTTCACGTCGTTGGCGTGCTTTGTGAGAATAGGGCTGAGTTTCTGCGCCAATTGGTCCAATTCGTCGCATGTCTCGGCGCTGAGCATGCACGAGAAAACAGTCGACACGCGTGAGAGCAAGTCGTAATATCCCTCACCGTTCTCATTGTCAACGCGCACTATGGTGTTTTCGAATGTAGGCTCTTCGGGGTCGTTCACGAGTTTTTCTATAGCCTCGTCGTCGCGCCGTATGCCCTCCATGAAGGCTTCTTCATAGTCAGAAGTCTTGATGCGGTTGAATGGAACTGTGTCGTGCGGGGTGTTGTATGGTTCAAAGAATGGATTCTTTCTCTCCGGAGTATTTGTGTTATTTTCCAACATACTAAATCCTAAAAATCTGTGTGATATATCAGTATGCAAATTTACGGAAAATATTACAGAAGCAAATATTGTAGTAGGGGTTTTTAACTTATATTATGTATGTGTCAGTATATGCGTTATTCTGATGCTTTGATATGCTTTATTTCAATGCTTCGATATGCTGTATTTCGATTATCCCTCGGCTGAATGCGAGCAGGTTTTCGTCTTGCATTTTGTTGAGTGTTTCGGATACGGCACGCCTGCCAAGTCCGGTTTCCTGCGCCAGACGTGTCATCTTGATGCGCATGGTTTTAGGTCCGGTGGGTGTGGAGCAGTGTTGTTTGATGAAATGCACGATTCTGCCGCGTGCGTCGGAGGGTATGGGGTGCCACAGTTTGCGTGTGGTTTTCTGCGACAATGCCGAGATGTAGTTGATGAGATTCATTCGGAATATGATGAATTCGTCGGAGATGCGCATCAGGTCGTTCTTGTCTATCTCCACGGTGTCGCATGTCGTGGTGGCTATGAAAGTGCGTGTGTAGTGCAGTTGCAGTCCGAATGCGCATTCGGGCTGCAACATGTATGGCGCTGCCACGTTCTCCTCAATAGAGTAGCCGTGGTCGTCGGCGTGAGCTATCGACTTTGCCTGTCCGTTTGTGACAAGTGCAAGTCGGTGGCAAGGGTCGCCCTCTTTCTTGATAAAGTCGCCAGCTGCAATCTTGCTGAACGTGAACTTGGTCTGTCCGATGATTTGCAGCAGATTGTCGCTGGTGAGTCCTTGGAATAGTGGAGAGCTTTGCAGACTGTCGTATAGCTTCATAGCCGATTGTCGTTTTTATTTCAGAATCTTGCCCTTCATTGAGGGCGAGTACCACACTTGCAGCTGTCCCTGATGGTCGCTATATATAAGGTATGCCATCAGCTCGGGATGCTTGTCGAGCACTTTCTTTGCTTTGTCGAGTCCCATCACCATGAATGCCGTAGCATAGGCGTCGGCTTCGGCACATCGCTTGGCAAGTACGGTTGCCGAGAGTATGTTGTGCTGAACGGGATAACCGGTTGAGGGGTCGATGGTGTGGGCGTATTTCTTGCCTCCACGATAGTAGAAGTTGCGGTAGTTGCCGCTTGTTGCCATAGCCATATCCTTCACGTTCAGCACGGTCTGCAGCTCTTTGTCTACGGCTGTAGAGTCGTCTGTAGGCTTGGTTACGCCTATTTTCCACGGCAGACGCTTCTCGCTGATGCCGTGTGTCACAACCTCGCCGCCAATCTCAATCATATAGTTTTCGATGCCACGGCGCTCCAGCATATAAGCCACTACGTCGCAGCCGTAGCCTTTGGCGATAGCGCTGAAGTCGAGCATGGTCTTTGGGTTCTGCTTGAAGATGCGGTTGTCGCGCAGCATAACAGTCTTGTATCCCACGGCAGCGCGCAGCGAGTCGATGGTGTGTCGGGTGGGAGGGTTGCCCGTTTTGAATCCGAATCCCCACGCATTGACAAGCGGAGCCACGGTAATGTCGAATGCTCCGTCGGTATTGGTGGAAATCTCCTCAGCCAGCTTGAACACACGGTTGAACATATTGTTGGTTTCGGCGTTCTCGCCACGGTTGATGCGTGCTATGATAGAGTTCTTGTTGAACATCGACAGCGCCTCGTCCACCTTCTTCAGCTCAGCCATTATATCGTCGTTGAGCGAAGTGTCGTTCTGATAGGTGATGTGATAGTACGTGCCGAACACTTGTCCTTCGTCGTGCTGATAGGGTGTGTTGCGTTGCTGCAGTACGATGTTGACCGTGGCGATGATGAGAAACAGCAGAAACACAATCCGCCATCCTATTTTCTTCTTGCTCATAAGCTATGCTTTTAAGTGCTTTAATATCTCAAACGTTTTTTAGAACTCGATAGTCACATTGAACGTGCCGGCAAGTTTGGACGAACCCTGCTTGCCGAATCCCGGCACATACCATGCGTTGCCAAGCGTTCCGTTGTCGTGAGCCAGTCGTCTGCGCCAGCGTGCCGACCATCCCAGTCGGAGCGGTCCCCATATCTTGGCGTCAACTCCGAACACCGCCTCCATCCAGTGGCAGTTGGCCTTCACGCCCTTGGCGTTGAATTCCACTTCGTCGCCCCATACAGGATCCTTCAGCCCTTCTGCCTCCACGTCATACTTATAGTAGGTCATGGCGTAGCGTGCACCTACGTAAATGCGATAGTCGTCGTGCTTGTTGCGTGCTATGTTGAAGTCCATTCCCACACGGGCGTAGGGTGCCGAGGTCTTGTATTTCATTCCTGTGGTCACTTCGTCGGCATCGGCAGTGCCGTAGCCCACTTCCACCACGGGGAAGTACTTGTCCTTAAGGTTGACACGCAGCTGTGCCTCATACTGTCCGTGGCTGCCCAGTACGGTCTCTGCCAGACCTATCATGTCAGCCGACACGGCTACGCCTCGCAGCAGCGGTATTGAGTCTGCCTTGGCGGTAGTTGTGGTCTTGCTCTTGACGGTGGGCTTCTTGCGTGCCGTAGCCGTAGTGGCGAGCAGTAGCAGCAAACTAATTATTGCTGTTCTTGAAATATATGAGTAAATGCGCCTTTGGGTCATTGTATGTCACCTTATTATAATTAACCTTTATGTCTTCGATGGCGTGCTGTGTGAACCGTACGCCTTCGATGTCGTGAAACACAGCCGGACTACAGTCGACCGACTCGAAATGCTTCTCGTTCTGCTTTGTCACCCACACCGTGTCCACCGTCTTCAGCCGGGTGTCCTTCTGAATGAGCGTCAGGAAGTAGACATCCTCTGTACGCGAGTAGCTCATGGGTATTGCCAGACTGTCCAGTCCGGTTTGCCGGTTGATGAGCACGGTGTCCTCGTCGGGATTGTCGGGAGTGCGTTCGGCGGCTATGGTGAGCGTGTCCTCAAGCACAGCCTCGTTGCCGGTAAGCTTCAGCGACATGTAGGTGCGGTTGTTGAGCGGACAGTCTATCGACGCACATGCCGCTACCGACACAGCCACGGCTGCTGCAGCTACGAATTTTGTAATCTTGTTTCGCATTGTTCTGTTTGTTGTTTCAGTCGCCATCATGCGTTGGCATTTATTCCTCACATTTCAGCGTCTTCTCTATCTGATAGTCGTTGCGGTTTTGCGACGAGCGGCTCACGAGGTCGCCGATGAATCCGGCCAGGAACATCTGTGTGCCTATCATCATCATCGTTAGGGCTATGTAGAAGTAGGGCGAGTCGGTGATGAGTCGCTGCGGAATGCCGTTGGAGAGACACCACAGCTTGTCGGCACCCAGAGCTACTACTGCCAGAAATCCGATGAAGAACATCATCGTGCCCAGAAATCCGAACACGTGCATAGGCTTGCGTCCGAAGCTTGAGAGGAACCACAGCGTGATGAGGTCGAGATAGCCGTTGAAGAAACGGTTCCATCCCATGAATTTCGACTTTCCGAACTTGCGTGCCTGATGATGAACGGGCTTCTCGCCAATCTTGTCGAATCCGGCGTTCTTGGCAAGATAGGGTATGTAGCGGTGCATTTCGCCGTACACCTCAATGTTCTTCACCACCTCCTTGCGGTAAGCCTTGAGCCCGCAGTTGAAGTCGTGCAGGTTGTGAATGCCGCTCACCTTGCGTGCCGTAGCGTTGAATAGCTTTGTGGGTATGGTCTTCGAGAGCGGGTCGCCTTGCTTGCGGTTCTGCTTATAACCCGATACGAGGTCGTAGCCTTCGTCCATAATCATGTGGTAGAGTCCCGAAATCTCGTCGGGCGAGTCCTGCAAGTCGGCATCCATAGTAATCACCACGTCGCCCTGGGCGGCCTTGAATCCGCAGTACAGCGCCGGACTCTTGCCGTAGTTGCGGCGGAACTTGATGCCCTTCACCTCTTCGTGGTCGCGTGCCAGTTGCTCTATTACGTCCCACGAGTGGTCGGTAGAGCCGTCGTTAACGAATATCACCTCATAGGTGAAGTTGTTGCTGTTCATCACGCGTTCAATCCACGCGTACAGTTCGGGGAGCGATTCGTCCTCGTTGTATAGTGGTACTACTACTGTTATATCCATAGTCTGTTGTTTGTTTGTTCGATTTTATTTATGTATTGTCTATTGTCTTCTGCGGCACACCAGTGCTATCGGCAGACTTGCCAGCATTCCAAGAAAGAAGTTCTGCATCATGAACAAGAACGACCATTGTATAGGCGTGAGCTGCGCCAGCGTGTCGATGTTCTGCTTCAGTTCGGCTCGGCTGATGCCGTTTTGTTCGTAAACCGGTGCCATAGCCTTCATCGTGTCGGTGAGCAATCCTGCGAAGCCGCCGTTGTCGATGAATCGGAAGTAAACGAACTGCACCAGTGCGAACGCCAGCGATGCGTAAACGAAGTTGTACAGACTGTATGCATAGGCTCGTCTTAGCGATATGGCTCCGCCCAATACGTTGTTGCGGAACCGGCATGTGCGCCATCCTATAAAGAAAGGTGTAGCCAGTGCAAGGAGATTGCCCATAGTTCCAGCCCCGATCATTGTGACGCAAGCGAAACTCACGGTCCAAAGGGCGGTGAGCAGGAGCGCATCCACGCGGGCGAAAGCCTTGAGCTGCATGAATTCTTCTATCTTTATCATTAAAATAATGTATGTGTTTTATAAAACTGTTGCAAACTTACTACTTTTTTTCCGAATACCTGCCATATAAGCATTTTTTGACATAATGAGGTTCAAAAGAAATGTTAAATACACGAAGTTTGCTGCTTGATAATTTGCAGTTTCATAAAAAAACACTACCTTTGCACTCGCTTTTGAAAAGACGGGCAAGTCTTTCACGGCCAGCTCCCTTCGAATCCTCCAGGACGGGAACGTAGCAAAGGTAGTTGGTTGTAGCGGCGCGATGTAAGTA
>OQVZ01000984.1_pt1 | contig 10715 bp, 11 predicted proteins | sample 1691571 | NCBI WGS metagenome assembly OQVZ01 (sample SAMN03418261, study PRJEB22391) | human gut metagenome | biome: human-gut; feature: organic feature; material: feces | host: Homo sapiens | place: Tanzania | collected 2013-01
AAATCTACTGGGCAGAGTTCGAGGATGACGAGGATGGAGGGCTGTTGTCGTTTGATACCGAAAGTGCATGGTCGGCTTGCGACCTGTTCTTTGATGAATTGAATAAGGTATTAGGCAATGAACTTTCCATTAGTTATCGAGAGATAGAATGTGGATGTGAGATATTTTATGTCCACGATGAAGGAGGTTTCTTTCTAGAAGAGTGTTGTGTAAGTTCTTCTGGTGGCAACTTTGAAGATGTTTGTGAAGATGTGTATGACACCATCAGCGATGCTATTGAGGCATGGTGCGAGAAGACCGGCATTAACCAAGGCGAGCGGACAGAGGAAGAAATGGTGGACTTCATCAACGAATACGAGTACGACTCGGAGGACACCTATTATTATATACACCCATTTGAATTTGATTAGTACCTACCGCTAAGGGTAAGGTTCACTGCTTTACCCTTTGCATAACCACTTTGAAATATGAAGAGATTAAGGAAGAAACAGATTGGAAAAACTGCATGCATCATATTGCAGCAGTTGGCTCTCACCACACCTCTAAATGTGGTGTATAGTTGGGGAATAACAAACAAGGTTGCAACTCAAATAGAAATCATGGTTGATGGAATGGAGAAAAATGTGGCTGCCTTGATGATGGATGTTAATGGCTTCAACTACCAAGACAGGCTCTATGTAACCAATAACCGAGTTAAGCAAACCTTTGGCATGTATAGCGAACAGAACGGAATGTTGCATGAGGAAAAGAAGAGTATTGCCTATAAAGACTTGGGGCAAGTGCTCGATACGGTTATTGAGACAGGCGGCATGAGCCAACAGGAGCACCTGCAAAGATTGCGTGAATATACAAAGAGACTTTTGGCTTAATATAAGAATATCCACTTAAAAGATTATACGAATGAAAACATTAGACAGAGAACATGTAAGAAGCGTTGTGAATAACATCTTCTTCCAATTGCTTCACACAACCCCGATAGACGTTATCAACAGTTGGGGCATCTCAAAGATGTATGCCACCCAAATTGTCAAGAATGTCAATGGTGAAGACTTCACTATGGCGGCACTTGTCATGCAGGTGAATGGTTTCCAATTTCAGGGCAAGGTATATATTGCTTTGGATGAAGGCTCTGATTACTACCATATCTATGGAGAAAAGGATGGAACGACTAAAGAATATCATCATGATATTGCTTTTGATGAGCTTGGCGATGTACTTGACTCAATGATAGAGACTGGAGGTATGACCAAGGAAGAATACCAAGCAAAGGTAAAGGACTTTGTTTGTAGCCTCTAACATCAGTATTTTGGTGCAAAGTTAGTGTTAAACACGAGGAATTTATCTTTATTCTAATGGTTTTATACTAACTTTGTACCAATAATAGGATATAACGCTACATCGTGCTACAAGACGCTACAAGTAGGCTACATATTTCAATGCCTATAAAAGTTATGTAACATCTTGAAAATCAATGATGCTACATGAAGATACAACTTTCAGAGTCATATTTGACTTATAGGCATTTGAATAATAATGGTAAGATAGTGGTCATGGTGTAGTATTATCCACCTTTCATAAGGGCAATTCATAAACATAATACAAAGGCAATGAGATGATAAGCAGAAAACAATGGCAACCGGCTTGTTTAAAAGTAAGAAGCGAGTGTCGTAATGCCATAATCTCCTCAAAGATTTGAGGGATAGAGTAGAAAATAGAGTCGATAGATTTCTTAAAATAGTTAAATTGTGTAACAAAAGTCATTCATACACAGTGTTTTAAGACGTTTTGTCTTGCGCCAGTTCTGCGCCATTTTTCGTGCAAAATAAGCGAAAATGCTTAAAGGCGGCACTTGACTATCAACAAGTTACGGAAGCTGGTAGAGTGGTATAAAATCCCTCTCTCTCCGCCAAAGAGTCCTGTAAGTCGAAAGATTTACAGGACTTTTTTAATAGTTTATTTTTTTGATGAGCCCAAATATACTAAAAACAATAAGAAATCATGATCGGCGCAATAATAGGAGACATTGTAGGTAGTATCTACGAATTTGACAATATCAAAACAAAAGCATTCCCCTTCTTTTCAAAAGAAAAGGAGTTTACAGATGACAGTATTCTCACGTTGGCTACTGCAGAGTGGATGCTTCGTGGAGGCAATCCTGCAGACTATTATCTTAAATATGCACAAACTTATCCCTACCCAATGGGCAGTTATGGATCTATGTTCATTAGCTGGATTCATCTTGCATCCCGTGGAATTATGAAGCCGTATAATAGTTGCGGAAATGGTAGTGCAATGAGAGTCGCTCCTGTGGGATGGGCTTTCAACACTTTGGAAGAAACGCTTTCAGCCGCAAAACTTTCTGCAGAATGCACACATAATCACCCAGAAGGAATTAAAGGGGCGCAAGCTACAGCCATGTGTATATTCATGGCGCGCCAAGGTTCTTCTATTGCTGAAATTCGTCAGACTGTAAGCAATAGATTCAACTATGACCTTTCATTGACCGTGGATGAAATTCGCCCTCGCTATTCATGGCACGGATTGGATGGGGTGATTGATGGTGGTACATGCCAAGGCAGTGTACCGCAAGCGATTACATGTGCCCTCGAAGCTGTTGATTTTGAGGATGCGGTACGCAATGCCATCAGCATTGGCGGCGACTCCGACACTATTGGATGTATCACAGGTGGTATCGCCGAAGCTTTGTTTGGAATCCCAAAGAACATTCGACAGCAAGGTCTGGAATATTTACCAAAAGAGTTGGTACTTGTAGTGGAAGAGTTCGAAACTAAGTATGTCAAATTGTTATTAAGATAGCATTGCTTGTGATCCTTGCAGTCCGCTTGTTCCCATCCACAAAGGCTTGAATATACGATAATAGCACTAATGTCAAGAGTGCTTTCTCAAAAACATTATCTTTTCCATTCACCAATGTACAAGTATCTTCCAAAGCCTCACGAATCTGGAATTCATTATCAAGAGGGCGATAATTGGTTCCCGTGATACCAACACGACGATGACGGATATTTCTATCAACTTCCAACTCCTTTGTCAGGATAGAATGAATATCCTCTATTCGGTGCACAGACAGTTCTTTCAAATAATCTGGTACGTCAAGCACAAAATCAAGTGCATCCTTATGGTTAAGCAACATGATAGCTTCTTCTTTTGTCTTCCCGGAAGCCGTCTGCTTATCTTTTAACAATCGCTCAGTCTCTAAAAGAGAATAGGTATTGCCTTCTATCTGTGAGGATTTCCAAGACAAATCAACTCCAAGACGTTCCATTTCCTTACGATATTCCAATTCTGTCATACCTTCAGTATTTTTTTCAAACTCCATTTGTGCAGCATTCAACACTTCAAGTTCTTCTTTTGTGAAAATCTCCACCTTAGGCAGAACATCACGAATCAAATCAAAGTTGAAAGATTCTTGAACTTCGCGTTCATCAATATCTTTATCAAAATAAGTTGCTAAATTCAAAGGCATTGTTACGTGAGCCTGTGGAGTAAGTTTGTATTTCGTAGCAGGACCACGTCCAGCCGTCTCAACATTTCCCTCCTTAACAGCGGCAGAAAGTAACCTTTTCATTGTGCTATCACTGGGAGCTTTCGTAAGCCCCACCATAATCTCTGCCCTATTTGCCAAGGGATGATAATGTAAAAACTGTAATATTTCTATATCTATTGTCATATTCTTTATTTATTAATCGGCTCAAATTTACTCATTTTTTATCAATAATCGGGTTTGTTTGAGCCGATTTTGTGTATATTTAACGGGCTTTTGAGCCGATCGGCCAATAGTGTAGTTTGTACATTTTCTATATCATTTCATACAAACCATCTGCAACGATTTGCTTATAGCATATACATAGCCTAATTTTGTATAAAAAAGCAATGAAGAAAGTATTAATAGTTATTGGAGTGTTAGTTTGGGCTGGTATGATTTTTGCTGGTGTCGTATGGTGGTATTCTCGCACAAGCAACCCATGGAATGCTGCGACGGTTGGAGACATTTCAGTTCCTGTTGGATATACCCGTGTAGACGGCAGTTATGCAGAGTTTATGCGTAGTTTGCCGCTGAAGAAACGTGGAAGCAAGGTGCAGCTCTATACGGGTGGTGATGCGCGTTTTCAGTTTCTCTCGACCGGCGTAATCGACATACCGATGCTCAGCAACTCGGAGCAGTGTGCCGATATGACCATGAGAGTGAGGGCTGAGTACCTGTTCAGTCAGGGACGCTACTCGGAGATACGTTTCCAGGACGTAAATGGCAATACGCTTCAATATCAAGGTGGGGCTTCGCGCAAAGCGCTGGAGAAATTCTTGAAGAAAGCCTACGGAGTGTGCAGCACCTTCTCGGTAAGCCGCGAAACGAAGCCGCGCCCGATAAGTGATGTGCAACCCGGCGATGTGCTCGTCTATCCAGCTCGCAAGTTGGAAGGAATGGGACATGCTCTGATAGTGATTGATGTGGCTCGCAACGGCAAAAAAGTAGCCATTATGTGTGCTGAAGGCAATACACCTGCACGCGAATTGCATATCGTGAGAAACCCTAACCCTATATCCAATCCTTGGTTCTTCTTTGACGGCGATGAGAGTATGCTATTTGTGTCAATATTCCATTTTGGAAGGAATGAGTTGAGATATTATTGACAAACGATATAATATTATTCGTTTTTTTGCGTATGTATTATATGACCTTTTGAAGTAATAACTATGTACAATTTGTAAGGATTAAATGGAAAGACTTAAAATTATCACATCCGTTGGACTGTTTAGGGTTCCAACGGACGACATTGCCTATATAGAAGCTTCTGGCAACTACTGTGACGTGCATCTCTTCAACGGAGAGTCGGTGACGATGACGTTCCAGTTGCACTATTTTGTGGAAGCCTTTAACAAGCTGAAGCAGAATTTCTTTACACGTGTTGGCAAGAGTCTGATAGTAAACACCAATTTTGTTTACGCCATCAACATTACCAACCAAGATTTGAAGCTCATGGATCACCGCATGAATCAAGGGTTCAGGTTAAAAGCTTCGAAGGAAGCACTCAAGGAATTAAAGACAATTTTGGAACAGGAAAAGTAAATGATTATGAAATATACAGAAGGTAACGACATACAGGAGAAGACTATTTTCGCGATAGAGAATGATGATAACAGCACTTCTTCGCAAGAGCTTCTCGACGAACCCACGATTATTATAGAGAGTAGTGGCGAAATGAAGCACAATACTTCGTCGGATCCCATTAAAAAGCGAGGTGGGTTGCCGAAGTGGAGTTTGGCTATCATGTGGTTTGTGGCAACCGTGGTGCTTGTATTTGGCTGCTACAAAGCCATACGCCTCTACAACTACTATTATAATATAGGTGTGAGCATTTCTGTATCGCCGAAAGAAAATATCAAGAAGTTAGACGATATGCAGGCGCAGAACGGTTCTTCGTCTGTCGTGCTTAAAACCGACTCTGTGCTCGGTGTTGCGCTTAACATCTACGAGTTGCACAACGTGAAGGCAGAACTGACGCTTGTTGAACCTGACACCGCCGACCATAGTGTGTTGATGTACACCCGTACTGCCGACTATACCGCTACGGGCAAGTATCTCGGCTCGTTGGTTGTCGACGGCGAGCAGAAACGGAGCGATGTGTCGCGTCTTGGCTATTGCGCCATAGCCAAGGGCAATATGGTCATCGGCATATCTCGTTTTGACGATATGCGCGAGCACATGGTAGAGCGTGACGGCTCTTACTTCCGCCAATTTGTGCTCGTGTCCAACGGCGAACTGCCTCAGCGTTTCTTCCTGCATGGCAAGGTGGAGCGCAAAGCCCTTGCACGTACCACGGACGACCGCCTTTGCATTATTGAGACTCCCCACCCCGAAACATTGTGGGACTTCGCCGATGCTTTGCGCGAATATGGCTATGTAGATGCCATATACCTTACCGGTGGCAACGAGAGCGGTTTCTATCGTGCTCCTGACGGCATGGTACACTTCACAGAGAAGGCTGCCAGGTATCGTACGGATAAGCACCACGGCGTAGCTCCTTGGCTGGTGCTTAGAAAGCGATAATTGCCAAGATATACAATAACCCCTACATCTTGTACAAGTCACCTCGGAAAGTTTCTTGCTTAAAAGAAGCCATATTACCTTTGCATTGTCAATAAGACAAAACCATTAAAAAAATAATAGAAGACAATGAAGAAACTAATGATTGCGCTGCTGATGGTTGTAGCAACCAGCACTGCAAGTTTTGCAAAGGGTAGTAACGAACAGCTAAAGACGGCAGCCAAGGAAGTGGCTCAGAAGGTGAAGGACGCTCCTTCGGGCACCACCTATGGCGTGGTAGAAGTGACCAAGAGCCATATCGTGGTGAACACCCCTCTCGGCCGTTACAGCATCAACAAGAACGAGGACGGAAGCTTCTCTTTCATGGGCATGACTGCCAAGCTCGTCGCCGCCAAGAACGGTGTGTACAAGGTGCAGACCTCGCTCGGTACGTTCAACATAAACATACGCAAGGCTACCGTAACCAAGCAGTAAACAGATAAAGCCCACATGAGGCTACTCTTTTGAGTGTTGCCATGTGGGCTTTAGTTTTTTTATACATTAATGTTGAGTGTAATATGCAGAAATTTATTAGAATTGCCTTGCCATGCGTTTGCTTTGCTGTAATTATATGGTGGTGCTGCTTCAACGGTTTCCAATACATTAATTGGAAATGGCTGATTGTGGCCGCAGGTATCGGTGGCTTTTGTATTGCAGCATTGTATGTGAAACAACATAAGATGCTCGGCAAAAGAGATGCACAGCGCAAAAAACAAATGGAAGAGGCTATTGAGGCTGTTGCGCCCGAACAGGAAAAAGTAAAGGGCAACTCGCTGAAGAAAGAACTGGTAAAACGCAGAATGGTAAGAGAATATCTTGAAAAAAATACCGACTATTATGCGAAAGTTGATGACATTGATGCCATTAGGAAGGTGCAAGACTGGATATCTGCTGTCGGTTGGAGTATTTACCTCCTTATCTTGCCTTTTGGATGGATAATCGTTTGGGGAATCATCTTGCTTCTACTTGCATTATTGTTTTATTGGTCATTCCCGATCCAAATGGCTATATGTTGCGCATTTTCCGTTGCTGCAAGCATCATCTTGGTATGGCGGTGCAATTACGTGTTGGCTCCGATAGCCATTTGTCTTGCGGCTATTCTTCTTTTCGGGATTCTTAATGCTGGATTAGATGGTGTGGAAATGCCGGCTTTCCACATGGTGGTAGAAAACGAAGGATATATATTCCTTAGCCCATTCCATGCAGAAGACACCATGTGGGGCAGTAGTGTTATGCTGTCTATCACAAGTATTGGTCTAACCGTGTATCCATGGTTGAAGAAGAAGACGTTGGTGATGTGTGTAGGATTGGTCTTCATTGTCGTATATGTAATACGTCTCGGTGTTCAAACGAATATGATACTCACTATTCCAACATCATATATGTACTATCTGTATGTCTTGGCATGTGCCGTTAATGCCGACTTGGCTGTCATGCTCGGTGTTTCGTATAATGTAGCTTTTATTGTGTTGTTCGTATATCTTGCGTGGCTGTTTCCTGTCATCTTTTCACTGCCTGCTTTTATAAGGTCATGGAGGGGACTGGGCGAACTTAAAGAACGGTCGCCGTTGTCTAAAAAAGCCAAATATAGACGTCTATACTACATTTGTCTTGCATGGCTGATAATGAATGCCTTGGCAACAGCTTTGGTATGGGGACGATTTATTGGCATACCTACGGAAGAATGTGCATCGATGTTGGTAAAAGACACTCAATACTTATCAGGGTTTACAGGCATAGGGTATTGTGCAGCGAACTTCATCGTCTATTGTGCGCCTATCTTGATCAGTGCGCTTTTCAGCTGGATATTATTTGCAACAACAAAGAGACAAATTAAATTGAAGGAGGACATTTCATAAACCAAACATACAAGAGAACGATGAACAAGATATATATCATATATATCGTGGAGCTTCAAAGCATAGGCCTGTGATGATTTTTGCTAAATATAAATGACAAGTAGACAAATTATGTAGTCTTGCATTATTCAGAGGGTTGAGACGATGGCTTTGCAAACGTTTGTATAAATTTTTTCCCATATTTTCCATTTTCCATAATATAATGTAATGCAAAAGTTCATATATTTGCAGCCGAAAAAAACACAAAGAACGAAGATAGTCTTGGTTCAGCATGATGTGCAGGACCTGCTCTACCAACATAAAACGTAGCATATTTATAAATAACGCAATAATTCTGAAAAGATGAAACAGTTAACTAAAAGCCTATTTGCCCTTATGTTGATGCTTGGGACAATGTTGGAGATGAAGGCGGCAGATGCTTATCTGCCAACAACCCAGACAATGAACGATGTCTCGGGTAAGAGTGAAATGTCAAGCAACTATAATCCAGCTTCGAATGCTTCTTCGGAGGAATCCGGTGAGCCGGTCATGCCTTCTGCGGTAACTCTCTCTCCGGGCTACTATCTCGTGGGTAATTTCTTCTCAGAGCATAATGTCGGTAATGTCGGCGGAGACGTCGTTAATCCGGGCGGCGACGGCGCGACGATAGATTACACAAAACACGTGTATTTCAAATTCGAACAGCAAAAGGACAAGAGCTATTCGTTCAGCATCCCGGCATGCCTCACGGCACATGCACAGATTCTTGCCGTACCTGAAGATGGCTCGATGATGGTCTATGGACCGGGTAGTGTGTTCGGACTGCACGGAGCAAAGAGTGGAACCGCTCTGCCCGCAACAAACGATTCGGTAGGAACTATGGGGAAAACACCTACGGCAGGCTGCACTCGCCTTGTAGGCTCCACGAATATAGCAGAGGACGGCAACTACTGGGATCTCGTGACCCGCAATGACGAAGTGACAGACGACGATGGCATGTATACCTTCAGCTTCACGCTTGACAAAGACGGAAACCCCTACGACTGGCAGGTAAAGCATGATGCCACGACATGTGTGTCTTATATCCTTGGCGACATGGAAGGGGCAACGGCGCAGCCGCTCTTCGATAAGCGTGAAAATGGTGGAAATACGGGCAAATACAGCGACAATATGGTGGCTTCGCTCTATTTCAACGGTCTTAACAACTATTGGTGTATAGGATATATAGTGAATAACGTGACAACTAAAGAACTGTGTGACGAGGCAAAAAAGGCAACGCCGAATATTCATGCCACAAAGAGCGTAAGCGACAGTTTCGGAACTCACGATAAACTCTTTTTCCTCGGCAATGGAGGAAAAAACTATTTGAATAATGCAGAAAACAACCGCAACAAGGTATGGCCTAACCAGAAACCCTTCACCCTTCTACTGTATGGTATAAAGAGGGTAGAGTTTAACCCTAACCGTGGAAACAATGATCTGGCGAAGCAAGATGGCAGTTATGGTATGTCGGGCGAAATACAATTAAAAGGTGACAACACTGCCGACATCCTGTTAAATACCATGTCTATGATAGGCGATGCTGTGGACGGAACTTATGATGCATCGAACAACTGGAAATATGATTCTGAGGCAGGAGACATGAAGTATGATGCCAACGAGCGTTGCTTCTCGCTGACGATATCTACTGTAGGCGAAAAATACGACACCCCGCATTATTTCAGGTTCGTTGCCAACCATGACGCAAAGCAGAACTGGGGCGAGACGGACGACAATATTTCAAGCAAAAAAGGATTTGCAAGAGCTCATTATGATGCCGACGATGATGACAATCACTCTTGTATGGCTGGCGATGCGAACGATGTGCAGTACCGTACAACGGCGAGAGAGGATGAGGAGGGCTTCGAAAGCACAACTCCTAATAAGAAGGATATCCTTTGGAACCGTCCCGCAGGAATATGGACGATAAGGTTCTACCCAGAGCTCGACAAGGATAATAAAGACATCTCTCGCTATACCATATCTGGAACAAAAGTCGTCAAGATGCCTTTCAACTATTGCGTAGGAAAATTTATCCGTACATACAGCAACAGTGTTGCAATGGCACCTGTCGACGACAACGTGAAAGTGTATGAGGCATATAGCTACGGAAAACCGGAGAATGTAAAAGACCCACAATCACAGGGCACGGTTTATCTTCGTCAGCTCAAGTACATTCCGGCAAATATGGGAGTGGTACTTGTAGGAAAACAACCTGCGGAGGGAACCTTCAAAGACGGTGACAAACTGAATTTCTCTTTGAAGGAAGCACCGGCTGAAATGCCGTTAGAAGGTGATAATTACACGGCAGTGTGGACAAAGGCAGACGAGTATGCTGGTCAAGAATGGAACAACTATCTCAAGCCGACAGTCACGGCTATCGACAAACTTGGAAATGCTGATACCGACAAGAATGGAAAGATAGCCCACCGTTACTTCGGCCTTGCAAACTTCCATTCCACCAAATATTACAAGCAACATCAGACCGGAGACGACTATATCGGTTTCTTCCGCCTTACGCAGAATGGCAGAAGCGGCGCAAACAAAGCTTACCTGAGTATTCCGGCAAATGCTGCTGTAGACGGTGGGGTAGGAGCTACGTACGGCTATATCGACTACAACGGACAGTTCCTCGGAAATGAGACGGATGACCCGAACAATCAGTCGCTTTCCAAGGTGGCTATTGTCTTCGATGACGAAGATGATGGCGGAAGCACTACTACTGTAACAGA
>OQVZ01000985.1_pt1 | contig 10703 bp, 6 predicted proteins | sample 1691571 | NCBI WGS metagenome assembly OQVZ01 (sample SAMN03418261, study PRJEB22391) | human gut metagenome | biome: human-gut; feature: organic feature; material: feces | host: Homo sapiens | place: Tanzania | collected 2013-01
CATCAGCCTTCTTGTAGCGTACTCAGTTTCAATGGATTTGTGGGAGCCAATGCTGGAGTTGATTTCGGCGATGGACGTACCTGCTTCGCTCCTGATGTGCATGTGGGTACACAAATGTCGCTGCGCGTCTCCGACGCTGTGAGAGTGGTTGTCGAGCCTCAGTTGTCTTACCAGATGTCCAGCCGATGGAACAGCCAGAGTCAGCGCGTGATGCCTCAGCTACTGCTGGGTCTCGACTACAGCATGAACCGGCATCAGGGCAAGCGCGACAACCACGGCGCTCCCGCCCATAGCAATGTCGTGATGGCCGGACTGGGTGTCGGTACCTATTCGGGCTCGTTCTGCGAGATGAGTCCTTACCGCAACAAGTTCACCTTCAATGCCGACTTGGGTTATGGTCGCTGGCTCGACCAGACCAATGGTGCCTATGTGCGCCTGAGCAACCTCACCGCCCAACGCCGTGGCGAGCACAACCAGAGCATCCACTCTCTGCAGGCTGGATATATGCTCAATGTCAAGAGCGCCATCACCGGCGAGTCGACCGAGAGCGATGTGTTCCAGCTTACCACCCTCCTCGGTGCTTCGATGAATGTCGCCACCCGTTCGGGTCATGGTCCCACCTACGCCCCCGGTCTCCAGGCAGCCGTCCAGGCTGGTGTGCGTGTCGCCCCACAGGTTGAGATATATCTCGAACCATCGGTGGCAGCCTTCGGCAAGACCATCGAGCGTTCCCACAACTCCTATCCCGTCGAGGCGATGGCCAAGTTGAGCCTTGGCACCAAGATTAGCTTCTGATAGATTATCATCCCCAATATAGACTCCGCAATACATCATCGTGTGTATTGCGGAGTTTGTGTTTATATCGATGAAAATTATTTCCCCGAAGGAGTTGTTTTGTCGGAATTAATTCGTAAATTTGCTGCGTCAGTGGTAGAATTGCTCTTGTTCGTCTACGCAACACAGGCATAAGAGGTTTCTTCGACTGGACACTAACTCCCGATTACAGGTAGTTGCTCAATCATTCTAAAGATATCATTAACCATAGTGTTGCACATTAACTGATTTTCTAACCAAATGTACAAAGCGAATATGAAACACTTCCTGACCCTACTCATCGCTGTGCTTTCGCTGCTTCCTTCGACCATGAAGGCTGCCGGCAACAAGGTGATAACCTCTCTCGACCTCACCATCCCGGTGCCCCAAGCCGGAATGACGTTGCAGGAGGGCGAAGAGCTCAAACTTACCGCTGCCAAGACCTCTTATGGCGATCTGGTCCAGCAGGGCATCGCCTCAATCATGAACATTATTTGGGAAGGCGAGTTTGACACCAAGGACCCCAGCCACCCCAAGTTTAAGGCTGGCTACTCCTACAGGGCTTCAATCAAGGTGATGCTCGACACCAAGGGCCCTTACATCCTCAAGTACCAGATGCGCGACGGCGACTATTATGTAGACGACACCATGATTAAGATTACCGTCAACGGTGCCCCCGCCCGCGTGAATATCAGTGGCCCTTACTATCCCAGTTTCAGCGCGGTGTTCACCGTGCCTGGCGGCAAAGGCGGCAACCTGGAGAAGGAAAACCTGTTTGGAGATTACAACGCCAATAAGAAGAAAAGTCGTGCCAGCCATAACATTTATTCCACAGCGACGGCCGACGCCTGCTGTGGCTCTTTCCATCCCCACGATGTGGTCACCATTACCGAGACCCACGACCCGCTGCCTGAGTTTGAAGGCCCCAACCGTGTCTTCCTAACCAAGGTCATTGTGGATACTGGCAACGAGGACGATTACAAGCGTTTTGCTGAAAGCTTGAGCCTGTATCAGTCTGGTTATTACAATCTCAAGGAGGTGTGGCTCAGCGACAAAGTCAATGCCGTGACGTTTATGCGCGTCCTCAACGATGGTATGAAGAACCCTATTTGGCCCGATTCATATTATTTCTACAGCCACAGCACCATGTTCCTTGCGGGCGATGCCACGCTGTGTGTGCCTGCCAAGCAGGCAGAAGCCGTAAAGGCGCTCATGGCGCGCCATGCCAAGTTTCCGCCCTACACCGTGAGAACCTATACGGGCAATGTGGCCGACGCCCAGAAGGCCGGACTCAAGGCTACCAAGAACCCATGCACCAAGCACAACTTTGTGTCGAGGTTATTCACCGCCGACCGTATAATGCAGTATTACACCTGTACGCAAGCCCCTAAGGTGTATTATTCTTGCAGCATCTGCGGCCAGTGCGAGCGTAATCCCAATCACACCTTTATGTTCCTTAAGCCAGAAGACGAAAAGACTTACATTCCTGGCGTCCATTACTTCAAGGCCAACCTCGCCACAGATCAAGCCTATGTGGGCACCAATGCCGCCGGCGAGCATGTCTACTGGCAGAGCTGTATATGGTGTGGCATGTCGTCCAACTATGAGCAGCGCCATCTTACCGAGAAGCATCGCCGTGCAGCAGGCTTTGGAGGCACGCTGCCCCTGTTCCGTAAGCACATGGAGGCCCAGCTGAATATGCGCGAAGACAATGCCAAACTGGCAACTACCCCTCAGCCCGATATGTTCACGCTGCCCGTCCGCAGCACCGTGAAGAAGAGCGTATGGGCAGAGGACGAGGTGAACCGTGCCCTCTGCGACAACCTCATTGACGAGCAGCTCTTGGGCAACGACTACACCGTTACCGCCACACGCCAGCAGGTGGCATCGATAGCCCTGAGGCTTATCAAGGAGATGACCGAGAAGAACGCCGATGAAGGCAAGTTGAACCTCTTTGCCGACATCGCCGATGGCACTCCCGATATGTCGGCTCCCATGACACGTCAGGAGATGGCAACACTCATCTATCGTGCCCTGCGCTATATTGAGCAGAACTCCAAGTATACCTATACCGACTACAACTCCAACCTCGCTGCCTATACAGACAGCCCTCAGCTCAAGGCGTGGGCTAAGGAGCCCATGGCGTTTATGGAGGCGCTGGAGCTTGTCGACCCCGTGACCAAGACCACCCTGGCGCCCAACGCCCCTTGCTCTATCGAGCTGGCGCTGGCTACGGCCGAACGTGCCACCCTGGCGCAGCATACTGGTTGGGCGCAGACGGTGTCGGATAGCGACAATGTAGCTTACATTACCACCTATACGAGTCACGATGCCCTCTCCACGATGCCCCACAACACCGGTGTCACCAATTCTACATTAGGCTTCTACGAGCGTGTGTGGGTATATCGCATGAAGGGCTACAACGGCTCTACCGAGGTGAAAGACAAATATACTGGTCAGCACCTCTATTTCGAATCTAAGTATCTGCACCCCGTGCGCTGGCGCGGCTCCCGCTTCTCTAACACCAAGCAAAAGGTGAAGAACGCCAGCGCAAAATCTCAGAAGAAGAGCGGTGGCTTGAAGAAAGGGTTGGGTGTGTTGAAGAGCATCCTGATGTAATCCCATCACAGCCACAATCCACCCAAAATACCGCCGCCTTTGTCACAATGACAGGGGCGGCGTTTATTATACCCCAAATCGCTCATTAGGGCTTGCTTGGATTTCTCTCTTTTAGAAGAGTGGATTTTGTTCGGCTTTTAATCCCAAAACGGCCTAATGACCTTTTGGGTTTAACTTTAGTATTGGAATGGTAAGCCTATTTGGTGGAATACTATTCCACTAAAGACTGCAATAGCAAATATTCCTATCCGCAATGCATATTTACACGCATTGCGGATAGTTTTTTTTCGGCTCTAATAAATATATTATGACTGTCGACGTCAACGTTACAGATTTTTTTGTGTTATAGACAAAGCCTATTACCGATTATTGACCTCGTTATATTTATCGTCAACTTTTTTTATTTTCGAAACGGCATCTGTACTGCCGAGTTTATATGCTTGGGTATAGGCAGCTTTAGCGCGTAATAGTATGGTTAGTTTTGCTTTCTTCGCCCACTTCATGTTACCATGTCCTTTGACGTTAGGGAAAAGTTCTGCGGTAGCAACCAACTCATCACCCATACGAATCCAGTTGTCGTTCTCGGTTTTTTTGATTTTCTCTAATACTTGGTTCAATTGTGTATTTGTTTCCGATAGTTCGTTATCTAAGTTTGATATCTTTTGTTCTTTCTCTTCTATAGTTTGGTTTTTTTGCTTAATGACGCTGTGCAATTTCTTTATTTCCTGTTCATTTAAGATGATGGTTTGCCTGAGGTTTTTTACCAAAGCAAGAGTGTGTTTATCTGCATTTCGTGTTGGAACTGCATCTAATCTTGTTTTAATTTTCGAAATGGATTCTGATATTTGTTTTGCTATAGATTGAGTATTTTTACCGCGACCCGTTTCAATATCCTTTTGGAGAGTGATTGTTCTGCCAGATATAGTATTAAGTTCAACCATAATACGATTTAACTCCAGTGCTGCTTCTTCGTTTGCTGATAGAGTTCCCTCTACAGATTCCTTTAGCATATCATACTTCTGTTGAAGTTCATCATAAACTTCACGAGACACCGAAACATTGTTGTCATCATTACTACAAGATGTGCAGGAACAGAATAGCAATATGCTTATGAAGGAAATTGCACAAATTAATTTGTAAATATCCATAAGTCTGAAAAATTTATTGTTGTAGATTTTGCTTGTTCATCATAGGTTATATAACCAGTTCCCAATACGTTGCAAGTAAAATAACCTTCTTTCTCGTCGAGTTGCAGAGAGTATCTACGCATGGGAGTATTGCCGTAAACCTGTAAAATGTAATTATTGTTGTTGTCTTTTTCTATTCTTGCAGAAACACCTTTGACTTTCTTTCCGTCTGCGATTTGAACAAAGTAAAGTCCTGTTAGATCATTAGGCAATGAATTCTGAACTTCCGCAACTTTCTCTATAATCTTAGGGGTATAAGATGGTGACATAATCAGAAAGAGTAAGGATATTGCAAATAGAAAAATCACAAATCCACGTCCAACTGTTCTGATTAGTTTGAAAGGGGCAAGTTCATTTGCTCTTCCGCGTACTTCTTTTAGTGCAAATCTGGTCTCGATTACAAGTCTATATACGAGTTGTACACTCCAAAGTATTAAGAAATAGACCGCATAGGTGTATGATAGTACAGAAATCGCAATCAGTCCCACAAAAAAAGAAAAACATAAAGCCTCTCTATGAGTGTTAACTAGAATAGCGAGGAATGGCGCTTCTTTATACAAAGACGCGTTTCTATCTAAAAAAAGACAGTCAATCAGCAGTCTTGTTGTTTTTTCTCCTTCTTCGTCTGAATTGACAACCATCCTATCGTTTATTTCTTGGAAATTATGATGGAAAATAGCATTTAATACTATAAGGCTTACACCCTTAAATAATTTCTGTACAAAGTTGCGATTGATACCATTTGTGATAGCTTCATCAAGCAACATGCGAGAAATGTTATTGTTGTTATAAAGAGTCTGTTGTACTTTATTTGAAAAAAGTGATAATGTCAAAAATCCTTTTATGCTTAAAAGGAATTTGCAATAATAAACTGTTATCAATAATAAAACGAGAAGTAATCCAGGTGTGGAGTTTGACCAATGTGTGACGTTTCCTATCAGTTCTACAGATGGGATGTTTGCATCACGCAACGCAATAATATCTTCCATTCTTGAGGTTGAAAGAACAGATATTGCTGCAAGTGTTGGTATTATGACAAACAATTTGAATATAAAAACGCCAATGGTTTTTATATTATTGTATAGGTTTAGTGTGAATAAATAATCCTCATCATCGTTGCTATGCTTTGCAGCTTTCTTTTCCACATAGGCATCAAGTTTCTTTCCTATCCAGCCCATTGATAGTATATATACTATGGAAATGAACAAGAATGAAAGTACCCAATTGTCAAAAAGACTTTTGATTGTTCCAACGAGAAAAATGAAAGGTCTAAAATAGAATTGGCTGAAGAAACTTTCTGATGGTGTTGCTACATCATCAAAGAACATTTCTACATTTTCAAAAGACATTTTTAGAGCAATCTTTTTGTACCAAGGCAAATTTCGACACTGTTCTATATCCTGGATAGTGTTTCGTAGGACAATTGGGCACATTTCATCGATGCCAATGTTTGGTGTTTCTTTTTGCATGGCAAGATAGTCTGCCCCTGCAGCAGAACCTCGCATTCGGCAGTAAACTGCGTATGTTTTTCCAACTCTGACCTGTACAAGTTGGGGGTCCTTCGATGCAACAATCAGAATGCCACGCTCTTTAAAAGTATTTCCGCTATGTTTTCTTTTGCAGTACTGTTCGAAAAGATTATCTGCGTATGTTCCCATTTGGTTGTCCTTGATCTGTTCGACAACAACTATTACGGGTTTTATTCCTAAAGGCGGCTTGATATTTTGTAGATACGTGTATGTTTTAGGAGATAGAATATGACAACTATCAACGACTTCTGATGCAAATTGAGTGTTAATTAAAGCATTTGCATCATCTTTTGCGTCGCATGAAGCAAACAAAATGATTATAAATGATAAAATGGATGCTACACGGAAACGATTTATAACTGTACAGTTCATTATTATTGGTTTTTTATTGTCAATAGATTGTTTTAGTTAAGCGACTGAACAACTATGAGTTGTTAAGGATTTTGTCATGTCGAAAAGTTTGCCTATTATAGTGTTGCGAAAAACAACAAGCAAATATCTATATGACATGGCAAAAGTACAAATAAAATTTGACAAGTTATCTCCTTTGAGAGCTTTTTTAGGAGAAGAATACTATAATATTCTATGTGCAGCTAATAAATCAATGAATTTGATGGTAGAAACGCTTTTGTCAACTGCCCATCAGCAGTCGTTGCTGGAAGGCAGTAATGTCATCTCTCAGGCCATCGTCTTGCAGGAGGATGGAACCAGGTTTGAGATACGTTTTCTTGTTTACCTCCAGCATCAGTGAGTGATAGCCGAAGTCGCAGTCGGGAGTCTCCGAGTTGCTGTATGGGTAGTTTACGCCCACCTTGTACCCCCTGTCCATAAAATGGTTGACAGCCATATCTATAATGTCATCAGATGGCTTCGACCAGTCTTCGTTGTAGCCGATGCAGATGTCCACATCGCTCAAGTCATCAGGGAATGAATGACAATCGAGAAGCAGCGCGCCTTCTTGCAGCGCATGGCTGAGGCGCTCTTGATGCCAGTGCCACAGATTCAGGAGATTCTGTTCCAGGTCAGAGGGGATGTCGCGCCTATAATCTTCAAACTCTTTGTAGACGATACCTTGCCCGATGCTTTCCATGGGGTCGTTCCAGAGTCTCTCGGCGTCAACGATGAATCGGGAGTAGGGGAAGCGCACAGTCCTAATGTGGCTATCCTGCAATCCGTGGAAGAGATAGTCCGTATGCCAGTCGGTCCACTTGATTACTACATTGTTCAGAAAATCGGCATCGATATTCCATAAACTCTTTTCCGCGTCATACAGACCCTCCATAGAGGCATGCGGCTCATTCAGTACAATGTGTTCGTACATCTTTGTCAGTTTTAATTGTTCTACAATTCGCATCCAAACTGGACCACCGTGGCTGACAGCTCGGTTGGCGTACCCAAAGGGTAACTCTGCAGATGCTATATCGGTCGCAAAGTTACAAATTAATATCCATTGCACAGCAAATAAATCGAAGAATTTGATGAAGCGGCTTGCTTTCGCACCGTGAGCAATCCATTGCCCAACTGTCCGCAGGCATTTCGCGTCTGCATCGTTTTCCCATAACCCCATTATCGTAGAACGCATATTTCAGAGGCATACACATACCTGCTCCTGATGCGTCTATTTCTGATAATCAAATCGTGAATTATGCAAATACATATCTGCAACCATGGTTTCAGCCTTTTATTCGGATATTTCATGACGCCATTTTCGCCCAGAATGGCCTGTTTTGATGAAATTCTTCTTGTGCGTGTAAATTTCTTTGCCGATTTCAGCCGCTGTTTAGAAAAATATCGCTATCTTTGTCATCGGCGTTTGCCGTCCGTAGGCTGCTGACAGTAAACATATATGCCTTACGGTGGTTTCAGCCGGCATCATAATCGTCTACCACCTATATTTACATCGACTAAACAGGAATTGACACATGAAGACTATTACCGTTTTTCTTGCCTCAAGCAATGAGTTGAATTACGACCGCAACAGTTTCCAGGCTTTGATAGCCAAACTTGACGACATATACGAGCCACGGGGTATCCGCATCAAATGCCGCAGATGGGAGGACTTCCCCGCTTATTGCACAGGTGAAAGGACGCAGGATGTCTACAATAAGACCGTACGCTCCTGCGATATGTGCATCTGTATGTTCCATAAAGAGGCTGGACAGTATACCATTGAGGAGTTTGAACAGGCTCTGGATGAATACCGAACCAATCACAGTCATCCCAAAACCTTCGTTTATATACGCGCTCTTGTAGAAGGTGAGGTCGAAACCGACGAACTCAAGGCGTTCAAGGACCAACTCTTCAAGAGCATTGGCCATTATTGGTGCAACTATGCCTGTGATGACAGCATGAATCTCCATTTTGTCATGCAACTTGAGCGTCTCATACCTGACATGGGGCTGTCTGCAGGCGACAGCAGCCAGTTGAAGGTGGAAGAGGGCAATGTCACGCTGCAGGGCATCAAGATAGCCGATTATACCCATCTGCCTTTTGCGGCAGCCAATCCCGAGTACTGCTATCTGAAGGAGAAATATGCCCAGCTCGATAAGGACATCACCCAACTACGCGCATTGGGAATAGACGACACCCACGACCTGCTCAGAGAAAAGGTCATAGACCGACAGAAATGTCATGAGCAAATCATCAATATGGAGAAGCAGTTGCTTGACATGGCCTTCCAGGTAAACAAGTCAATCAGCAGCAATAGCCCCATGAGCGAGCGCAAGCGTCTTGCCATCGAGATGTTTGAGCAAGGCAACATCAAGGGTGTCATCAATGTCCTCAACGAGGAAGACATGGCTTCTGAAGCCAAGCAGGCAGAGCTGGAGATAGCCCGAGGCCGTCAACTGGTGCAGAGCGGCAATGATCTGATAGAAAAAGGTATACAGACCATCCAAGCACAGGTCGAAGAATACATCCTGCGAGCCAAAGCCTTGATGCTGGACTTAGACAATGCCGATAGATTCTCACTCGCCTGCAATGCCTACGAACGGGCGATAGAACTGACGCGTAAACATTTGCCCAAGGCAGAGCTTGCTGGCCAGTTGAATGATTATTACTGTTTTTTGTCTGCTAATAACCAATTCTCCAAGTGTGAAGCATATATCGAAGAGAGTGTGTCTATCAGGGCAGAGTTGTGTCGCGACCACCCCGAGATGTATGAGTCAGACTTGGCTCGTTCGTATAACAACTTGGCTAATCTATATTACAAGACCCAACGGTTCCAAGAAAGCGAAGAGATCTACTTAGCGGTATTGGTGATACGCGAACGTCTGGCAAAGGAAAATCCACAGGAGTATGCATCAAACTTAGCACAATCATATAACAACTTGGCAGTTCTATATGGCGCCACCCAACGGTTTCAGGAAAGCGAAGCGATGTACAAGTCGGCATTGGCTATACGTGAACGCTTGGCAAAGGAAAATCCTCAGGCATACGAGCCGGACTTGGCTGATTCGTATAACAATATGGCCGTTCTATATAACAATACCCAACGTTACGATGAAAGCGAAGCGATGTACAAGTCGGCAATAGCTATACGTGAACGCTTGGCAAAGGCAAATCCACATACATACGAGCCGGACTTGGCGAATTCGTATAACAACCTGGCCGTTCTGTATTACAAGACCCAACGGTTTCATAAAAGCGAAGCGATGTACAGGTCAGCAATAGCGATATATGAACGCTTGGCAAAGGCAAAACCGCAGACATACGAGCCGGACTTGGCTGATATATATCATAACCTGGCTGCTCTAAATAAACAGCTCCAGTGTTTCCTTGTAAGCGAAGCGATGTACAGGTCAGCAATAGCGATACGTGAACGTCTGGCAAAGGCAAATCCACAGGTATATGAGCCGGACTTGGCGGATTCATATTACGACCTGGCTGCTCTATATAAAAAGGCCAAGTTTTACGATGAAAGTGAAACGATGTACAAGTCGGCATTGGCGATACGTGAACGCTTGGCAAAGGTAAATCCACAAGCATACGAGCCTGAATTGGCACAATCATATAACGACATGGGATGTCTATGTCACGTTACTCAGCGATTCTTAGAATGCGAAGAGATGTTCAAGGCGGCATTGGCAATGCGTGAACGCTTGGCAATGAATAGTCCGCAGGCATACGAGCCGGCCTTGGCTGATTCATATTACAACTTGGCCTTTCTATATCGCGACACCCAGCGTTACGATGAAAGCGAAGCGATGTACAAGTCGGCAATCGCCATACGGGAACACTTGGCAGAGGATGATCTGCAGGTATATGGGCCGGCCTTGGCTCGTTCATATAACAACTTGGCTATTCTGTACAATGAAACCCAGCGGCTCGCGGAAAGCGAAGAGATGTATAACGCTGCAGCGGTGATACGTGAACGCTTGGGCATAGAATAACCACGTGGCTTCACTACTTTGGAAGTAAGATTCGGCAACCCATTAAGAGGTTGCTATCCATATTGCATCACCCTGTCTTGAGTGGCGCAAAGGGTATATAGCCTGCGGCAGTCACCAAGTATGGCCAAAGATACAAACAGCCCGAAGACCGGCAAGACCGGACT
>OQVZ01000986.1_pt1 | contig 10698 bp, 10 predicted proteins | sample 1691571 | NCBI WGS metagenome assembly OQVZ01 (sample SAMN03418261, study PRJEB22391) | human gut metagenome | biome: human-gut; feature: organic feature; material: feces | host: Homo sapiens | place: Tanzania | collected 2013-01
TTTGTTGCTCAGGATATTATAAAAGTTAATATTTATAGTGTTGCGGAATTAAGGAATAATAGTATTCATTGTCAGAAACAAGTGACCTTTTATATAAATCTTCAATTGCAAAACGAATTCCGTCAATTTTAATAGCATTATTTTCAGTAAAGAACAACCTATTTCCGATTGGAGAATAATTATGGTAGATAAAATAATCTTCATTTGGAGAATATAATTGAGCATTCAACCAATCAAAAATGTTTTGATTGTATTCTCTTGTAAATCTTTCAAAGGTAGGCGTTCCATTGTTAAGTAACTTTGCTTGAGAAAATACATAAGAATAATACATAAAATCATTAGCAATAATATCATAACTGCCTTTGAAATAATCCGATACAGAAGCTGTCCCTGCGAACAAGTCACAGAAACTATCCCCTATTATTCCGTATTTTTGTATCGTTTTATGAATAAAATTCAGGAGTTTAATTTTTGAACCTAAATATCTCATCAATATGTACTATTTTGTAGACCACAACAACTCCTTAACGTCAACTTCAAGTAAGTCAGCAACCTTTTTCAGCGTAGGCAAATCTGGCTGTGAACTGTTAGTACACCATTTGGAAACTGTGGCTGGGTTCTTTCCCAACTCACTAGCTAACCAGTTATTAGTTCTCTTTTTTTCAGCAAGAACCACTTTTAGTCTATTTATATCTTCCATTTTTTATTTTTTTTGCTTTGGACGCAAATAATGTTAGTTTTTTAATAATAACGATGAATTTGGGCGGTTATTTTATATGCTAATAAATTTATTTTATTTATAGTGGCGTTCCGGCTGCGCCGTAGGGCTATCGTGTCATCGCTTTTGCGCTTCGCTTGCGAAGAATCGAGCCACTGTCTCTTCCATTCGGGTTCGCTCAAACGAGTTTCGCGGGTGCTTACGCGGCCTATTCCATAACGCATGGCCTCGGAGATTGCTCAGAGGCTTGGGGCTTCTTTTTTGTGGATTTCTGAATATGGTTACTTTTGATGGCGATGTTGGAATTGTTTTTGTTGAAGCCTACAATTATTTGTCGGATTTGAGTATTTTAGTGCGAATTATTTGTCGGATTTGGATATTTTAGTGCTCTTTTGAGGCTAAAAAAAACACCTATTTAATCCAATTTTAATCCAATTAACACCTAAAATAAAATAGGTGAAAATAGGATTTAATGGATTAAATAGGTGTTTTGATTTTGGACTTATCGGACCCTTCTCAAGCGGACCCTTTGGACCCTTCAGACCCAGGCAGACCCTTCTCTTTGGGGCCGGAGCTGGCCTTTTGGGCTTGTCGGGGGCTGTGGGGATGGGGAGCCCTCCATAGGGAGGGTTGGGAGGGGCGTTAGTTGCCTAAAATCTTGTTGATGAGGGCGGTGACGTCGGATGAGTTTACTTCGCCGTCGCCGTTCACGTCGCAGAGGTTGGTTGGGTATGACTCTGTGCCGAGAAGGTGGTTGATGAGGGCGGTAGCGTCGGAAGCGTTCACTTCGCCGTCGCCGTTAATGTCGCCGATTGCAGGCTTTTCGGTGCGGTAAACGAATTTCACTACTGGTCCCCATTCGGTGGTGTGGGCTGCGCCGTCGAGTCCTTCGTATGCCGTTTTCACGCGTGCATAGTAGGTCTTGCCATTCTCCATCTTCTTGCTGTTCACCTTGATGTTGTCGGCGGTGAGAGAGGTGCGTGTGGCACCGTCTTTGAGCGTTTCGACAAAGCGGGTGCGGCCCCAAGTGGTGGCAGAGGTGCTGATTTCAATTTGGTAGCTGGTAGCCCAACTTTGTGGCTTCACTTCCACATACTCGCCCTTGTAGATTTCACCACCTTCGGATGGGCGGAGCAGGTGCGCTGCCAAGTGCACGATGGTGAAGTGAACTGGGAGCGACACCATTTCTTGTCCATCAACGGTGAGGCGAACACGCATATAGCAGGTGATGCCCGATTCGAGTTCACCGTCTGGGATAGCCAATTCTCCATTGGCAGATTTACCTGTGTAGAGAATATTTTCGAATGCTTCATCGCTTGCGATTTCCACTGTTGCCTCGTTGGTAGAGTTTACATTGTACCACTTAGCGGTGAAATCAGGAGCCACTTCCTCCTCGCCATCGGCAGGGTAGGTGACAGTGAGCAACTTTGGCACGATAGTGCGGATTTCGCTCACACCGCAGTAATGGTTAGCCTCGCAAGCCTGCACACGCCAGTATTGGCTGGTTTCGTGGCGAAGTTGTGAGAACTGGAGCGCAGATGCGACGGTGTCGGTGGTGGTGTAGCGTTCCACCACATTGCCGAAGTCGGCATCGTTGCTGATTTCCACCACATAGTTGGCAGCGTCTTTCACCTTATGCCAAGAGAAAGTGAAAGGCATGTCGATAGTGGCTTCGTTGGCAGGACCGATGAGTTCGGGATTGCCGAGAGCCTCCAAGCTGCTACCGAGGAACACAGGCTCGTATTCGTTGCCCACGCGGTCGACCACGCACACGGCGTATTGCCACTCGTTGCTCTGGTATTCAACCGGTATTTTGTAACTGGTGGTGTAACTCATATCCAAGAGATATTCCACTTGCTTGGTGAATGTGGCAGGATTCATTGATGCTGGGAAGGCATACACAGAGTAGCGCACATTGTCGTAGCCATTCCAAGTGAGCGTGCCACCGCTATATGCGAGGTTGGTCACCAAACCAGGGTTGTTGCCTTGCTTCCAAGGGAGCGCAGGCACAAGGGCAGGGCGTGTGTAAACGGTGTTGCGCAAGTAACTTGCCAGCGAGTTGGGGTTGCGCATGTAGAGGTATTTGCAAGAATAGTAAATCGAACCAAATGCGCCGTCGAGCGACGATGTGCGGTTGATTTCGGCTTGGTTGGCATATTCCACATAGGTGTTGGCATCGCTTTCAACCTTCATGCCGGAAATAGAGGTGGAAATATACACATGGCGGCCAAATTTCTTCACCACCTTGCCCCACCATGGAGTGATGGTGGAATAGTCGGCTTTTGCACCGATTTTCCAATACACCTGTGGCGAGATGTAGTCGAGGGTTTGGCTCGAAATCCATGCCAGAGGATCGGAGAAAATACCGTTGTACTGCCAGTCGGAAGAACCTGATGGGCAAGGTTCAACGCCATATTTCGATGCCACTGAGCCGTTTGTGGCAGCCACACCGGCAGGAGAGATGCCGAAGCGCACCCAAGGCTTCACTGTTTGAATCATGTCGTAAACTGATTTCACCATGCGGTTCACATTGTCGCGTCGCCAGTCGCCGATGCTCATGCTTGTGCCTGAGTTTTTCCACTCATCGTAGTCTTCGGCGGTGCTGTTGTTGGGAATGCCGTTGGGGTAGAAGTAGTCGTCGTAGAGAATGCCGTCCACATCATAGTTGGTGATGATTTCGCGGCACACATCGGTGATGCGGTCGATGGTCCACTGTTGTGCAGGGTCGAGAATGATAGTGGTAGTTTTACCATTGCTGTGCGAGAGCAAGTGGCCGCTATTCTTCAACTCCTGGTCCAACTCGGTGGTCCAGTTGGCTCCTGTGGAGAAGCGGTAAGGATTCACCCACGCATGGCACTCCATGCCGCGCTTATGACATTCCTCCACCACAAATTGCAGAGGGTCGTAACTTGGAGCCTTGCCACGGGTGCCAGTCAGATAACTCGACCATGGTTCGTAACTCGACTTGTACATAGCGTCGCACATGGAGCGCACTTGGAAGTTGACCGCGTTGAAGTTGTTGCGCTTCAACGAGTCGAGCATACGAATCATTGAAGCTTTCTGCACTTCGGCGTTCATGCCGTTGGCTTCATTGTCGTTGGCATCGCGTGGCCAGTCGAGTGCCCAAACTGTAGCCACCCAAGCCGAGCGAAATTCACGCTTGGGCACGCTGTAAGTGCCTGCCGCTTGTGCTGCAAATCCGAGCAGGAGGAAAGCGGCGAAAAATAAATGTCTAAATTTCATTTTGTATAAAAGTATAAAAGTTGATATTTGAATAGTAATATGAAGGGATTATTCAGTGAAGGAAGGGGCGTATTCGTTGCCGTAGCGGTCGAGTGGGCAAACGGCAAACTGGTAGGCTGCTCGCAGATGGGCAGGAATGGTGTAGGTCACCATTTCGCCGCCACGCTCTGGGTTATACACCATGCCGAGCAGATATTTCACTTCGGTGCCGAACTGGGCTTTGTCAACCGTCTTCGGGAACGCATACACCGTGTAGCGGCAGCGTGGAATCAGTTGCCAAGTGAGCTGGTTGCCCTCTTTCTTGAGGAAATTCACCACTGGGGCTTTGCGTGCCACATTGTTGCGCCAAGGGGTGAGCGGCATCAGCGATGGATACTGGTAAACGGTGCGCTTGAGGTAGTGGCAGAGTTGCTCGCTCAAACCGGGCTTGTTGTAGAGGTTACGCACCGACCAGAATATGGTGCCGCCTTGGTCTTTAGCGCAATTTCTGCGCAAAATCTCCATTTCGGCAGCCCATTCGGGAAACTCGCTGGTGGTCATCAACTTATCGATACACATCGACACGAAAGCCTGGCGCGAGAATTTTCTCGCCGTTTTGCACCACCATGGTGCCACAAGGCTGAAATCGGCGCGCTTGAAGCCTATTTTCCAATACACCTGTGGGGCGATAAAGTCGATAAGGTGACCTTTCAGCCACGACACAGGGTCGGAGAAAATGCCGTTATATTGCCAGTCGCTGCCCGATGGGCATGGGTCGATGCCGTATTTGTCGGCAAGCGATTGGCTGGTGCAAGCCACGCCGGCAGGGGAGATGCCGAAGCGCACCCACGGCTTTTCGCGCTGAATCATATCGTAAACGGCTTTCACCATTCGGTTCACATTCTCGCGTCGCCAGTCGCCAATGCTCAGGTCGGTGCCTGAGTTTTTCCACTCCTTGTAGTCGGGAGCCGCCACCGACGAGGCGATGCCGTTGGGGTAGAAATAGTCGTCGTAGAGAATGCCATCAACATCGTATTTGGTGACCACCTCGCGGCACACATTCACAATGCGGTCGATGGTCCACTGCTGGGCAGGGTCGAGGATATAGAATTTGCCCCATCGGAGCAGATGCCTTTTCGCCACCTGGTCGCGCTCGGTGTTCCACATTTTAGTGATGCAGAAGCGGTAGGGGTTGATCCATGCGTGGATTTCCATGCCGCGCTTGTGACATTCGCTCACGGCAAAGGCGAGTGGGTCGTAGCCCGGATGCTTGCCACGAGTGCCGGTCAGATAACTCGACCAAGGCTCGTAGCTCGACTGGTAGAATGCGTCGCTCATGGAGCGCACTTGCAGGTTGATGGCGTTGAAATTGTTGTTTTTCAGCGAATCGAGCATTCGCACCAGTTCTGCCTTTTGGCGTTCGGCAGGTGCGCCCTGTTTTGGCCAGTCGATGCCCCACACCGTCGAAACCCACGCCGAGCGCAGTTCACGCTTGGGTGGCATGGTGCTATGTGGCAATCGCTGTGCGAAAGCCGCAAGGACAAAAGTGAGCAGTAGAGAAAATGCAATTATTCTTTTCATTGCTATATGTGATTATAAATTGTTGTTGAGTCGGAACAGTTCGCAAGCGTTTCGGGTGGTGATTTCGTCGATTTCTGCTGGTGATACGCCCATTTCTGCCGCCACGAAATTGCAAACGTGGGCGGTGAAGGCGCTTTCGTTGCGCTTGCCGCGCTTCGGCACTGGGGCGAGGTATGGCGCATCGGTTTCGAGCAGCAGCCTATCAAGCCCAATCACGGGCAGATTGGCTTTCACCTCGCTTTTCTTAAACGTGACAATGCCGTTCACGCCGAAATAGAAGTCGCCGCGCTTGCGAATGGCTTCGATGTCGGCAGGGGTGCCGGTGAAACTGTGGAACACGCCCTTGGGGAGCGGTTCGCCGAAGTTGTCCATCACCTCCAGACACTCAGCCACGCCATCGCGGCAGTGAATGATGAATGGCAGGTCGAACTCCTTGCACCAGCGCAACTGCGTGTCGAGTGCTTCGAGTTGCTCATCACGCTTGTCTTGCTCCCAATAGAGGTCGATGCCTATCTCGCCCACAGCCACGAAGGGCATAGTGCCCTCGGCAAGCATTTGGCGCATGGCCTGCAACTGCTCGTGGTAGTCGTCGCCGATTTCTTCGGGGTGCAGCCCGATGGTCATCGACACAAACTGGGGGTGTGCATCGTAAACTGCCTTCAGGCGGCTGATGCTTTCAAGGTTCTCGTTGGGCATCACGATGTGTGTGATGCCGGCTTCACGCGCACGAAGCAGCATTTCTTCGCGGTCGGTGTCGAAAGCATCGCAATAGATGTGGCTATGGCTGTCAATCATTATTTCTTGCGACCCACCAAGCCTTTAATGAGTTGTACAAAAGCCTCGCGTGCCTCATCGCTCATTTCCACTTTGCTGAGTGCGTCGAAAGCCATATCATCGTAGCGCTTGATGGCTTCGTCGGCAGCCTCGCGCATACCCAATCGCTCGTAGAGTGCAGTCACGGCTGGCACTTTCTCGCTGCGAAGTGCGTAGTCGTTGTTGATCCAGCGGCGGAGTTCGTTGGCATCGTCGCCTTGCGCCTTTTGCATAGCGCCAATCAAGAGGAATGTCTTCTTGTTGTTCATGATGTCGCCGCCGATAGCCTTGCCGAAGGTGGCTTCATCGCCCCACACGTCGAGCACGTCGTCTTGGAGTTGGAAAGCGAGGCCGAGATATAGGCCGGTTTCGTAAAGAGCCTGTGCATTGGCTTCGGAAGCACCAGCGATGAGCGCGCCCATCTTGCAAGCGCACCCAATCAGCACCGATGTTTTCAGGCGAATCATGTCGATATATTCTTCAAGGGTCACATTGTTGCGCACCTCAAAGTCCATATCGTATTGCTGACCCTCGTATATTTCCATTGCGGTCTGGTTGAACAGACGCATTATTTCGGGCAGCACGGCAGGGTCCACTTGCGCCACATACTGGCTGCTCATGGTGAGCATAGCGTCGCCAGAGAGAATGGCGGTGTTGTCGTTCCAACGGCGATGCACAGTGGGCTTGCCACGGCGCACATCGGCGTTGTCCATCACATCGTCGTGAAGAAGGGTGAAATTGTGGAAAAGTTCCAGACCCACAGCAGGCTTAACAGCCTTTTTCACATCGCCACCCATGGCTTCGCAAGCCATCAGCACCAATGCCGGACGCAGACGCTTGCCGCCCAAGTCCATAGTGTAGGCGATAGGTTCGTAGAGTCCATTAGGGGTAGTTGGATAAGGAATGGCAGCGATTTCATCGTTTGCCAATTTTCTGTATTCTTCAAGAGATAACATAGTCGGAAATATTTTTTTGTGGATTTAATCGTTTTTTGAAAAAAGAGTTTTTGCCATTCGTTGCGACTTCTGAATGAGCGTTTCTCGGAAAGTTTCATCGAAGTCCTGTGCCGCTACGCTGTCGCCGTCGAGCAGAAACTGGCTGCGCAGGGCTTCGGCTTTGAGCAGTTCGCTCTGCATAGCCATCGTGTCGGTGGAATCAACAGCCACGAGGCGTGCCACGGCATCTACCGCTTGGGCTTGCGCCTTCACGCTATTGGGTGAGTGCTTTTTGCCGCACGCCACGGCTCCGCACATCACCGCCATCGCCACTAAAATGTAGAATAAATGTCTCATATCAGTATATAATTATTCAATCTACAAAGATACAAAAAGAAATTAGAAATTAGAGGTTAGAGGTTAGAAATTAGAGGATAGATTTTAGAAGTTAAGGAGTTAAGGAGTTGAAGAAGTTAAGACGATAGTTCCGATAGTTCTGAGTTCTCCGAGCACTCCGAGTTCTCCGAGCCCACCCCTCATACACACAAAAAAAGCGACCGAGGCCGCTTTGGAGGATTTATAGATATTTGTCGAGCGTGTCTTTTGGCTCAATCCTGTTACCCAACCTTGCCACCCAATACACCAGCCCAATAAGGGCGAGCACACCACCGGCTAAACCGATGTAGGAGATGGAGAGGTCTGAGCAGATGGCTCCACCGAAAAATGCTCCGCTGCCAATGCCCAAGTTGAAGATGCCAGAGAAAATCGACATTGCCACTGGGGTGCTTTCGGGGGTGGTGACGAGAATCATGTTGCTTTGCATCGCCACATTGTAGGCTGTGGCAGTGGCTCCCCACACGGCAAGCAGCACAATGATGGGCAAAAAGCCCGACGACACGGGGTAGAGCAGCAAAAGGCATAGCGCCATGGCTGCCACGTTTACGGTGATAAACAGTTTGCGGTTGCGGTTGTAGTATTTCGAAAATGCGATGCTGCCCAAAAGCCCTGCGCCACCAAACACCATCAGCGCAGTGGTCACCCAGTCGTCGGGCATGAGCGACACTTGCTTCAGGAATGGCTCAATGTAACTGTATGCCACATATATGGCGCTCGAAATGAGTAGTGTGAATAGGTATAACCCCATAATGCCCTTGTGGCGTAGTAGTTCGGGTAACTTTTTCGGTGAAAATCCGCCACCGCTTGGCACCTTTGGCAAGCGCCAAGCTATGTAGAGGAAGGTGAGGGCAGAGAATACGCCAATGCTGAAAAACGTCATTCGCCAGCCCACATGCAGACCAATCACACGGCCTAAGGGCATACCCAAAATCATGGCTATCGACGACCCTGTGACCACCATGCTTAGGGCAATAGAACGGTAGCGGTCGGGCACAATGCGCACGGCAATGGGCGAAATCACCGACCAAAACACCGCATGGGCACACGCCACGCCTATGCGAGCGCAAATCAGCATCACAAAACTTGTGGATAAATACGACATGAATTGAAACGCCGTGAAAATGCCCAGCAGCCAAAGCATCAGCCGCTTCATTTCCATTTTAGATACCAGCAGCATCAAAGGCAGCGACAATATCATCACAGCCCACGCATACAGGGATATAAGCATACCTACCGAGGCTTCGGTCAGTCCGAAATCGTTTTTAATGTCGGTGAGCAAGCCAATAGGCACAAATTCGGATGTGTTGAAGATAAATGTTGCAAAAGAGAGTCCGAGCAACGCCAACCAGTTTTCCAACTTCATTTTCTCGTTCATACCGCTAACAAATTTTTAGTCTAATTGAATTTCCGGCTGCAAAGTTACTGCTATTTCTCCAATTATCCCCACCCCCACACCATCAAAGGGACGGTTCTTCTGATGGTGTGGCTATTTAACCGATTAAAAACCAATCAAATACACCAATGTGAAAATTATGTAAAAACACACATTCCACCCCAAATCCCCCAAAAACCTCTAATTTTGATAATGACAGCTTTACAAACCAAAGGGACGGTTCTTCTGGTATGCTTTTGTTGCAATAAGTAAGCAATGTGTCAACGCATTTGAAATATGTCAGAGTCGTTTGCCTATATGATAACGCACATTCATTCCGCATAAGCGCATTTTTTTTGTATATTAGGTGTGCTGTATGTGTTTGTATTTCAATCAGATATTAAAACACAAACCGAAAGAACCGTCCCTTTGGTTTGCAATATCATACTGTAAAAGCATTGCCCTTTCCAAGATTACATTTTTCACATTTGGTTTCTAAGTTTTCCGGCACAGTTTCACCACCTTTTGACCATGGAATAATATGATCAACATGTAAAGTTACACTTTTATCTTTCAGAGGACTTCTTCCACATTTTTTACATGTAAAACCATCACGAAGCAAAATAGTAAAACGTAGCCTATCAGATATGTTTCTTTTAGTTTTGTGCTTATTGTTAGGAGTAACACATTCAGTTTGTTTTGTTTCCACATTATATGTTGTATGGAGACTCACATCGTTGATCTCATTAATATAAATAAGGAACTGCTCTAAAGCTTTTCTCCATGAACCAAATCGTTTTTCATAAGTGCCAGCAGAATATGTTGATAAAGGTTGTTTCATTTCAACATATTTAGGTTGACGTGAAAGTTTAATCCACACCTCATAAATATTATTAAATAAATCTTCATCAGGAATATTAATCCGGCTTCTACTTGGTTCTAAATTTGCTTTAGAAAGCATCTTAAACCAAGAACCAAATCTGCGAGTTAAAGTACAAGGATGAAACTTTCCATTTTTTTCATATTCCTCCATTGTTATAGTGTTTTTGCCTAATTTATTTGCAACACTCTTAACATCATTTAGTAAATCTTCATCGGGTGTATTACGATGGTAGACAGATAATTCAAAATTCATATTCCTTAATTCCACAACACTATTGAAAATTAAACCTTTTAAATACCTGTGCAACGAAAAGCTGCACAGGATTTTGCCATGTCGAAGAATTCACTTATCATAGTGTTGCAAAAATAAACTAGAGAATCCGACGATAGACATTGCAAAAATACAAATTAAATCTAAGAAACTCACTCCTTTTGGAGGAATACTTTCTATCATGGAGCAATTTTACTCCACATTGTCATCTGTAATCGACTCAACCCTCGGTCTAAGGTGCACCATCAAAGGGACGGTTCTTCTGGTATGCTTTTGTTGCAATAAGCAAGTAATGTGTCAGCGCATTTGAAATATGTCAGAGGCATTTACCTATATGATAACGCACATTCATTCCGCTTTAGCACATTTTTTACATATTAGATGCGTGGTATATGTTTGCTTTTCAATTAGATAAGGAAACACAAACCAAAAGAACCGTCCCTTTGGTTTGTATAGAGCCGTTGGAAACGGCATATTGTGGTTAACTCCATGCAAGCTCGCTTGCGAG
>OQVZ01000987.1_pt1 | contig 10694 bp, 10 predicted proteins | sample 1691571 | NCBI WGS metagenome assembly OQVZ01 (sample SAMN03418261, study PRJEB22391) | human gut metagenome | biome: human-gut; feature: organic feature; material: feces | host: Homo sapiens | place: Tanzania | collected 2013-01
AGTAGTTGTCGACGACAACTCTGCCATTCTCACAGCCCTGAAGATTTGTCTTGCAATGGATTTCGAGCGCATTGTCACGCTTTCTTCGCCCGACACTCTCGTGGCGACACTCGCCAAGGAGGAGAATGTGGACGCTGTGCTGCTCGACATGAATTTCTCGCTTGGAGTAAATTCAGGACAAGACGGACTCTTCTGGCTGCGCACAATAAAGAAGCTTTATCCCAATACGCCAGTCGTCCTTATTACTGCCTATGCCGATGTGCAGCTGGCGGTAAAAGGACTGAAGTATGGGGCAGCCGACTTTGTGACAAAGCCTTGGGACAACGACAAGCTCATTGCCACTCTACACGACGCTATCGACAAGAACCGCGAGGTGCTTCCGCTCGAACAGATGGAGCAGGAACATGTGCAGCGGGCTGTGGAGCAATGTCATGGCAACATGAGCCGTGCCGCCGAAATGTTGGGCATTACAAGACAGACATTATATAAAAAGCTGAAGAAATGAATGTTCTAATCATTGTTTTGGCTGTAATCATTGTTGTGCTGATTTTTTGGCAATGGCGCCATCAGCGCCTTCTCTCGCTCCGTGCCCGACTGATGCGCGAAGCATTGCGCAACCGTGACTTCACTTTCCGTCTTCCTGCCGACCGCTTGTTTCCCGGTGAGCGCGACCTCCAGCTGGCTCTCAACGATATGGGTGGCGAGATAAACCGACTGCTCGCACGTAGCGAGGTGGAATCGTGGCAAAGGCTCACACGTGTGCTAACGCACGAGATTATGAACTCGGTGGCTCCCATCCAGAGCATCACACAGGCTTATATAGCCTCGCCGCTCGTCAAGGACACTCCTCTCGAAGAGGGAATGCGCGCCATCTACGACACAAGCCTCGGTCTGTCGACATTTGTAGACAGCTACCGCAAGCTCACACAACTGCAACCGGCTGACGTGAAGCCTCTCGACCTTCCACATTTTATATATACAATGTCGGCGCTTTATCCCGAAGTCAAGTGGCACGTAGACCTCAACAACGTCGCCACGGTAAGCACCGACCAAGGAATGTTGCGCCAAGTGGCTACCAACATCATCAAGAACGCCATCGAGGCAGGAGCACGCTCGATAGACTTACGCATAGCCGACGACGAAGGAACTTATCATAATGCCGACAATGGCAAGTCAGTAACACGGCTCCTTATAAGCAACGACGGACAACGGATAGCCCCGGAAGTGGCGCGCGAGATATTCATCCCCTTCTTCACAACCAAGAAAACAGGACAAGGCATAGGCCTCTCGCTTGCACGACAAATGATGATAGCGTGTGGCGGCAACTTATGGCTGGCCGATACTCCCGTTGCGGGTTTTCACACGACGTTTATTGTGGAAATTTAAAAAAGTTCAATCAAGCTTCACTTTTTGTGCAAGACTTTCAGTAACTTTGTAGAAGTTACGATGCGTCTCGACAAAAAGTTTAAGCAAGCTTCACTTTTTGTGCAAGACTTTCAGTAACTTTGCAATTAGTAACAATGCTTCATCACTATGGCAAATCATCCTCTATGGTCTGACGACTACTGGTTGCTCGTAATGCAACTATATCAGAAGAAACCCGTAGGTGTGAAATCAGAATACTCACACCCGGTAGTGGAATTGGGCTTAGAGCTTCACATACCGCCCAAGACCATTCGCGAGCAGATGCGTGTGCTCGAACGTCACGCTACACCGTCGCTGCAGAGATTGTGGACTACATACGCCGACAATCCACGCCGACTGGCACGCGATGTGAAGCGGCTCAGACAGATGTCTGGTTTCGGCGACCCGGGACTGTTCTACGATGGTGTGGAGACCACGCAGCCATTCGAGCGCGACTATCGACCCGTCGACGACTCCTCGGACATCACCCCCGTAATGCTCACCATCATTCTGAACCTATATTTTGAGCTTACACCAAATACTATGGTGAGCGAGACACCTGAAGTGCTCGACACAGCCAGTCTGCTCGGTGTGAAACCCGAGGAAGTTGTGGATGTGCTCAACATCTACCAGACTTTCGACCCTATTCTCAAGCGCAAGCCGCTGCCCTCATCGCCTGTCAACGACGAGGCGCAACGCCTTTGGAAATATTATTACAACCAGCCAGAATTGCTTCAGAATAATGTCGAGAAACTGAAACAATATTTTGCCTAACGGCTTAAAACAAGAAAAACAATGTCACAGAAACTCATCCAAACCCAAGAGCAGAAGCTGCAGCAGGTGCAGCGTCTATCGCAGCAGCAGATGCTACAAGTACACCTGCTCGAAATGCCGCTTACTGAGCTTGAGCAGAATGTAAACGCCGAACTCGACGACAATCCTGCCCTCGAAACGTCGTCGCCCGACGATGTGTTTGACGGAGGACACGTGGAAGGCTCCGACTCTACAGCTTCCTACGGCGACGATTCTCACTCTGATGGGTCAGAGGGTTCTGCCGATGACTTCTCTGCACAGAATGAGCGCGAGGAGCGCGACGACGCTCTCACCGCTGCGCTTGAGCGTATTGGCGAAGGCTCCGACGACATGCCTACCGCCGGATATACTGGTGGGGCGGGAGCCGACTCTGCCGACTACGAGGAGATGGTCTACGGCGACACTACCTCCTTCTACGACAAGCTCAAGGAGCAAATGGGCGAGACCGAACTGTCGGAGAAGGACCAGCAAATAATGGAATATGTGATAGGGTCGCTCGACAGCGACGGACTCCTCCGAAAGGACAGCGAGTCGATAAGCGACGAGCTTGCCATTTACCATGGACTTGACTGCACTATGGAGGATGTCGACCGCGTGATACGCATCCTTCAGACCTTCGACCCTGCCGGCATAGGAGCGCATTCGTTGCAGGAATGCTTGCTGCTACAAATCAAGCGACGCCCCAACGACACGATAAAACCATTGATGCAGAAGGTGATAACCGAATGCTTCGACGAATTCACAAAGAAGCATTTCGACAAGATACGCGCCACTCTCGGTGTGGATGTTGATACAGCAGAGCGTGTGCAGGCAGAGCTGCGCCGACTCAATCCAAAGCCTGGCTCGTCGCTCGGCGAGACCGAAGGACGCAATCTGCAACAGATAACGCCCGACTTCATTGTGGATACCGACGACGAAGGCAACGTGACGTTCACCCTCAATGGCGGAAACATTCCGGAGCTTAAGGTGTCGCCGTCGTTTGCCGAGATGATGGAGGCCTACAAGAACAACAAGGCTGCAATGTCGCGACGCGACAAGGAGGCTCTGCTCTATGCCAAGGAGAAGGTGGAGCGTGCGCGTGGATACATAGAGGCGATAAAGGTGCGCCGACGCACGCTTACCATTACCATGCAAGCCATTATCGACTGGCAGCGCCGATTCTTCCAAGACGGCGACGAGGCCGACCTGAAGCCGATGATTCTGAAGAATATTGCCGACAAAACCGGACTCGACATCTCCACAATATCGCGTGTGAGCAACATCAAATACGCACAGACCAACTGGGGCACATTCCCCCTGCGCTTCTTCTTCTCCGACGGCTACACCACTGGCGAGGGCGAGGAGCTGTCGACACGCAAGATAAAGCTCGCGCTAAAAGAGTTAATCAACAACGAAGACAAGAAAAAGCCAATGAGCGACGATGCCCTTACGAAGGCTCTTGCCAAGCAGGGATTCCCGATAGCACGACGCACAGTGGCTAAATACCGCGAACAGCTGGGTCTGCCCGTGGCAAGACTTAGAAAGAGTTAGAAAACATAGAATTTTGAGTTTTGAATTGATGAAAGAAAAGAATATAATCTTGGCTGCCAGAGTGCTCAGCATGGTGTTCACGCCGTTCTATCTCTCGCTCGTCGGCTTGATAGCTCTCTTCACATTCAGCTATCTCAGTCTGATGCCGTGGGCGTACAAGCTTACGGTGCTCGCTCTTGTCTATATGTTCACAATCCTTGTGCCTACACTCCTCATCCATTTCTACCGCAACTACCATGGATGGACTCTGATAGAGCTTGGCAAGAAGGAGCGTCGCGTGGTGCCTTACCTGCTCTCCATAGTGAGCTATTTCGTGTGCTACTACGTGATGCACCGCTTCAACATTCCCCACTTCATGAGCAACATACTCATGGCGGCACTCGTCATACAGATTCTATGCGCATTGATTAATGTGTGGTGGAAGATTTCCACCCACACAGCAGCCATAGGCGGTGTGACTGGCGCGTTGCAAGCCTTCTCCATGATTTTCGGATTCAACCCTATCGGTTGGCTATGCGTGGTCATCATCCTTGCCGGAATGGTAGGCACGAGCCGCATGATTCTAAGGCAGCACTCGCTTAGGCAGGTGTGCTACGGATTCCTCTTGGGATTAGTGGCGGCCTATACTGTGATATTGGGGTTGTAAGCCCCACCCCCAACCCCTCCACTGTAGGGAGGGTAGCGGTATGCTGTGAGGGGGAAAACAGATAATACAAACAATAAATATATAATAAACCAAGGCTCAACTCTACACACATCTCCACACACCTTATGGTGGAGAGGCTTGGAGTGGGGCTTTTTAATAATTAATTTTTATGTCTCCATTAGTCAGCATCATCATGGGCAGCACATCCGACCTGCCCGTTATGGAAAAGGCATGCAATTTCTTGAACGACATGCAGATTCCTTTCGAAGTAAACGCTTTGTCAGCCCACCGCACTCCCGCTGCAGTGGAAAGTTTTGCTAAAGGCGCAAAAGACCGTGGCATTAAGGTCATCATCGCCGCTGCAGGAATGGCTGCAGCCCTGCCAGGAGTTATCGCAGCCAACACACCGCTGCCCGTTATCGGTGTGCCTATCAAGGGTATGCTCGATGGTTTGGACGCCATGCTCTCTATCATCCAGATGCCGCCGGGAATCCCTACTGCCACAGTGGGTGTGAACGGAGCAATGAATGCCGCAATCCTTGCTTGCGAGATGATTTCGCTCTGCGACGAGGAAGTGGCCAAGAGGATGGAAGAATACAAGGCTGGACTTGGCGCAAAGATTGAAAAGGCCAATAAGGACCTTGCCGAAATTAAGTATGAATACAAAGTAAACTAAATGATCGACTTATTCAACTATCGCCGCCGCTCATCGTCGCCCGTTCAGGTGGGCAACATACAGCTCGGTGGCGATGCCCCAATACGCATTCAGTCGATGACCACCACCAACACCAACGACACCGCTGCGTGTGTGGAGCAGGCTGAACGCATCATCAAGGCTGGCGGCGAGCTTGTGCGTCTCACTACACAAGGCCGCCGCGAGGCTGAGAATCTGAAGAATATTAATGCGCAGTTGCGTGCCGACGGTTTCGACACTCCTCTTGTTGCTGATGTTCACTTCAACGCCAACGTTGCCGACGTGGCTGCGCTCTATGCCGAGAAGGTGCGTGTGAACCCAGGCAACTATGTCGACCCTGCCCGTGTGTTCAAGAAGATTGAATACACCGACGAGGAATATGCCGAGGAACTGAGGAAACTCGAGGAACGCTTCGTCCCCTTCCTTAATATATGTAAGGAGCACCACACGGCTGTGCGCATCGGCGTGAACCACGGTTCCTTGTCCGACCGCATCATGTCGCGCTATGGCGACACTCCCGAGGGCATCGTGGAGAGCTGCATGGAGTTTCTGCGCATCTGCAAGAAGGAGCAGTTCGACAATGTTGTGATTTCCATCAAGGCCTCCAACACCGTCATCATGGTGCGCACCGTGCGCTTGCTCGTTTCCGAGATGGACAAGGCCGACATGCACTATCCTCTTCACCTTGGAGTGACCGAGGCTGGCGAGGGCGAGGACGGACGCATCAAGAGTGCCGTGGGCATAGGAGCATTGCTCGCCGACGGCATTGGCGACACTATCCGTGTGAGCCTTAGTGAGGAGCCGGAGGCTGAGATTCCGGTGGCCCGCCATCTTGTCGACTACATCACAAAGCGCGAGGGACATCTTATGGTTCCGGCTACTGAGTCGCCTGATTTCGACTGGCTGCGCCCTGAGCGTCGCAAGACCCGTGCCGCGGGTGGAATAGGTGGGTCAAACACCCCCGTTGTCATCGCCTCGCTGCCCAACGGCAAGGATGCCGACAATGCCGCGGACTTCAATCCCGACATGACTCCCGACTACATATACTGTGGTTCAAAACTGCCCGAGAACCGTGTGGAGGGGCAGAAATACATCGTAGACTACAACGCCTACACTGGCGCGAAGGACACCTATCCTATATTCCCCTACAACGCCACTCCGTTCATTTCGGGTGTCAAGGCAGAGGTTAAGTTCCTCGTGCTACAGCTTGGCGCTCCGTCTGAGGAGTATCTCGCTTGCCTCAAGGCTCATCCCGAAGTGGTGGTGGTGGCTGTCAGCAACCAGCAGAACAAGCTCGGCGAGCAGCGTGCATTGACCCACGAGCTGTGGACAAACGGATTGTTCAATCCCGTTGTCTTTGCTCAGATGTATCGCCACAAGGCTGAGGAGAAGGCCGACTTCCAGCTTGAGGCTGCCGCCGACATGGGTGCGCTGATGATCGATGGTCTTACCGATGGCATCTGGCTTATGAACGATGGCGACATAGCCGTGCGCGACATTGCCGACACATCGTTTGCCATCCTTCAGGCTGCACGCCTGCGCACATCCAAGACTGAGTATATCTCATGCCCTGGATGCGGCCGCACACTCTACGACCTGCGTTCAACCATTGCCAAAATCAAGGCTGCAACGGCCCACATGAAGGGCTTGAAGATTGGCATCATGGGTTGTATAGTCAACGGACCTGGCGAGATGGCCGATGCCGACTATGGATATGTGGGTGCTGGACCAGGCAAGATTTCTCTCTACAAGCAGAAGATGTGTGTGGAGAAGGCTATCCCCGAGAGCGAGGCTGTGGAGCATCTGCTGCGATTCATCGAGGAAGACAGAAAGAAATAAAGACACGAGGATAAGGGGAACGCTCATTAGACGAGGGTAAATTATTAACGACCATTACATATTGTAATTATAGTTAATGTTTTAATCGTGTAATGGGCGTTTCTTTTTTTGCTCATCACATTAATAAAAACTATACTGGTTGATTAAAAAATCGTTGGCATTATGAAAAAAATAGTTATTCTTGACTTTGACGGCACTATCGCCGACACACGTCCCGTGATACTCAACACGTTCCACCGCACACTTGACGCGATGAACCTGCCGCAGCACTCCGACGAAGAGATTGCTGCCACTATCGGACTGCCGCTCATGAAGGCTTTCCCCACACTCGAGGCTATGGACGAGGAGATGGCTGCTGTATGCACCGCAACCTACCGTCGCATTTTCGAGGATGTGAACGCCGAGATAGGTGTGCCCATGTTCCCGAACGTGGCCGACACTATCCGTCGCTTGCACCACAAAGGCTGCATACTCACTATCGCCACAAGCCGTGGATATAAGTCGGCTGCCGACTTCATAAAGGGTTTCAAGCTCAATGACATTGTCACATTCATCATTGCTGCCGAGGATGTGAAGCACGCAAAGCCCGATGCCGAGCCTGTGACCAAGACTCTAAAGCATTACGGCTTGAAACCGGAGGATGCCGTGGTCGTGGGCGACACTCATTTCGACATTCTCATGGGACGCAATGCCGGATGCATGACCATCGGCGTGACTTACGGCAACGGAACACGCGAGAGTCTTGTGGAGGCTGGCGCGGATGTCGTTGTGAATGATTTTGCTGAGATTGAAAATTGCATATAAGAGAAAAAGTGGCAAGATTTCACGAGCAATACCTTCTTTTTCAAAAAAAGTAGCAAGATTTCACGAACAATACCTTCTTTTACAAAAAAAAGTAGCAAGATTTCACGTACAATCCCTTCTTTTACAAAAAAAAGTAGCAAGATTTCACGAACAATCCCTTCTTTTACAAAAAAAAGTAGCAAGATTTCACGAACAATACCTTCTTTTTCAAAAAAAGTAGCAAGATTTCACGAACAATACCTATTTTTATCAGCAAAAGAAGGAAGATTTCACGTGCAATCCCTATTTTTATCAGTAAAAGAAGGAAGATTTCACGTGCAATCCCTATTTTTATCAGTAAAAGAAGGAATATTTCACGTGCAATCACTTCTTGGTTCTCCAAGAGAGCGAAGTTCATAAAAAACTCCTTAACTCCCATCACTTGCGAAACTTGAAAGGATTTATTCCTTAAATTCAATTATAATTGCTAAATTTGCAGCTGATTTTAATTTAAACAACAGATAATCATTATGGAACAAGTACTTTGGATTTACAATACGCTGTCGCGTAGAAAGGAAGTCTTCAAACCGCTGCACGCCCCTAACGTAGGCATGTACGTCTGTGGACCTACTGTTTATGGCGACCCACACCTCGGACACGCGCGTCCTGCCATCACCTTCGACATCCTCTTCCGCTACCTCAAGCACTTAGGCTACAAGGTGCGCTACGTTCGCAACATTACCGACGTGGGCCACTTGGAGCATGATGCCGACGAGGGCGACGACAAGATTGAGAAGAAGGCACGCCTGGAGCAGCTCGAGCCTATGGAGATAGCACAGTTTTACACCAACCGCTATCATGCCGCAATGGAGGCTCTCAACGTGTTGCCGCCAAGCATCGAGCCGCACGCCACCGGTCATATCATCGAGCAGGAGCAGCTTGTGCAGCAGATTCTCGACAATGGTTTTGCCTATGAGAGCAACGGCTCCATCTACTTCGACGTGAAGAAGTACAACGAGAAGTATCACTATGGCATTCTCTCTGGACGCAACCTTGACGACGTTAAGGACGCGTCGCGTGCTCTTGACGGAGTGGGCGAGAAGCGCAATCAGGCCGACTTCGCTCTCTGGAAGAAGGCTTCGCCTGAGCATATCATGCGCTGGCCGAGTCCTTGGAGCGACGGTTTCCCGGGTTGGCATTGCGAGTGCACTGCTATGGGACGCAAGTATCTTGGCGCTCATTTCGACATTCACGGTGGAGGCATGGACCTCGTGTTCCCTCATCATGAGTGTGAGATTGCACAGGCTGTGGCCTCGCAGGGCGACCAGATGGTGCGCTATTGGATGCACAACAACATGATAACCATCAACGGACAGAAGATGGGCAAGTCGTTGGGCAACTTCATCACACTCGAGGAGTTCTTCACTGGCAACAACAAGAACCTTGAGCAGCCTTACTCGCCGATGACCATCCGTTTCTTCATCCTCTCTGCCCACTACCGTGGAACTGTTGACTTCAGCAACGAGGCTCTGCAGGCTTCGCAGAAGGGACTTGAGAAGTTGATGAACGGCATCTCCGACCTCGACCGCATAACAGTGTCTGCCGAGAGCGACGCCGCCACAAAGAAGCTTGTTGGCGAGCTTCGCCAGAAGTGCTACGACGCTATGAACGACGACTTCGCCACTCCGCTTGTTATCGCCCACCTCTTCGAGGCTTGCTCTGTAGTGAACAAGCTCGTCGACCATAAGGCCACTATCTCTGAGGCCGACCTTAAGGAATTGGCCGAGACAATGCGTCTCTTCGCATTCGACCTCCTTGGTCTGCGTCCCGACAACGCTGGTTCTTCGTCTCACCGCGAGGAGGCTTTCGGCAAGGTTGTGGATATGGTGCTCGACCTCCGCTCTAAGGCAAAGGCTGCCAAGGACTGGGCTACAAGCGACCGCATACGCGACGAGCTGGCTGAGCTTGGCTTCGAGGTTAAGGACACTAAGGATGGTGCAACCTGGAAACTGAAATAATATGAAGCATATACTGTTAGCCGCCGCAGCAATTGCTCTAAGCAGTTGCTCGGCAACTAAAACCATTGGTCCTGACCTCAACGGCGAATGGGATATTGTAGAGGTGAATGGGGCTGCCATTGACACCACTAAGACCGAATTCCGTCCTACCTTGGTCTTCGAGATAGCCAAGGACTATGTGTATGGATGTGCCGGATGCAACAGCATTAATTGCATCGCACGTGTCAACACGGCCAAGCAAACCATCAACTTCAAGTAGTTGACGTAAATTGAGATGCTCTGCGGCAAAATGGATTGCATTATGGCGTGCAACAAAAAGACAATTAAGCAAAGGAGAAGGGAATAGCAGTTTTGTACCATTGTCAAAAGTAAACTCCTCATTCCCCTTCAAAGCCAGAGTCTTGAACTCGTTTTCAATCCAACGGTTGGAATGATGAGAATGTACATTGACAAAATCAAAATGATTCTCTACCATTATGCCCTTATAGGTAAAGACGGAATGATGATGATGTGAATTGTCAACCAATATTCCGAACTTTTCCGTCATTAACTTGTCTGCACATTCCCATGCAGGTCGGCTCTTCTCTTTACCTTCAGGATTCAGATGCATAAGATATATATCGATGTCTCCTGTTGGTCGATGATAGGGAATAGGCCAGTATTTCGATAATCCATAACCTTTCAACAACATCATCTGATAACCAGCTTCCCGATAGAAAGCAGCCAGTTCAGCAATTATGCTTTCATGTATGGTATATTGCCTTTCCATATTAAGCACCATACTGAGCCATTTTAGCTTATCCATCTTGCCAAGGCCTTAATGATAGCATCTAACGAGAAACTATTATTAAACCTTATAAAAATAGCATTGGGTAAAAATACTAAATGTACTTTGCCCAATACTTTAGAATGGAACATAATGTTTGACATGTCAATGAAACAGTGTGTTCCTTCTGTGGTTTTAGAT
>OQVZ01000989.1_pt1 | contig 10682 bp, 6 predicted proteins | sample 1691571 | NCBI WGS metagenome assembly OQVZ01 (sample SAMN03418261, study PRJEB22391) | human gut metagenome | biome: human-gut; feature: organic feature; material: feces | host: Homo sapiens | place: Tanzania | collected 2013-01
AGAGCCAAATCTTTCTCGTCTATGACTTTCTTCTCGTCTTCTTTGAGAAATTCCTTTATGAATTCGTTTTCTTTATCTTCATAAATCACTGAAGGATATGGAAGGCAGACAATATTCCATGGCAGGTGTAATTGATGCAGATGCAGATTGCCGGGGAAAACTGGTGCGTTTTGGCTATGTGGAGCTTACCGAGAAAGAGAGCTGTTTCCTGCCGGAAAAAGAAGAAATCCGGGGACACGAATTCCATTATTTTGACAGTACGGAAAATGGAACGGACTGCGTGGCAAGGAAACCGACCGGAAACAGAAGCTGGGAATGTGTCTGGGAAGGAGAAAACCACTGGTGGGGATTTCCTCATCTTTATTATCCGTCCAACCCTTCTTTTGTGGAGCATTTCTATCAGCAGGCAGGATTGTATCAACAATCGAAATTGAAGCAAAAAGATAAAACGAAGTAAATGATAAATAGAAAGTAAAAGATAATTTAAAATAAGAGGAATAAAGATGCAGAAAGAAAAAGCACAGGGTGGAATTTTATATGGAATCGGAGTAGGACCGGGGGAGCCGGAGCTTTTGACCCATAAAGCGGTTCAGGTGATAGAATGCTGCGATACCATAGTAGTGCCGTCCGAACCGATAGAAGAGTGTAATGCTTTTCAGATTGTAGAAAAACTGGTGCCGGACATACGGAAGCATTGTCGGCATGGTGCATGAGCCCTTGAGCACACGGATTTCCTCATCGGTCGTGCTCTCCAGATGATCTACGGACAGGGCATTGTGCTTCACTCCGACCTGCACGCCGCCTGAAACGGCAAGCTGGTTCGCGTGGAGCTTCACCCTCATTCCGTACTGCTCTCCAGCCGTCAGAATCCTGTCTGTCTCTTCTGTCGTAAAGAATCCTTCTTCGCAGAATACATCGACAAAGTCGGCGAGCTTCTCGGCCGCAACAGCCGGAATCATCTCATTGCATACGTGATCGACATACTCGCTCTGCCTTCCCGCGAATGCCCTGCCTACCGCATGGGCGCCCAGGAATGTGGACTTGATTATGGCAGGAGAGTTCTCCCTTATTCTTTTTATCACGCGGAGTATCTTCAGCTCATCCTGTGTGGTGAGTCCGTATCCGCTCTTTATTTCGATCGCTCCGGTACCTTTCGCCATCATTTCGTTGACACGCTCCATCGCCTGCCTGTACAACTCGTCCTCGGACGTGTTGTGCAGAAGGTCGGCAGAATTCAGGATTCCGCCTCCGTGCGCGGCAATTTCGGCGTAGGAAAGACCTTTGATCTTGTCCAGGAATTCCTGCTCTCTTGTTCCCGCAAAGACAATGTGTGAGTGAGAATCGCAGAATGCGGGCAGAACGAATCCGCCGTCTGCGTCAATGACATCGAAAGAATCCTGTCCGGATTCCTGTGGGAGATCCGGACAGTCTGACATTGGCCCGAAACAAGCAATCTTGTCGTCCTCGATGAGGAGCCATGCGTTCTCCAGGGTGCCTGTCTCTGACATTGACACTCCTTCTTTCCGCATTACTCCGGCTTCGACGATTCCGGCAATCTGCCCGATGTTCCTTATCAGCGTTTTCATCGCGTCGGGGCTTAGATCAAAAGATTGTTTTCGTCGCGGAGGAAGTCAATGCTCTTCATGATGAGAGGATGCATGTATGTATCGACATCCACGAACGGAACCTCTTTGCGGTAGTCTGCGAGCATCTTCTCGATTAGTGGAGATGACTTTTCCGGACGACGGAACTCGAGAGCCTGTGCAGCATTGAAAAGCTCGATTGCGAGAACGGTCTCGACGTTGTCCACTACGCGGACGAGTTTTGTGGCTGCGTTTGAACCCATGCTGACGTGGTCTTCCTGACCCTGTGATGAAGGGATGGAGTCGCATGATGCAGGCCAGCAGAGCATCTTGTTCTGGCTGACGATAGATGCCGCGGTGTACTGAGGAATCATGAATCCGCTGTTCAGACCAGGTTTTGCAACGAGGAACATAGGGAGGCCTCTCTGACCGCTGATAAGTTTGTAAATTCTTCTCTCTGAGATGTTAGACAACTCTGACATCGCGATTGCGAGGGTGTCCATAGGGATGGCGATAGGCTCTCCGTGGAAGTTTCCGGCAGAGATGATCATGTCCTCGTCAGGGAATACGTTAGGGTTGTCGGTAGCGCTGTTGATTTCGTCTCCGATGACAGATGACACGTGTCTGATGTTGTCTTTCACCGCACCGTGGACCTGAGGGATGCAACGGAATGAATAAGGGTCCTGAACGTGCTGCTTAGGTCTGCGGATAAGTTCGCTGCCGTCAAGCAGTTTCAGGAAATTCTCCGCTGTCTCGATCTGTCCTTTGTGGCGGCGGAGAAGGTGTGTGAGCTGGTAGAACGGCTCGATTCTTCCGTCATAAGCCTCCAATGACATGGCTGCGATGCAGTCAGCCCAGCGGGAAAGTCTCATGCTCTTTATCAATGCCCATGTGGCGTGTGCGCTCATGAACTGTGTACCGTTGAGAAGTGCGAGACCTTCCTTTGACTGGAGTCTGATAGGGCTCCATCCGAACTCCTGCCATACTTCTGCTGAAGGACGTACCTGTCCTTTGTATCTTACCTCACCGAGGCCGATGAGAGGGAGGCACATGTGTGCGAGCGGTGCGAGGTCTCCTGATGCGCCGAGTGAACCCTGCTGATAGACAACCGGAAGAATGTCATTGTTGAACATGTCGATAAGGCGCTGGATCGTAATGATCTGGACGCCTGAATGTCCGTAAGACAGAGACTGTATCTTCATGAGGAGCATCAGTTTGACAATCTCAGGCCTTACAGGGTCGCCTGTTCCGCATGCGTGTGACATTACGAGGTTGTGCTGGAGCTGTGAAAGGTCAGCCTCCGGAATCGTAATGTTGCAGAGTGAACCGAAACCAGTGGTGACGCCATATACCGGTCTGCCTATGTCCTCCATCTTGCTGTCAAGATAGTCGCGGCATTTCTGTACGGCCTTTGCTGACTCTTCTGAAAGTTCGAGAGTTGCGTGATTGTCAATGATTTCCTTGACTTTTGCGAGTGTCAGTGTCTCGTTGGATATTTTATGTATCATGTCGTGTTATTTATGTTATTGACCCGGAATGTCTCACATTGCGGACATTCCGGATCATTTTCGGATTTCTGCTTATTTGATGTTTTTCAGTGCGTCGCGGACCAGAGCCTCGTCAGCATTGACAGGAACCGTTACTGTCAATGTTTCTGTGCGTCCCATTTCGCGGGTTATCGCGTGGAGTGCGCCTTCGTTGCGTGCCCAGCTGCGGCGTGCGATTCCGTTGTTTACATCCCAGAAAAGCATGTTGGTGATGTGGCGGTCTGAGTCTGCGGTTCCGTCGATGACCATACCGAAGCCTCCGTTGATGACTTCGCCCCAGCCTACGCCGCCTCCGTTGTGGATGGAAACCCATGTGGCACCTCTGAATGAGTCTCCGATGACGTTCTGGATGGCCATGTCAGCGGTGAACTGAGAACCGTCATAGATATTGGATGTCTCGCGGAATGGAGAGTCCGTTCCTGAAACGTCGTGGTGGTCACGTCCGAGAACAATCGGAGCAGTGATTTCCCCACGTCTGATAGCCTCGTTGAAAGCCAATGCAATCTTGGTCCTTCCTTCGCAGTCTGCGTAAAGGATTCTGGCCTGGGAACCTACCACAAGTTTATTGCGGCCTGCCTCCTCGATCCAGTGGATATTGTCGCGGAGCTGTCCCTGAATCTCTTCCGGAGCTGTCCTGGACTCTTCTTCGAGAACCTTTACTGCGATGGCATCTGACTTTGCGAGGTCCTCCGGATTCTCTGACATACATACCCATCTGAAAGGTCCGAAACCGTAGTCGAAATAGAGCGGTCCCATGATGTCCTGTACGTATGAAGGGTAACGGAACTTGCCGTCCGGTCTGAGGATGTCGGCTCCTGCGCGTGATGACTCGAGAAGGAATGCGTTGCCGTAGTCGAAGAAATACATTCCCTTGGCAGTCAGGCGGTTGATGGCTGCAACCTGTCTTCTGAGGGATTCCCTTACGCACTCCTTGAAGCGCTCAGGCTCTTCTGCCATCATCTTCTTGGACTCCTCGAGGCTGTAGCCTACAGGGTAGTATCCGCCGGCCCAAGGGTTGTGGAGTGATGTCTGGTCAGAACCGAGGTTCACTTCAATGCCTTCGTCAGCGAGTCTCTCCCACAGATCTACAACGTTTCCTACATATGCGAGTGAAACGACTTCTTTCTCGCTTGTGGCCTTGCGGATGCGCTCCATGAGCTCGTCGAGATTTTCGTGAAGCTCATCCACCCAGCCCTGCTCATGACGTTTGCGAGCTGCAAGCGGGTTGATTTCTGCTGTAACGCTCACTACTCCGGCGATGTTTCCTGCCTTAGGCTGTGCGCCTGACATTCCGCCGAGTCCGGCTGTCACGAACAGGAGACCTTTCATGTTCTCTCTGGTACCGTCAATGCCTTTGCTCTTCAGCTGTTTGCGTGCGGCGTTCATGACTGTGATGGTGGTTCCGTGCACGATTCCCTGAGGGCCGATATACATATATGAACCTGCTGTCATCTGGCCGTACTGGGAAACTCCGAGAGCATTGAATCTCTCCCAGTCATCCTGCTTCGAGTAGTTCGGAATGACCATACCGTTGGTGACAACCACGCGAGGAGCGTCCTTGTGGCTTGGGAACAGTCCCATAGGGTGTCCTGAATACATTGCAAGTGTCTGCTCGTCAGTCATTTCCGCGAGATATTTCATCGCGAGGCGGTACTGTGCCCAGTTCTGGAAGATGGCTCCGTTTCCGCCGTAGATGATGAGCTCGTGAGGGTGCTGTGCGACCCTCGGGTCCAGGTTGTTCTGGATCATGCCCATGATGGCTGCTGCCTGGCGGCTCTTTGCAGGATATTCGTCGATAGGTCTTGCATACATCTCATAGTCAGGACGGAACCTGTACATGTAGATTCTGCCGTAGTCATGAAGTTCCTGTGCGAATTCCTCTGCGAGTACGCTGTGGAATTTGGTAGGGAAGTATCTCAATGCGTTCCTGACGGCAAGTACCTTTTCTTCTTCAGTGAGGATGTCTTTGCGCTTAGGAGCATGGTTGATATTCTTGTCATATGGTTTTTTCTCAGGCAATTCAGCAGGAATGCCCTCGAGTATCTGTTTCTGAAAATCTGTCATTTTCGTGAAGTTTAGTAATTAATTATATGTGTTCTTGGCGAAAAATCGTCTAGAAGTGTCCTGTGTCGGACATTTCTAAACGATTGTACTGTCTAGCCTATGTTCTTGTTTACTGCGGCGAGGATTTCAGCCTCTTTCTCCGCTGCCTCTTTCGCGATGGCCTCAGCCTCTGCAACGAGCTTGTCAGCAAGGTCGCGGTCCTGAAGTCCTGCAGCATTGATCCTGACATTGAGCTGGGCTCCTCTTACTGCTGCCAATGCTGCGAGTGCGCCGACACCTGCGTCTGATGCTGAAGCAGGGTTTCCGTTCAGTGCCATTGCGAGTGATACCGGCATTGCTTCGAGCGCGGTCTGCATTGTCCTCAGAGGAACCTGGGTCGCGTAGAGGGTCGCCTTCTCCATGGCTGCTGCACGTGCTGCCTTCTCTTCTTCGCTGCCCTTAGGCATTGAGAATACGTCCATGATTTTTGCGAATGCTGCGGTATCCTCATCGACGAGCTTGAGCAGACGCTCCATGACATCCTGGCCCTTTTCTGCCCAGTCGGAGAACTCTCTCCAGCGTGCGTCCCAGCCGCGCTTGTGGGCTGAAAGGTTCGCTACCATTGTTCCCAATGCTGCTGCGAGTGCGCCCATGTATGCAGATACTGAGCCGCCTCCCGGAGCTGCTGACTCTGATGCGGTCTCCCTTGCGAAGCCCTTGAGAGTCATTCTGATAAGTCTTTCCTTAGCTGCTTCTGCGGCCTCGTCTTCCATCAGGAATTCGATGACTTTCTCACGTGGATTGAACGGCTTGAGGTCGCTGAGTCCCAGTGACTTGACAGCTATCTTGAGGATTTCGTCCTCACTGATTCCGAGTGAACGTTCCTGTTTTGCGAGATAATATTTTCCGGCCTCGATGAGCACGCGTTTAGGTACGAGTCCGACGATTTCAGTACCGGTGACACGGAGTCCTCTTGCCGCTGCTGCCCTGCAAACCTCCTCGAAGGCCACGTGGAGCGGTGTCGTGTTCATGTCGGTAATGTTCATGGATACCTGGGCGATACCGTATTCCTCGATGTACCAGCCGATTGCCTTGCAGCCCTTCAATGTTCCCGGAATCCAGATGGTCTTGCCGTTGTCATCCTTGATAATCTTTCCGGTAAGGCTGCCGCCCTCTCTTGCAGGACGTCCTTTTTCCCTGACGTCGAAGGCTACTGCCATCGCACGGCGTGTTGAGGTGGTGTTAAGGTTGAAGTTTACTGCGATGAGGAAGTCGCGTGCTCCGACATTGGTAGCGCCGGCCTTGGCAACTGTCTCATTGTACTCGCCCGGGCCGAAGTCCGGTTTCCTCTCAGGGTCATTGACCTTTTCCGGCAGTGCCTCATATTCTCCTGCGCGGCATACTGCGAGATTTTTTCTCTCAGGCTTGTTGGCTGCTGCCTCGTAGCAATAGCAAGGAATTCCGAGCTCGTCGTAGATCCTTTTTGCGAGGCCTCTGGCCATTTCCGCACATTCTTCCAGAGTGGTTCCGGCAACTGGGATGAGAGGCAGTACGTCCGTAGCTCCTGACCTCGGGTGTGCGCCGTGGTGATGTCTCATGTCGATCAGTTCGGCTGCTTTCTTTTCGCCCTGGAATGCAGCTTCGAGTACCGCTTCCGGTGAACCTACGAATGTCACCACTGTTCTGTTGGTGGCCTCTCCTGGATCAACATCGAGTACTTTGACGCTTTCCTCTCCGTTTTCAGTGGAAACTTTTGTCTCGGTTATTGCCTTGACGATCTGGTCAATAACTTCTTTGTTCCGACCCTCGCTGTAGTTCGGGACACATTCGATGATTCTTTTCATATTATCTGTAAATAAAATATTTTGTACAAAAACTGTCTCGGGAATGACTGTCGTGTCATCTTGCCGTCCGTCCTGCCCTGCAGCCGGATATGTGTGGGCTTTACAGGAAAAGACTTTGAAACGTAAATTTAAGCATTTTCTTATAAAACGTATAAATATACACAGTTTTCTGTAAAAAATGAAGAAAATTCAGCTAAATTGCTTTATAACTGAATTTTCTTGAATCGTGTGGAATATGTCCCGGAATCTGCTAATTGTCCTCGTCCGGAGCCGTGCCCCGTCTGAATATCTTGTAGCCTATCATGGCCATGGCGATACTCATCAGCGGGCTGAGGATATTGAAGAAACAATATGGCAGGTAAGTGATGGTCGGCACGCTCAGGATGGTAGCCTGTGTCATGCCGCAGCTGCTCCACGGATAGAGCGGCGAGGTGACAGTCGAAGAGTCCTCCACTGAACGTCCCAGCAGACGGCTCTCATAGCCGCGTTTCGCATAAATGTCCTTGTAGATGTCGGACGTGAGGATAATGGAAAGATACTGGTCCGAAATCACACCGTTCAGGATAACGCCTGTTCCGACAGTCGAAGCCACCAGGCCGGTACGGGTCTTGGTCATCGGCAGGATCAATGATGCAAGGTGGTGGAGCATTCCGCTGGCTTTCATGCAGCCTCCGAAACACATTGCGCAGATGATCAGGTACACGGTGTTCAGCATTCCGAGCATGCCTCTCGATGCCACGAGCTTGTTGACCTCCTCGACACCGGTATCCACTGAAACTGAATCATATATGGTCTTGACAATGCCGGTGAACATGACTTCGGCCTTGCACAGTGTTCCGCCGATTCCGAACGCTTCGAGGGTCTGGTTGCCTATCTCCGTCACGATGTGCGGCTGGAGAACGATGGCGCAGCCTGCCGCCAGTAACATTGATATTCCCAATACCGGCAGTGCTGGCATTTTCTTCGCGATGAGGATTCCGGTCACGACCGGCACGATGAGCGTCCACAGCGAAATGTTGAACTTCGACGACAGCGTCTCGGTATATACCGAAATCTGCGCGGAGTCGTTGCCGGTGTGCAGGAAGCCAAGCACCAGGAATATTGTCAATGTCAGTGCGAATGACGGTACCGTGGTGAGCATCAGGTACTTGATGTGTCTGAACAGGGGAGTGCCGGAGATGGATGCCGCCATCACGGTCGTGTCCGAAAGCGGAGAAATCTTGTCTCCGAAATATGCTCCGGATATGATGGCTCCGGCAATCATTCCTTCACTGAATCCCTGTGCCTTGCCGATACCCATGAGAGCCACGCCGATGGTCGCGATGGTAGTCCACGAACTGCCGATCATCACGGAGATGAAGGCGCAGATGACGCATGCGGTCACCAGGAAAATTTTCGGCGAGATGATCTGCACACCATAATATATAAGGGACGGCACGGTTCCGCTCATTGTCCATGTTCCGGAAATGCCGCCGATCATGAACAGGATCACGATGGCCGTGGTCACGTCTCCGATGTTGCTCCTGATGGCGTCCTCGAATTCCTCCCACGGCTTCTTGAAAAGCCACATTGCCAGCCACACGCAGATTCCCGCTGAAAACAGCAGTGCCACCTGGCTTGCGCCAAGAATCGCGTCGCTTCCGAAAATGGAGATGTTCAATGCCAGTAGAATGACCAATACCACGATTGGTACCAATGAAATGCAAGTCCGAATTATTGATGCTTTCTTCATTCCGTATAATATTTATAAAGTCATGAAAGGCATTCCCTTCATGAAAACAACAAATGGTAATTTATGTCCGTCTTGGAGATAACAAAAATATCCCCGCAAGTCTGAGTTGCGGAGAGTATTTTTGCAAAGGTAGTGAATAATCCGGATTAATACCTGATTTTCATCTCATAATTCCACTGGTCGAAGTAAAGGTTTCCTCCGTCCCACTCTGCTTCGCCTCTCTGGAATAATGACACATTTTTGGCAGGAAATAGCGGTTTCTTGCCGAAAATGTATTACTTTTGTGCCGTTGAACAGATAAGAATGACAATTACAGATCATATCGTATACTATGCAGCTCTGCAGCGTGGTCCTTTCCGCAGGAAGGACCTTTCAGCATGGCTGGGCGAAAAGAGAATTCCGGTTGGCAGTGGCCTTCAAACACAGCTGGACCGCTTGGTTGCATCCGGTCGTCTCATTAAAACCGGCTGGGGAGAGTATCGGCTAAGTGACAGTGCAAAGCCCCGTTTGCAACTCGCTCTAAAGCCGGAAACAAAGGAATTGGCCCAATACCTGAAGAAGCGCTATCCGCTGGCTGATTTCTGTATTTGGGATGCTGCCAGCCTTGAGATTCCCGCAAAAGGTCATACATTCGATAACAAAGGTACTTGTACTGTCTGTCAGTATAAGGACCCTCGCTATGATTTGTTCAATAACTTGGATGGTATAACCGGTGTTACCATTACTGACAATGGTAGTTATCCTTGGCAGATGTTGGACTTGAAAGCCGAAGGAATGGAGAATCTTGGCTTTACATTCCCTGAAGGAAGCAATGTATTGATGTCAAGTAATTATCTTGAGAAAGGTAGTTCTTCAGAAACTGTAATCAGGTTAAATGTATCTAAACCCATATTGCTAACATCTCAGGTTCTCGTTTCTTCTGAACTTAATTGTGATATAGCCATTATTACTTTAGATAACAAAGAGTCTTGGAATATTAGCGGAATAAAGCAAAAAGAGATTAAAGCATTATTATCTGTTGGCGAGCATATTTTAAAGTTGTCTTACTATAAAGACAATTCGACTAATGAAGGCGCTGACCGCGCATTCATATACGATCTGAAAACAGCAACCACTATTTCTGACTATGTATATGTAGCAGAGAGCGATGCTACGAACTCTACATTGACTTTCAAAAAAATCACTTCTGACAATTGGGGAAGTCTTGATTTAAGCCGTATGACTATAGTAAATAACGAACGGACGGTGAAAGAAATGTGCACTAATAATTATAGCAGTATCAAGAATATCATTTTCGATGAGAGTTTCAAGACATACGCTCCTACATCGTTGAAAGATTTCTTTATAGACTGCACAAATTTAGAAACAATTTCAGGCCTTGAATATTTGAATACAGCGAATGTGACGGATATGAACCATATGTTCTATGGATGCTCCGCTCTCAAATCTCTCGACCTCACTAACTTTAACACAGCGAAAGTGACGGATATGTCATATATGTTCTATAAATGCACCGCTCTCACCTCGCTCGACCTCACTCACTTCAATACAGCGAATGTGACGAGTATGAACTCTATGTTCAGAAGATGCTCCGCTCTCGAATCTCTTGTCCTCACTAACTTCAACACAGCGAATGTGACGGATATGAACTCTATGTTCGATGGAAGCTCAGCTCTCACCTCGCTCGACCTCACTAACTTCAACACAGCGAATGTGTCGGATATGGGCTATATGTTCATGGGCTGCTCCGCTCTCACAACCATCTTCGTCAGCGATAAGTTTGTTACGGACCTGGTTACTTCTAGTGATAATATGTTCCATATGTGCATCAATCTCATCGGTGCCATAGAATACGACGGAAGTAAGAGCGACCACACTTATGCCAACTACGATAATGGCTACTTCAGTCCGGAAGGCGGATTCCATGCGTATG
>OQVZ01000991.1_pt1 | contig 10677 bp, 7 predicted proteins | sample 1691571 | NCBI WGS metagenome assembly OQVZ01 (sample SAMN03418261, study PRJEB22391) | human gut metagenome | biome: human-gut; feature: organic feature; material: feces | host: Homo sapiens | place: Tanzania | collected 2013-01
AAGCGTATGATAGTACGTTAAGAGCTGTAATTTTATTGCAGAAATTGGGTGGTAACGCGGATTATTTCGTCCCTTTTCAGATTTTTTCTGAGAAAGGACTTTTTTGTTTTCTTAAAAAATGACGAATACATAAAGAAATGGTGAGGGACATCAGGAGGTAACATAAATATGAAACAACTACAAAAACTAAGCAAATTTTTATCAGACTACACATCTATCGTTGTTATCGCGATCGCAGTCATTACATTTTTCCTGCCATCACTTATGGGGTGGGTAAATTTTCAATTATTTACAGATCCAGTAGCGAATAAATTTACAAGCCAGTCTATTATCATTGGTATTATCATGTTCAGTATGGGACTTACACTTACAACAGAGGATTTTAAGATTCTTGCGCAGAGACCATTTGACATCTGCATCGGAGCAATCGCTCAGTATCTGATCATGCCATTCCTTGCATTTGCACTGACAAAGGCATTGAATCTTCCGGATGGAATCGCTTTGACGATTTTGCCGTCGTATATGTTTTTGGTCATCGTGATTTCCTTGGCTTCATCTTTATCCTGAATACCGTAAGAATCCTTGTCCCATCCAGTCAGAGCTGAGTAGAAACGGAACTGGAACTTATCTGCAGGAATGTCGAATTCTCCGTGATAGACCTTGCTGCCTACAGCATTTTCGTCCTCGAAGAGTTTCCAGGCTTCGTAGTGGGCCTTATTATCTTCGGAAGGACCACTCCAACCCTCAGGTGCACCTACGAGGAAGATGTAGCCCGGCAGACGCAGAGCGAAGTAGCCCTTAATCTTCTCCATCGCCACAACATTTGAGAGGATGCTGGTGTCCTCGTACTTCAGGATTTGAGACCTTACGCGGAAGTATACCTTGCGGGCAGGCTCGTCGGTGTAGGTTTCCTCACTCGTGATGCCGCGCAGTTTGCAGATGGCTTCTGCTATCTGGCTTGCCTTCACGTTCAGGTTGCATGAAGTGTAGGCGTCGCCAAGTTCAACAAAATTAGCGAAGGTCGCATCGAGTGACACCTGCATGTAGTAATTGGGTGATGCAGCGAAGCCATAGTCGGCCTGCGAGCAAGTGAAGTTTACGGTGCCAGCCTCCTTGTCATAGCCAAGGTCTACGTATTGGTTGGCAGTAGCCGGTGTGTTCAGCACGAGTTTGGTGGGCGTCTGAATGACGGGGTTCTCCTCTTCAGGGCCGCTGCACGAAGCGGTGGCAAGCACCAGGCTGATGAAGCTGAACAGTATATAACTTAATTTTTTCATTGCTTAATCTGTTTATAAAGATTGATTGATGCTTAATAATTGGGGTTCTGCTTGAAGTCGGGCTGAGCAGCGATTACCGATGAAGGAATCGGGAATACGTTCATGTAGTCAGGAATGCTGGCACCCTTGTCTACATTGCCCTTCCATGACCAAGTGTACTTGCTGCCGGTAAAGAGTCCGAAGCGAACAAGGTCTGTACGGCGCACGTTCTCCCAGTACAACTCGCGGCAACGCTCGTCAATCATGTTCTGCTCGTTGAGGTCGGTCTGAGTCCATGCTGAAACGCCTGCACGCTCACGTACATAGTTGGCATATTCCACACCCTTGGCCTTGTCGGCAGCTCCGCGCATTGCACACTCGGCAAACATCAGATAGACATCGGCCAGACGGATGAGGGGAAGGTCAGTGTTGGGGAACTTGGTGATTTCGCCCTTCTTGAAGTTACCGTTGCTGCCGCGCAGCAGATTGGTAAACTTAACCACTCCATAGCCGTCGGTAAACTTAGAGAATGCGGTGTTCTCCTTCTTGAATCCGTCTACATCCTTCTTCCACATAGACCAGCGTACGTCGTTGGGCTCGGAAGCGAACTTGTCGGCAAACTCCTTGGTGGCGTGCATACAGCCCCACTGCTGGTTGAGTCCGTAGTCCTCGCAGTTCATATAAGCGCCATCGTTGTCGACGGTCAGGTTGCTGATACCTGCACAGCAGAGGAAGGTGGTGCCTCCGTAAGGAGTGAGCTCAACGGCATCGTAGGGAATACCCCAAAGGATTTCGTTGACATCTGAGCCACCCGGCATATATACATCGTTGTCGCCGCAGAACAGATAGAGGTAGTGGTCTACAAGACCAGAGCCCTTGAAACCTTTGCCCTTATGGCGTGCGATGATGTTCTCGCAGTGCTGAGCGCACTTGTCGTAGGCTGGAGTGCCGGTAAAGACGCCTGCATTGAGATAGAGACGGGCGAGAAGAGCCTCAACGCCGTCCTTGCCTACGCGACCGTAGTGGGGAGTGGCATCAGACATGTTGGCTACGATGTCTTCCAACTCGCTGGCCAGCCATGTGTAAAGCTCGACGCGTGAAATCTGCTTGGGCTTGCTTCCTACGGGGTCTTCTTCGGTGATGAAGCCACCCATACCGAAGAGGTCTACGATATTATAGTAGCTCATGGCGCGCAGCGCACGGGCTTCGAGAGCCATATCATTGAACTGGTCCTTGCCCTTGATGAGGCGCAGGAAGTCGTTGCAGATGGCTATCTCTACATACATACGGCTGTAGGTACCGAAGATATTGGCGTTGCCCTTACCCCATGTGTTGGTGTTAAGGTCGATGACGCCCTCGTCTTTCCATATCCACTTTGTCTCGTCGGTGGGGAACTCGTTGAGCATAAAGAGCGCACGTGTGTACTGTCCGGTACCGCCGTCGAGACCAGAGATATCTGAATCTCCGTCGGGACCGCCCTGGCCTGATACAGCCAAGCCAGAGTAACACTTAGCCAATACGCCCTCGTAAGCAGCCTCTGTCATGTTGCCGGCTGTGGTGGTGTTCGGATCATTAGGCTCAAGATCCAAATCGCCGATACAGGATGTGGTGGTCAGGGCCAGACCTGCAAACAATGCTGAAGCTATGATGCTTTTATATGATTTCATATTATTATAGTCTTTATTGTATTGTTAGACGCTTGTTGTATGATTTAGAAACTTGCCACTACACCGATGGTGAAGGTTGTAGCACGTGGGTAGACGTCGCGGTCGATACCGCTTGCCACCTCTGGGTCGAGACCCTTATACTTGGTGATGACAAATGGGTTCTGAACTGCTCCGTACAGACGCAGACGCATCTTGTTGTCGAGCAGATAGGGCCATGTGTGACCCAGTGTGATGTTGTCGCAGCGCAGGAAGCTGGCATTGCGCAGCCAGTAGTCGCTCTTCATGATGCCTACTGCAGGATTGATGGTGCCGTTGAAGTAGTAATCGGTCTGAATGAGGTTGTTTACCTTACCGTTCTTCCAGCAGTCGTCAACGACAGCATGGTCAGACATGGCGTCGGCATAAACATAGTTGCCGATGTTGGCGTGCATTGCGAAACCGAGGTCCCAGTTCTTCCAGTTGAAAGTAGAAGAGAAGCTCATTGTCACCTTCGGGTCTTTGCTGTGATATATGCGGCGGTCGTCGTCGTTGATTACACCGTCATTGTTCTGGTCTACGTAAACACCTTCCAGTGGCTTGCCGTCCTTGTCGTACACCTGCTCAAAGAGGTAGAATGAATTGACTGGATGACCAACGGCCTGTACCTGGCAGTTGTTTCCGTTACCAGAAGAGATGGCGCCTGTCTCAATATATGAACCATCGTTGTTGAGCTTGGTAATCTCGTTCTTGTTGTAAGCCACATTGTAGCTGGCAGTCCAAGTGAAATCTTTGGTCACGATAGGACGAGCTGTGATAGAGAACTCGACACCCTGGTTCTTCAGTGTTCCGATGTTTTGGTTCATCATGTTGGTGGTAGACGAACCGCTGGGTACTGATACGTAACTCAACAAGTCCTTTGACTTACGCAGATAGAAATCCAAGCTGGCAGAGATGCGGTTGTTGAGGAAGGCAACATCAACACCGGCGTCCCATGTAGTAGTCTCCTCCCACTTCAGTTTGGGGTCGTAACCCGTGGGGTACATGGTAGAGATGAAGCCATTGCCGCTGAGTGAAGGATAGTTAGAACCCTGTACAGACGATACGTATGTGGCGAGGTAAGGATAGTAGTTGTCGCCGATATCCTGCTGACCTGTGACACCCCAACTGAGTCGGAGTTTCAGTTCGTCCATCACCTTCTTGACGCTCTTCATCCAAGGCTCGTCAGTGACTTTCCATGCGAAGGCCGCTGCGGGGAATACGCCCCAACGGTTTTCCTTGCTGAAACGTGAAGAAGCATCACCACGTACGGTGAATGTCAAGAGGTAGCGGTCCATCAGAGTATAGTTGATTCGTCCGAAGAATGACAGCAACTGAAGATGCTTAGCCCATGCAGTCTTGGCGGGGTCGGTGTAGGTAGTACCCTCACGCTGTGTGCCCCAGTTGAGAGTATAGGTGCCATCTGCGTTGAGAACAGGAGTGCTGAAACCGTCGGTGGTGAAGACAGTACCGTTATTGTGGCCGTCGCTATAGAAGCGCTGCCAAGAATAACCAGCTGTAACGTCGAAGAAAGACTTGATGCAGTCTACCTGCTTCTGGTAGTTCATATAGAAATCGAGCAAGGTGTTGCTCTTGAACTGCTCGATGTACTGGTGAGTACCGGCACCATCGTTGCGCCATCCGTCCCATGCGGTAGGTGAGTTGGCTGCAGTGTAGAGGTTCTCCTTAGACTTGCTCACATCGTAACCGAGGTTGAGGTTGAAGTGCAGGTCGGGCAACCATTTCAGTGCATAGTCAATCTGCAGGTTACCGTTGCTACGCAGTACAGTGGCCTTGTCGTCCTTGTCGGTAGCAGTGGCAATTGGGTTGTTTGTACCGTTGGTGTTGAAAGCCGCACCGTTCATGTGAGAGTAGTAGCCGTTCCAGAGCTGGTAGCCATCTATGCCACCCTTCATCTGGGCATTATTATAAATAGGTGCAGATGGGTCCATAGCGATGGCAGCAGCCACTGCACCGCTGTTGGTGAACTGGTTCTTTATCCAGTAGCCCTTGACGTTGGCCTTAATCTTAAGTCGGTGATTGAGGAACTCAGGAGTAAGATTGAATCCCACGGTGGCACGGTCCATGCGAGAGTCCATCAGAATACCATTGTTATTGGTGTAGCTGGCAGACACGCGATAAGGCAGACAGCCGGTAGTTCCACCCACGCTCAGGTTGTAGTCGTGAGAGACGGTGGTACGCAGCACTTCGTCCTGCCAGTTGGTGTTGAGTGCGCCATACTTCTGGGCGTTGGCCTGAATATACTTGATGGGGTCGCTGTCAGCGCCAAACTGCTGTGCCAGAACTTCTGTCAATGCCTCGGTAGACAAAGACTTGTAGGTCTTGCGGGCAGTGTTGACATACATATTGGCGGAGAAGTTTACCTGAGGTTTGCCCTTCATACCGCGCTTGGTGGTGATGATGATGACACCATTAGAAGCGCGCGAACCGTAAATGGCTGTAGCGGAAGCATCCTTGAGGATGGTCATGTTCTCAATGTTGTCAGGGGCAATCATCGAGAGCGGGTTGCCCATACCCTGTATACCAGTGTTGTCCAATGGCACACCGTCGATGACGATAAGCGGGTCGTTGTTGGCGCTGAGAGAAGAGCCACCACGCACACGGATTGTACCGCCGCCTTCAGGTCCACCGGCAGTGGTTACGGTTACACCAGGAGCCTGACCTACCAGAAGGTCCTGAGCCGAGGTAGCAAGTCCGGCCTGCACCTCACTTGGCTTTACCGTGTTGATAGAACCTGTAAGGTCGTTTTTCTTTACAGTACCATAACCGATGACCACCACCTCATTGAGGAGCTTGTCATCATTGGAGAGAGTTACGGTCATGTTGCCCGTTGCCTTGATGGTCTGTGGTAACATACCCAAGAAGGTGAATGTAAGTTCTGTACCAGGGGCTGCATCGATGGTGAAGTTGCCATCAATATCGGTAATGCCTACGGCTTTACCTTTGACAGTGATGGTAGCACCCATGAGAGGTTCGCCCGAAGCATCTTTCACATGTCCCTTGATGGCATTGTTCTGCGCAAAGGAACTTGTTGCAAGGAGAAGACTGCCGGCAAGTACCAACGTCTTCAGAGGCAATTTGATTTTCAACTGCTTCATGTTTTGCTGTTTTTAGTTATTGATATATTATGTAAATGAAGTTCAGTAGTTATTGGGCTCATTTCAATCTGCTTGCAAAGTTAGGGTTAATATAACCACCCTGTATCATTTTTTTGCGAAAACTGCCATAATCTCAGTGCAAACGATTGCACTACAATTTAATATTTTGTGCAAACAAAAGCATTACACATTCGGGAATAATGACTAATTTTGTGGCATAACTGAAAACCATGGCAGATAAGTCACCTATAACAATGCGAGACATAGCCCGCGACTTGGGCATCTCGGTAGCGACGGTCAGTCGTGCGCTCAACGACAGTCCCCGCATCAGCGCGTCACAAAAAGAACGCATCAAGGCATACGCGAAAGAACACAACTTTTGCCCCAATGTCATTGGTGAGGCGTTGCGCCACACCCATAGCCAGCCAATGAAGGTTATCGGCGTAATCATTCCTCAGTTTGTGCATTACTACTTTTCGTCTATACTCTCGGGAATAGAAGAGGAAGCGCGTGCGCGCGGTTATCGTGTGATGGTGGCGCAGAGCAACGAGCGCTACGACAAGGAGGTGGCAATCTGCGATGACTTCTATAAAAATAAGGTGTGTGGCATCATCGTGTCGCAAGCCAAGGACACCAGACAGTATGACCACTTCCGCCAGCTTATGGACAATGGGGTGCCACTTGTGTTTTATGACCGTATCTGCACCGGCGTCAACGGTTCGCGAGTGGTGGTGGACGATTATAACGGAGCCTATACGGCAGTGACCCACCTGATAGATACCGGCTGCAAGCGTATCGCCTTCTATGGTTCGCCGATGAACCTGGAACTGTCGAAGAACCGTTATAACGGTTATCATGACGCCTTGGCCAAAAACGGATTGAAGATAGACGAAACACTGGTGCGTATATGTGACAACCGCGCGCAGGCTGAGGCAATTACGCCCGAAATACTCTCTCTGCCTGCCGACGAGCGCCCCGACGCCTTCTTCGCCATCAACGATGACACCGCCATAGGCATACTCTACACCGCCAAACGCATGGGGTTCAGAATCCCCGATGACATAAGCATCTGCGGATTTACCAACGGCGAACGTGCCGTAGCCTGCGACCCGATGCTCACCACGGTGGAACAACGTGGCGTGGCTGTGGGCGAGGAGGCTGCCAATATACTCATCAGCCAGGTGGAAGGTTCGCTGCCGCGTAATGAGGTGGCCATGCGCGTGGTGAGGACACGACTGGTCGTGAGAGGCACCACCCGCTGAACGGATAAAAAACAGAATAACAGAAAACCAAATAACAATGACCCAAAAGCCTAATCTTTCATTCTGGAAACTCTGGAATTTGAGTTTCGGATTTTTTGGCGTACAGATAGCTTACGCCCTGCAAAGCGCCAACATATCGCGCATCTTTGCTACACTGGGGGCTGACCCCCACAATCTCAGTTATTTCTGGATATTGCCCCCTCTGATGGGCATCCTCGTACAACCCATAGTAGGCACGCTCAGCGACAGGACATGGTGTCGCTTCGGGCGTCGCATCCCATACCTCTTCGTAGGAGCCACAGTGGCTGTACTGGTAATGTGTCTGCTGCCCAATGCCGGTTCGTTCGGTATGGCTGTCGGCACGGCCATGGTCTTCGGACTTATCTCGCTGATGTTTCTCGACACGAGCATCAATATGGCCATGCAGCCGTTCAAGATGCTTGTGGGCGACATGGTGAATGAGGAACAAAAGTCGCTCGCCTACTCCATCCAGTCATTTCTCTGTAATGCCGGTTCGCTTGTAGGCTACGTATTTCCGTTCTTCTTTACAGCTCTGGGCATTTCCAACGAAGCCGCAAAGGGCGTAATACCCGACTCGGTCATCTATTCATTCTATGTCGGAGCAGTCATACTCATCCTCTGCGTCTTCTTCACCACGGTGAAGGTAAAGGAGTGGAATCCCGCGGAATACGCCGAATACAACGAGGCCCAGCCTCGGACAGAAGAGAAGAGCGCAGGCTGGTTAACGCTTCTCAAGAATGCGCCGACGATGTTCTGGAAGGTCGGACTCGTACAGTTCTTCTGCTGGGCTGCCTTTATGTATATGTGGACCTACACCAACGGTACCATTGCCGAAACCGTATGGCACACCACCGACGTGGTTTCCAAGGGCTACCAAGAGGCGGGCAACTGGGTTGGCGTGCTGTTCTTCTGGCAAGCCATCGGGTCGGTGCTGTGGGCCATGGCGCTTCCGAAGTTCAAGAACGAGAAGCTGGCTTACGCCCTTAGCCTGGTTATCGGCGGAATAGGCTTTGCCCTTGTGCCGTTTATCGGCGACAAGAACATGCTCGTACTGCCCTTCCTGCTCATAGGCTGTGCTTGGGCAGCCATGCTCGCCATGCCGTTTGCCTTTGTCACCAACGCCCTTGAGGGCTACAGCCATAAGGGCGCTTATCTCGGGCTCTTCAACGGCACCATCTGTATTCCCCAGATTGTGGCAGCCCTGTGTGGCGGTCACCTCCTTCATCTCGTCGGCTCCCACCAGAGCCACATGATGATTGTGGCTGGCGTATTGCTCGTCTGCGGTGCCTTCTCAGTGGCAGCCATCAGGAATAAATAGTTCTCATGGTAATAATCCTATAACCCATATACATAATGACGATACACTTTCATATAGAATACCGTACTGCATTCGGCGAGGAACTCTCGCTCTGCTTCATGGACAATGACGAGGCGAAGACACTTCGTATGACCACCATAGATGGAGTGGACTGGTGGTGCGACCTTTCGCTGCGTACATCCACCCCTAACCTTATATATTATTATAAGGTGACGACAGATGGCACTTTCGAGCGAAGCGAATGGCTGACGGTGAAGCATGTGCTCGACTTCACATGTACCGCTACGACCGAATATCACGTCTACGACCGTTGGAATGATATGCCCGAAGACTCGTATCTCTACAGTTCTGCATTTACCGACTGCATCAACCATCAGGTTCCGCAGCCTCTCAAGTCCACATCCTTTGCCCGCACGCTGCGTCTCATCGTACGGGCACCGCAACTCCGCGACGGAGAGCGTCTGGCAGTGGTAGGTGCGCAGAAGGCTTTAGGCGAATGGTGTCCCGACAAGGCCGTGCCCATGACGCTTCACAACTACTGCGAATGGGCGGTCGACATCGACGCCTCTCAGCTTCATGGCGAGCCGATAGAGCTGAAGTTTGTGGTAACAAACGCTTCCGGACACGTGATGATGTGGGAGTGTAGCAGCAACCGCACCATCGCCCTGCCCGACATGAACAAGGGCGCGACGGTGGTGTACACCTTGGACCAGGCTTTCTTTGAGATATGGAACCGCAGACTGGCAGGTACGCTTGTCCCGGTGTTCTCGCTCCGCACCAAGAAGAGTGCGGGCGTGGGCGATTTCGGCGACCTCAAGATGATGATAGACCTGATGGCGAAGACAGGACAGCGCGTGCTGCAGTTGCTCCCCATCAACGACACCACCATCACCCACACCTGGACCGACTCTTATCCCTACAGCTGCATCAGCATCTTCGCCATACATCCCCAGTATGCCGACCTTCGCGCTTTGCCCGAGTTGAAGGACAAGGAAGCGCGCACTGAGGCTGAAGCAGAGCGCCGCAGACTCAACGCCCTGCCACAGATAGACTATGAGAAGGTTAACGCCTTCAAGTTGGATTACTTAGGCAAAGTCTATCAGCAGGAAGGCAAGAAGATGATGAAGAGCGCGCAGTTTAAGGCGTTCTTCCAGGAAACCCAGAGCTGGCTCGTGCCCTATGCCCAGTATTCATGGCTGAGAAACGAGAACGGTACAGCCGATTTCTCCCAATGGAAAGACCATAATGTATGGAACGAGGCCGACCGTGCTCTGCTTTCAGACCCTCGCACTAAGGAATACCAGGCTGTGGCTTTCTTCTATTTCGTTCAGTACGTGCTGTCGGCGCAGATGAAGGAAGCCCACGAGTATGCCAGGCAGAAGGGCGTCATCCTCAAGGGCGATATCCCCATCGGCGTAAACAGATACAGCTGCGACGTATGGATGGAGCCCAAATACTTCAATCTTAACGGACAGGCAGGAGCACCGCCAGACGATTTCTCGGTCAATGGTCAGAACTGGGGCTTCCCCACCTACAACTGGGACGAGATGCTCAAGGACGGCTGCCATTGCTACGGTGCTTATTATTGTAGGACGCGAGGTGCTCATCTTGTTTATTCCGCATATAGGACGCACGGTGGTGGAGTTGTCGTTCTCTACAAGTTCTGAAGACAATATTAAAACGGTGGTGAATGAATTGAAACGGGTGGGGATTCGCATATCTTCGTATAAACTGCGGAAACAAATTTCGGCACAAGGGGATAAGGTGTATCGCGTGGACTTGGAACTGCGCGTGAAACGACATGATGGACAGGATGCGCTTATTGATATGGTTAGCGGATATGAGGATGTTACCATCTCAAGCGTTGAATGATTTTTTGGAGATTTTTTTAGAAATGCGTTCCTTCTGAATTTTTTGGAGGAATACATATCTAATGATATTTTGAAAAAACGATAAAACAATTAGGGTGGCTTTCAACACGAACGTTGAAAGCCGCCCTAATTGTTTTAGAATCGGAAT